>Ga0325400_1002640_pt1 | contig 15848 bp, 8 predicted proteins | sample PopdelMetagenome_2_FD_205662 | JGI IMG/M metagenome (GOLD analysis project Ga0325400, IMG submission 205662) | Populus deltoides microbial communities from Bellville, Georgia, United States - Xylem-PdKOR-R1 | ecosystem: Host-associated > Plants > Phyllosphere > Stem > Wood/Secondary xylem... | reverse complement strand
TTTTTTCTTTTTTTATATATTATTCTAATCAAGTTAATAATTTATTGAAATCAACTAAAAATCTTACTCAGGCCTGTCTTTAAATTTCTAAATTTTTTTTCAAATTATTAATTATTAATTTTAATTAACCATAAGTAATATAATTATTAACCCAATAATTAGTTTTGCAGCAGTTAGGCAAGCAAGATTGGGATTTGACGTGTTAAGCTTAAAGGGAGCGGAGTGGGCCCATGGTCGGGTCAACCTTTTCATCGTCCAAACATCAATCATAGAGTCGGTGGTGGACGTGGAGCCATAATATAACACTGCCTCTCTGCATTCAAATAGACTGTCCGTCAGTTGTCAAGTGAAAAAGAAAGACAGTGAAATATCATAGTGATAACCAATGCTTGTATGTATCTTCTTTGTGATGGGGAGCAACTTGAATTCCTTTCGGATCTTCGTGGAGGGATGTAAGACAACAAATACTAGTTTTTTTTTCTTACTGCAATTTCATTAAATATAATTATTAAATTTATTTCAAAATAATTCTTGAAAAGATTACGAGTTAAATGAATTATTATATCAATCTAAATCAATTTTTATTTTTAAATTGATATTGCTGATTTGGATTAGATTTAATATGATTTATCACATCACTAAAAACCTATCCATAACAAGTGAATCTAAATTATTATATTTTTTGGTTTAATTTAAAACCCAATTCTAATCAAATTTTAGATTATGAATTTTTTATATAAACTCATCATAGAAGTTGAGGTTAAAATTAGTTTACAACCTAATTATGCACAAACTTCACCCAAAAATACACCTACATATAATAAATGCTATTCGAGTGTTACAAATATTATCTACAACTCAATTAAGTGTGCTGTTTCTAAATATTTTTTTTGTTCATGCCATTTTATCAAGAAAAAATTTACTTTTCGAGGTTCCCAAAAAAATCCAAAATATCTTCATGAAGAGTAAGTGGGCTTGAACGGGCTTCGTGGCTTTGTTCTCTAAGTTTATGAATCTTGTCCCTTAGTCTAATGCCAATGGGCATGGACCTACTATAGAAAATTGTACTTCCTTTACATGACAACATACAAGGACTTACTTGGTGGGGCTAAATTCATGATAAACATGTTTTCTTTTTCATGAATCGAAGTACTTTTAGGCCATGATGCTAAATTTCATACTTCTTGATATCTCCCTTATTATATATATAAAAGAATGAATGGAAAGTATTGTCACAATTATATAATACAAAAATATTTAAGCATCTACTTGGTATTATTTTATATGATATTTTTCAAAAGTATTCTTTACTTGAAAAATATATTAATATAGTTTTTTTTAATTTTTAACATCCATATATCAAAATTATTAATTTAATATTTTTTTCAAATAAAATAAACTTTTAAAACACACCAAAAAGCACCAAACACTCGATTGATTTACAACAATATATATAGTACACACAAGGCTTTATTCTTATTTGTATGTTCCTTTTACCTTTGCACTCCAAATTAAGTTATTCTTAAGTAGCTCTAAGGCATGAAAAAGAGAAGAAAAACTCAACTTCAAACACAAGTGATCTCCAAATAATACTCACGATCGAGAACAAGTTTTATTTCATCTTTTTAATTAATGAAAAACATCCCCAAAACTATAGACTACACAATCGAATACACATTCTCTTACAAGGTCACGTAAATCCCGTAATTAGCTCCTAAATAATTAGGATGGTCTGATATTGATATCAATATTCATGTTCATGTTCATATTTATATTAGTGTATTCAATAGAATATTCTAAGACAAATCAAAAGTCAAAAACTCCGACTCATGCTTGATCTAAGTAGTGTAAAAACAAAATCAATTACATTAGGACGTCAAAACTCAATATAATTTTAAAAATCATTATGATTTTTTTAAAAAAATAATGTTGTCTCCACTGAACTTGTAATATAAATCTTTGCCGGATCATATATAGTGACGAATTTAATAACATTAATTGATATCAAAATTTTCATGTACACGTCGGAGACCATCAAAAACCCATGAGACGATATTAATAACCCTACCATGTTCATTGTCGAAGGCAAGCGGGGAACAACATCTGAATCGTACGAAGACAGCTACAAATGCAAAATAATTTTTGTACCTATTTATGCCTCAATTTCTTGTCTTCTCTAATTTTCTGGATAAAAACAGAATCAATCATAAATTCATAATCAACATTAGCTCAAAGATCATTAATTAGAAAACTAATCGTTCATGTGTTAACTAAAATTAATTAATGTTTAAACATCCATTTTCCATGCCCTTTCTGGTAATCACATCAAAAGTGGAAGATGAGACACGAGTGGTGAGAAGCCCTCCATTTTGGTGACAGGAATATCCATTAAAAGAGGGTTTTAAGAGAGGCTGTTAGTATCATCATGGTCTTGTAGTTGGGTTGTTGTTGTGGTGAAGAGGGTCTGGTCCAGTTGGTACTTCTCTCTCTGACTCCTCATCTGTGACTAAACCTGATGCTCCCTTCCCCATTCTTGTGATCTTATAACTTTGATGTATATCCTGTATTTAAGAGCCAAAGAAGAAGAAGTTTAAGAAAAGGGGACCAAAGAGAGAAAACCCATCAAAGGAACAAGCTTGAAAACCCAAGAAAGACATAAAAGTTTTCTCCTTTAAGGATTGGATTAGTGAAAAAGGTGGCGTCTTTTTGCATCACCTGTGCTGAAGCTCTGGCTCTATTTCCTGCTGCTACTGTTGTTTCATGCACTGCAAACATGATGAGATTACATGCCATATTAGTAAACCGTATATTTAAACTAGCTAAACAAACACAAAGGATTCGAACTTGAACAAGAGACAGAAAGAAAGGAATGATTTTGAACTTACAGGAACGAGAGGAATGGATTAATGGCATCAAAACAAAGGTCAAGATGATCAAAGCAATGGAGATTGATGAAAACCTTGAGAGACCATCTCCAAATGCCATTTTGCCGGCTCTAACTCTTTGGAGAAGAAAGAAAGATTTTTTTTTTTTACCTTCTTAACCAAAGCTAGCTATCAAGACAAAGAAAGGAAAAGGGTTTTGAAGATAGATCAAAGCAAAGTATGCAGCAAAGCTTTCTTTTACATGGTCTTTGTGTTAAAGATCAAAATTCAAAACCAGTATACTATTTTACAGGGTGTAAATATAATGATATTTATGGACTTCTATAACCCTTAAAAGGGTAAGAAATTTACTAATGACCAGCGGTTAAAGTAGTAAAGGTCCGGGGGTAGGATTGTCTATAAGATTAAGTGACCCAGTTACAAGGATGATTCAGGACAGTTTCGTAGGTTTCTACAGTTGGCACATATCAAGACAAACATCCTACCTGGTACGTAAACTGGCGGCGAGAAAGCTGGATGCCACGTGGTGAGATGATGTCTGTGTCGTTTGGAGAGGGCAACTCATGCCATAGTCACCGAACTCGGCTCAAAGGCGGACTAAACTCGCGGGTCATTGAATCAATCCGAGTAATTTATTTTTATTACAACGGGTTTATTTTGTTTTTGTTATGAAATAGTTTTTCAAGTTTGATTATGTTAATTAAATTACTAAAAATATTGTTTTTATTCAGCCTATTTAACTGGCATGAGTTTAGTATGTTTTTTTGGTTTAACTTAAAATATCAAGTTCTGGATCGGATGTTTTCTTATTTAAGAAGCATGCAATTCATAACTAGTTAGCTTATTGGCAAGTGTCGGTGTCACTTGTGGACTAACTCCCCGGCTGGTCTCCAAATATATAAGAATCAAATACTTTCACATTCAATATAAGAGATTATCAATGAGGGTTTTAAAAATGAAATCAAAGGCTAGTTAGTTGCTGTTAAAATAAGGTACAAACTTAGTACTGTTTTAATGGAATCCATGATCAAATATAGATGGAATGAGAATTTATGAAAGGAGGGACATTTTTTTTTTTTTGTAAAAGAAAGTCGATCCTATGTTATGTTCTTTTCTTGCTTTAATTTTTGCTAATCCTATGTTATGTTCTTCACCAAGGATAGGAACGAATGCTGCGGTTTTGAAGCCCCTAAATCATAGCAAGGGAAAGAGGAGACTCAGAGCGTTGAAACTTTTGCAACAGTAATTTAGCCTGCCGATGAGGGAGAAATGTCACATACAATCTATGATCTCAAGTATCACTTTGCAGAACTAGGAAACAAGGTAGGGGATGGATCATCACCAGAAATGTCGAAGTCGAACAAATACAAGTCAGGAAATGAGCTGCTAGTTGCAGCAAAATCTTCCAAGTCAGCAGACTCAAAGTACTTATCGACAGACTTGTCTTGCTCGGTGGGAAGTGTATCTTTGGCAAGATGATGCGATTGTCCTCCAGTCATCTCATTTTCATTCCTATGTGGTGTTGGTATAAGGAATCTGTCATTCTCTCGATGAATGTCCGTTCTCACCTGAGAATGCTGGCCATCATGATTAGTCCCACAATCAAGAGATTGATCATCGAAAGTACTATGGATAGTTTTGTGATGCAACTCTGGATTTTGTTGGGAAGGACAAGAGACAGGCCCTGCATCAGCATAAATTTTGTGTGAAGAATTGACATTGGCAAAGGGAATGGCAGAAATGTAACTAAAGTCAGATGGGGATAGGCTGGACTCTCCGGAAAGATCTTTCTTCAGAGGCCTCGAAGCTATAGTTGTAAAGCTGTCCTTCTTGGTTTGTTATCTTAACTGAGAATGCCGTTACTTATAGCCCTTTAAACTTCGCTCTTCGAGCCGTTTTCTGCTCAAGTGGCTTTTTTGGTTGCTTCATGCATCTGATGATATTCATCTGGCTGTAAATCAGTGATCTGTATCAGACAACGTGTTTCTCTGCACAGCTCCAGAATTATCATCCAGAGGCAGTACAAGCTGTTCATCAGCATCACTTGACCTCACCAGGGGCTTTTTTCTCCCAAGTTGCCTTTCCCCTAGCTCGGTATCTTGGACATGATTTTGACTGTTCAATGGCTCAACATCCATCAGTTGATTTTTGTTGAAACAGAACCCACACCATCATCAACATCATAATCACTATCACAACTAATAGCAGGATTCTTTATTTGACCATGGCCACCTTGAGGTCTTTCAATTATGACAGATGTGCCAGTATCAATGCTAGGTTTCCCAATGAGGGATTCCTCTAGACTCAACAATCCCAGCCAAATTGCACACTCCTTCGCTGTCATCTTATCCTGTAAGCACTTGGACTGATGGACATGCCTGACATATGCTTTATTACAGTAGTCAACACCCCGACTTTCCACATCTTCTTCAAATCGTGAGGTTTCTTAAAAGGAGGACTCTGAGCTTGGGGTAGTCCTAGTTTTAGCCACCAATCTTCATTTCCAGTCGGCCACCAAGGTGGCGGAACCTTTTTCTCCGATGGATGCTTCCTTTGAGGGGGATTGCAGTGCTGAATCAAAGAAGACAAGAGATCCTAAAGTTGCATCTTGCAGGTCTTCAAGAACACTTTGGGAGTTCCTATTTCTACTCTCATTTAACTCGCCCATAGCAGAACACTCTGCTTCATACTTTGCTATGGCTGCTGGCCCGTTCTTATCAAACCTCACCTTTTCTTTCCACCAAGCTCTTATGTTATCAGATGCACCACTTACTGGCTTACCCTTCTCTGGAATGATTCCATACACAAATCCACGTGCTTTGCACACTTCCATTAACTTCAACATATACTTGAGAATTCCATCCTGGGCTCTCAACATTTTCTTCCTCCTAGCGAGATCATAGGTCCTCTTCAGCTTTTGCTTCTCTGCTAGTTGCACTGCAAGCTTCTGTCTTTCCTTAATCCTTTTGAGTTTGACATGATCCTTCCACATCCTTCTATCCATATCTTCTGCTCCAATTTCTTCATCACTAACATCTTTCTCAGCAATATTCTCGCACCTTATGTCATCAACTTCAATGTCTAAGCTGTCAGTCAAAGAATCATGGAGCATCAGAAGGTGCTCCAATGTCCAGCTGATTATACTACAATAGCTCAACCACGTGGCTACCATCAGACTTCATAAGAAACTTGACAAATAACATTTGATCATCACAAAGTAGCCTGTTTTGCTCTCAAAACAAGGAAACAAAATTACTCATCTAAACCGTGCTAAATGGTTATTTTAGGCTCACAGATAGATGAGATTGGATATTTTAATCTAAAAACACCAAAAACCTAATACTCCAAATTGAATTCTTTTCTTTACCAATGTTTTCCCAGCAACCAAACAAACAAAATCACAAAAACACAGAAAAATTCTGCCAAAAAGAAACTATCCCTCTACTCTCTTCTCATAATCTCAAATTTAGTAAACAATCGATAGAATTTCCGCCAAATGAAAACCAAAATTCTATCTTGCATTCCAAAATCTACCCACTTCTCAAAATCATTCAAAAACCAGCTAAAATTCTCCGAACAAAATATACCCTCAAGTCTAATTCAAGAATAACCAGGTAGCAAGTAATACAACATAAGAACATCCAAAAACTATAAACTTTCTGTAGAACATCAGAAAAGGATCAAAACTTCGAAAAAACCCTTACCAAATATCAGCTCCTATCTCTTCCAATTTACCCATCAGACTTGATCAAAAACTAAGCTTTGAACCTCAAATCAGCGAAACTAGTAAATGGGTATTTATAAATGTGTCTCTTTTATGCTTTTGGAACCATTTGATTGTCTTGAACTCGCCAACAGAAACAAAGGGTCGCTGGAAGAGACAGAGACAGGTGAAATACACAAGAGGGCATTTTTGCTAAGGCTGTCCCTAGCACGGGTAAAATAATCCTCTTCTTAGAGGTTCTTGATATTTCTGAAACTATGTTTCTTGATTTATGGACTTCTGTAACCTCACTAAGCTATGAAATATACCATTTAACTTGAGGTAGAAGTAGTAAATGACGAGGGGTAGAATAGTGATTGCCTTCCGTGTATTTCGAATTGAGTTTCAACCTTTATTAAAATTAATTTTTTTTTAATATTTTAAGATGATATGCTAATATTAAAATTTAATTTTAAAAAATAAAAAAATATTATTTTACTATTTTTTCAAGTAAAAAATAATTAAAAAAATAATCTCTAACACAATCCCAAACAACCTAATTAAACCTGTTCCTCAATAATTAAACCTGTTCCGTGGATCCATCCAGTGACCTAGCAATTCGAAGCTTGACTTCGGCTTTCATTTTTGAACTATTTTGGGTATTAATCCGGAGACAAGTATCAAATTGGATGCCTTATGCGTTGTTTAGAGCATTTGACACTTAAAACTGTTTTTCCCTCCAAGAAAATCCTTGCTTGTTGCAAGATGAATTCAACTAATTTTGATAAAAACTAGACTCTAAATCTAGAGATGTATGACTTCCACACTCCACAAATTGAAAAAATAAAATAAAAATCAACTTTAAACCTCATAAATATACAAGTACCACCTCCTGTGGTTAGTCACTTGAATTGTTCGTTGGATTGCAAACGGACTTGAACATCACAGCATCAATCTCGGTTTTAAAAAATAATCGTAAATGCATTAGTTCATAGCTTATTGAAAAGGTTCATCCATGCAATTACAACCCTGGACTCATGTCCAGCTACCTATGTTCAGCTTAACAAGTGTGCCTGAACTAAATACTCTGAGAACCAGACTTTGGTGTCCATTGCAGAGGCAGAGGGACACATAAGTAAATGGGGACTCACTGAAGGACAATATGATGTGTCCGCTGATCATCCAGGTCAAAACTGGAGGAAACCAGACGACCAGGTACCACCTATAAATATGTTTAAAATTACCTTAAAATCATTCAAGGCTTTCTTCTACACAATCATCAATCTAATCATCATTATTGCCTTTTGTTTTCAAGAGTTCCAATTATTTGTATTCATTAGCTTTTCCATTCCAAGTGATCATTGTTATTATCAATAGATGAGAGCCTCTATCTAACACAGCACAGCTGACGCAAACAAAGCTTCAGCTTATCAATAGGATAAATAGATATGTTCCAATAGAATAATTCATCCAAAGGAGCAAATACGATAAAGGAATAATTCATCCAAAGGAGTAAATACGATAAAGAGATATAAATCAATGAATATACAGGCATGGAAAAGGGAAGGTGCCATTAGCAGATATGGAAAAGGGAAGGTGCAATTCGCAGATATGCTAAGAAGTATCCTGCTGAAAGGTGATAAGAATTTTGTTAATTGCCCCATCTAACACAAAGAATCATTTACATGAATTCCTATATAATTATCCTCATTGAGGAAGACTGTGCCTGACCATTAAAAAAAAGAAAAAAGGAAAAAAGAAAAGAAAAACTGCCTCCCCTCATTTTTCTTGTTAAATCATTGAGTTGTGAAAATAATTAGGTGTATAACTTACTGCCTTGAAATGCACAAACAATAACAACTGTTAAGGCAGCACCTCTAATTGATAGAGGAAGTCCTTTAACCAGGTCAGAAATGGTTGCGCTGCAGTTTTGAGCTTTTCACCTGTCCCTGGATCATAATAAGATCGAGAAGACTTAGTTATATGCAAGACAAATAAATTTGGCCAGTAGATTAGAAAGAGATGTCACTTACAATCTGAAAGTATCAGCTGTGTCAGCTTTCTGAAACTATGCACCAAAGCATTGGATCAATTCATCCTCAGGATCAACAAATAAGTCATCCAATGAAAACGAACTCATTTCAAGGAATGGGCTGTTAATTGCAAAATCTGGCAAGTCAAATTCAAATTGCCTATCAACAGCTCCATCTTGCTCAGTGGGAAATGTATCTTTGATAAGATGATGTGGTTCTCCTCCAGTCAAGTCATTTCCATTTCCTTGCGGTGCTGGTATATGGAATCTGTCATCCTCTTGCCTGATGCTCATTGTCATCTGAGAAGGCTGCCTATCACGATTTGTCCCATAATCAAGTGATGGATTATAGAAATTACTATAAGTAGTCTCATGGTGCAGCACTGAATTTTGGCCCAATGGATAAAAGGCAGGCCCTTTGTCTGCATAAATTTTCTCCGTGGAATTGACATTGGCAGAAGGAACACCAGCATAGTAGTTAAAGTCAGATTGGGGTAGGTTGGATTCACCCACAAAACCATTCTCCAGAGGCCTTAAAGTTGAAGAGGTAAAATTTTCATGCTGAGTGTCATGCATCTGATAGTCAACTGGCTGTAAATCAGTGTGATTTATATCAGGCAAAGTACTTGTCCTCTCAACACCCAAATGATCATCATTCAGCTGTGGTTGAGGATGTTGATCAGCATGACTTGACCTCACACGGGGCCTTTTTCTCCTTGGTTGCTTTTTCCCTAGCTCCTTATCTTGGACAGGATTGGTAGCATCATCTCGACTGTTTAATGGCTCCACATCCATTGATTGATTTCTCCTATTATCTTTAGATGAAACTGAACCCACACCATCATCAGCACCATCAACATCATAATCACTATCACTACTAATGGCACGTTTCTTCTTTTGGCCATGTCCACCTTGAGGAGTTTCAGTTACACCAGATGTTCCATTGTCACTGCTAGGTTGCCGAATTAGAGATTCCTCTTGACTCAACACCCCTAACCAAATTGCACTCTCCTTTGCGGTCATCTTATCCTGTAAGCATTTTGATTGACGCACATGCCTTCTAATTTTTGGAATATCAGGTGACATGTGCTTTATTACAGCTGTTAATACCCCAACTTTCCACATCTTCTTCAAATCATGTGGTTTCTTATAAGGAGGGCTCTGGCCTTGGGATGGTCCTAATTTTACCCACCAATCTTCATTTCCCGTTGGCCACCAAGGTGGTGGAACTCCCTTCTCCAATGGGTACTTCCTTTGGGGGGGATCACAGTGTTGCATCAAAGAAGACAAAAGAGATCCTAAAGTTGCATCTTGAAGATCTTGAAGAGCACTTTGAGAGTTCCCATTTTTACTGTTCTCTGCCTCACCCATGGCCAAACACTCTGCTTCATACTTTGCTATGGCTGCTGGCCCGTTCTTATCAAACCTCACCTTTTCTTTCCACCAAGCTCTTATGTTATCAGATGCACCACTTACTGGCTTACCCTTCTCTGGAATGATTCCATACACAAATCCACGTGCTTTGCACACTTCCATTAACTTCAACATATACTTGAGAATTCCATCCTGGGCTCTCGACATTTTCTTCCTCCGAGCTTGATCTGACGTCTGCTTGGGCTTTTGCTTCTCTGCAGCTTGTTGTGCTGCAAGCTTCTGTTTTTCTTTAAGCCTTTTGAGTTTGATACGATCCTTCCACATTCGCCTCTCCAAATCTTCTGCTTCAATTTCTTCATCAGTGACATCTTTCTCCGCAATAGTGTCACACCTTATATCATCAGCTTCAAGGTCCGCGCTGTCAGACACATCAGTCATCGAACATTAAACAGTGCTCAATCTTCTATCAAGAGAATCATTAAGAAATACACCAACTAAACTTTTGAAAATCACAAAGCAGCATGTTACTGTCTCAAAACAAAGATAAGGAAAAGATCACCTAATCTAAGAAAACTAGTTATATTACGATCAGGGAAAGGTAAGCTTCAGATTTGAAATCTAACACTCAACGGCTGAATTATTTTCCATACACAATTTCGTTTCTCAGGTACCAAACAAAAGATAAGAACTCATAAAATTTAAAAACATAATAATTCTGCCGAAATAACAACCTTCCCTTTACACTAACACTATTCTATTTTAAAACCATTAAAAAACCTCAAACCAACTCAAATCTCATGCATTTACAATCAAACACAAAGAGACCCCACAAAACTAATTCAACAAAAAAAACAAACCATCTTTCAATGAAACATCAATTAACACAACACATAAAAACCCAAAAAATATCAAACTTTTTGAACCACATGACAAAAATATCAAAACTTTTTTTTTAAAAAAACTTACCAAATATCAGCTCCAATCTCTTCCAATTCACCCATCAAACTTGATAAAAAAACAAGACTTTGAACCTCAAATCAACCAAACAAGCAATTTGGTCTCAAGTTCTGAAACCCTTTTCTCTATTTTTGTTGGGTTAGAGAAGAAGACACAGAGTCCAATATGAGAGATAGAGATGAACCCAGAGGAAGAGAAGGCGCAAAGAAACGAACCCAATAAGGGTTTTTTTGCCGGAAAAATAATAAAGTCAAGCAGTTTTTGCTAAATTCAATGCACAAGCACGATAATTTACTATTAAATATTTTACAGAGAGATAGATTTTAGTTGGGTCTCTATCGAGATTTTGAGAGAGAGAGAGAGAGATGATGATGTTGCTGATGACGTTTTTGAGTGGCAGCCTCGTAAGGAGGCCAAGTTGAATGAAAACACCTCATATTTTCTCATTTTCTGGGTTATAATCACCTGCATCCATATCTATATTAAGAAAAAAAAAACACGTTATTTATAATGGTCAGTGGTGTTTTTTTTTTAAAAAAATAAAAAGTAAAATTAAATGGAATTGTTGAAATTCAACATAAAGAAGATCTATGAAGGGGTCATGGATTTTCTTATCACTTAAAATTCAATATCCAACTTTCCATCAATGATTGATTGCTAGAATCTCACAAGAAAAATGATTTATAATTTGGTGACTAGGAAAAATATTATAAATGCCTTATTTGCTAGTTATTGCCTTTTTTTTTTTCTTGGAAAATATGGAGAGGTTTTCTCAGGGTGAGATTTATAATAAAGAAATATAAAAATAATTATTTAAAGAAATCATAGTTACTAATTGGTCCCTCTCTGAAATAAGAAAGAACCCTAGCAATGCTTGGAAGGTCAATTTCAAACACAAAATCCCAATTTCCTTCTACATGATTCGCATCCTCATAGGCAAGAGTGGGGCATATGTGAATCAGATTCTCACACGGCTTCTTTGGAATGTCATCTATTTGATTCTCAAAGTACAAGGACACTCGTTAGCTTAGTATTATGGTAATTAAACTTTGTTCAACTTAGTAAATTAATTTGGAAAAAAAATTCACCATTTAAATTTTAATTTGGATGTGATTTTAATATAAAATAAAATAAATATTAATCAAGTTGTTATAGTCAAACCTAATTTAAATTTGATCTTGTCCACTCTAGTTATTTTAAAAAAAAAACAATATTATTTTATCTAAAATAATTAATTCGGATTTACAAGTAATATACAGGTTTAACTTTGTAATTCAATAAATCAAACCCTTTTTGAATCATTCCTGCAACTATTGCTAGAACCCATTTTTGAATCATTCCTGCAACTATAGCTAGTAGTGAACCCTAAATTGGATTGGATGTTCTTCCTTTTCCTTTCATGCATGCTATGATAACTACTCTTGAATTTATCGAAACTTATAAGAAATATCTTTGTAGTGTGGTTGAGATTATTTTTTAAATAATTTTTGTATTAAAATACATGTTAATGTTATTTTTATTATTATTTAAAAATTATTTTTGATATCAATACATCAAAACGATCTAAAATATATAAAACATATCAAATTTTAACAAAAATAAAACTTAAATATTTTAAAAATAAAATTTACAACGCATTACCAAATAATTTCGAAATAGAAAATCCCGTCTGTTTGGCCTTCTTTCTTTTTCCCCCACAAGAATCTATTTGGCTACAACACAAGCTAATGCAGCTAGAATTACTGAAGAAACCCAAACCAAAGGAAGCAACCACTGCATTGCATTGCTTTCCTTTAAGAGAAGGATCCAGTTTAGAGGAGCATAGATATAGCAACCCCATCGAGAAGTATGGAAGGAATGTCTGCAGCCAAGGGGCAGAGCAAGAAAAAAAAAAGTAAGGGGGGCCAAATTAAAAAAATATATATTTAAAAAAATTAAAATTTTAATTATTTTATAAAGGGAGAGGCTGGGAAGATTTTCCTTACAGGAGCCCGGGTCCCTGCCAGACTCCCCTGGCTCCGCCACTTACTGCAGCAATGGTTGAGCAAAAATGGCCCAGAAGGTCTGATACTATGTCCTCGCTAGAGTCACTTTTCCCGAGTCCTTTTTCTCCAATGCTGCTGTCATTGGACAACCTGAAAGGTCGACTTTAACATCAGATTGCTCTCTGAAGAGTCTCCAAGTTTCTAGAATTGGTTCTCCATTTCTCCATGCCGACAAATTTCATAGATCAATGAACGGCCATGATCACTTGAGGCACTTTGGCAGGATGACGTAGCCCAGATCACATCCACCTCCTCAGGTGAGATTGAAACTACTAGTTAGTAATTAAAACTCTATATATATCAGATTTGATGTACTCGTACTTGTGACAACTAAGAGTTTTAAGTATTTAAATGAGAATGTATCACAATTAGATGATGGAATTTGCCGCAAGCAAACTATTTTCTATGTGAATGATCTAATATATATATTTTTATGGATCAATGAAATAAATTTATGTTCAAGGAAATGTTTGGTTTTGTCAGACTAGAATTGTAACTTAAAATGACAATAACATGAGATTTGATTATTGAATTTTACTCAAATTTTTTCAAGTAATTCTAAAAGTAATTTTCAAATGGGGATTCACTTTGTTGTTCATCTGACCATTGAATATCTCAAAATTAGGCCTAGATATTGTTGTTTGTATTAAATTTGTTATTTCTTCTAAGTTTTTTTTTTCATATTTATTGTTTTAATTCGGATTTTATGTTAATTTTCTTTATGCTTTTTGACTTTTTTTTTTTTAATAAAGGTGAGGTTTTCTGATATATTTAAAGGCGTAATAAATATCTAAGAAGCAGACACCATTAAACTTATTTTTTCAAAGAATAAAATTGTGATTTTAAGATTCATATCCACAACCCTTTTTATTTATCAAATTTTATGTGTTTATGTGTTATTGTTATCGTTTCTGTCAGCATCAAGTTTCCAAGAATAATTTTATTTTACTTTCTAACCATTATTAAACTTTAGTGATTCGGATTTCTTTACTGTGAGATTTTGATCAATGTGATTTTCTCCCATATCAATATAAGGGAATTCAGACGCATCCCATGGTCTGTTGCAATCAAGTGCAGCATCACAGGTGACTTCATCATGTGGAATAGGCCGGATTTACAGCTGGAAATTGTAGCGAACGCCTCCTGGAGAACTTACACGGTGTTGGAAACCTTCAGCTAGAACAATAAAGCAAACAGCAAGAACTAAAACGGTAGATCAAGCAGCAGCAGCAGCAATCCTTGCCAATCTACACATTATTTCAGCTATAGAGTCTTCAACAAAGTGAACAAAAGCTAGCAAGTAGAATTAAATTTAGTACAAGCGCTTCATTTTCCTTTTGATGAAGATGCCTGGTCCATATGTTGACATGAAGATCTCAACCAGTAGAGGAAATTGTGAAAACATGAAGAGAGTGAGTGACTGGAAGACAAGCACGCAAAACAAATGGAACGGTAACCTCCATCATTCCATCTAACATTACTAGAAGAGCTGCACAGAAGGCAACCATCATAGCTGCAATAGAAATGAAAAGTGTAGAAAGGCCTATTATCAACTTCCTAGGCAAGGATATCAGAAAATCTTGCTCTGCTTAACGAGCTGTGAGGATTCCCAAGAACATCAACACTGAAGTAGAAGAAGAAAAGAGAGAAATTGCATCCGATATTATAACAGTCATGTAAGCCTTCTTATGTAAGAATACTGGATTAATACCAGTGTCTTGAATATTACCAACCGGAACAGTAAATGCTGCAGCAAACATAATTGTAACGATAAAGGCACCCACCACTGCATAAGAAGTTGCCGTGCTCTTCATCCATTTCTCCCCCTCAATCACCAACTGCTTGCGAGTCTTAGAAAGTAGTTGGCCAGGTGTTTCACCCGAATGATTGCGAGTTTGCGACTAAATTTAGCTGCAGGAGTCGTGATGTTTTCTACTTCCTACAGAAAAATCATTAATCTTAAAACATGAGTAAAAAGTCCAAGCATACAAATACACATAAAATCCTTAATCATGCATTTTTTTTTTATGATAATTAATCGTGCATATTGTGAATATCAGCAAACATTAATTTCCTTGGAAAGGCGAGTTGGAACACTTTTCTTGGAATACTTCTGCGAGCGGAGCAATCGGATATCGATATGTCATCTCGAACTTCATGAAGTGACAAAGAACAAACACAAACTCTCAAAACAAAATGTGACCACCGGAATATATATGGTTTGAGGAGATCACCTTGTACCTCTTTTACCATGCTGCAGATGTTAGAAATATTTGAAAGAGAAATGTAAAAATGAGAACATAGGAAGCTTGGTGAAAAATAAATCTCATTCAGAAATATCTTCTTTCATTTTGTTTTGTCACATTGCATCTATAATTAATTTTCTGAAATTAACTTCCATCTTCATCTTGGAAAGATCTATCTTGCATCTTTGTCTCGGCCACTCATTTCATCATGGCTAGCTAATGCCTTTCTTTAATTTGCTTTTCTTTAATTATTGTCTTTGTCTGAACATGGCTACTCCTAACCATTTTTCTTCTCTTGTGGTTGTTGCCACAATTCTCTAGCAAAACATCTCTTTTCAATATTTGACTTTTTAAGTGACAAGTTCCATTTCTTTAGGTTGCTGCCTTCTTCTTGTCTTGTCATGGCTAGCTCTTTGGCCATTTCTCATCTCTTGTAGGAAGAGTTCTCTCTTCTCTTCTTCATGTGTGGTTGCTCTTATATCACATCTGATCTTTTATGCAAAAAGTTGTTAACTTGCACCAAGCATTTTTTTTAGGCTTCTTTTATCTCCTTTTGATGCAATGTCTCAATTCTCTTGTTGGAACTATCATCTTGCACCTTTATTT
>Ga0325400_1002639_pt1 | contig 15851 bp, 4 predicted proteins | sample PopdelMetagenome_2_FD_205662 | JGI IMG/M metagenome (GOLD analysis project Ga0325400, IMG submission 205662) | Populus deltoides microbial communities from Bellville, Georgia, United States - Xylem-PdKOR-R1 | ecosystem: Host-associated > Plants > Phyllosphere > Stem > Wood/Secondary xylem... | reverse complement strand
AATACACGCCCTCTCTTTCTCTCTAGTGTTTCTCTCTACTCTCTCCACACATAATAGCATAAGCTCAGCTTGCTATTTATACACAAATTCAAAACAAGATAATTCAACCTTCAAGTGTGAAGGCGGCTGGCGGCCAATGGTGTGAAGGCGGCTGGCGGCTGCGGCTGGTGGCTGGTCGGTCACAGCTGGTGGCTGGCTGGCTGGTGGTTGCCTTCCTTGACCTTCTAGATGGATTGAGTTTAATACAACATTTATGATCCTTGGTAGGGAATCATGCGGGCAGTTAAGAATCATGCGGGCTGCAAAAAAATACCAAGCAGCTGGCGCTTTTAGTTCATTTGCTATGACAGCTTGTTGCTCTTTTCTCTTTTGATCAAACCTATTGGTTGCTTGGTGTTTTATAGCTTTGCTTTCCCTTTCCTTTTCGGGTTTTTCTCTTTGATGTTAACAAACTTCATTGTGCTTCGTTCTCACTCTTATTTGGTGCTCTCCAGGTGCTGCTGTTCTTCTGTTTTGTTGTCTATCTCTGATATATTAACAGCTTGATTTATCAAGATCTGTTTTATACTGTTGTCATGGTGTTCATGTCCCATGGACATGGTTGTCTGGTCTTTCTAGCCCTTTTGCTTTCATTTTTTGCTTCGATTTGGTAAATGTGTTTTTCTTTTTTTGTCCCCTTTCGCACCGGTTTTCTAGGGTGGGGAGATTGTTGAGTCGGGTCTATTGTGAACTGGGTTAGAATATTGCATTTTGAGCAGCTTATGTTTTCTCAAATGCACATTCATCTTCTATATATCTTACTCAAATCGGTTCTCCCTGTTTTCCAGCAAGCTCCATTCTTCCATAATTCCATTACACTTTTAAAATAGAGAAGTGACCACATAATAGATCGCTTTGCAAGGCATATTATATAGATTTTGCCACATTTTTTTATTGGCACGAATTACGAATTTCTTAAGCATATTGTTCTTGATATATATGCTTCCTATATGAAAAGTGATTACACATGATTGATGTCTTAATAAATTTTTATTTTCGAAAATCTATAACTTATTGTTATGCTGTCACCTCTGCTAGGATCACGCCCATTCTCTCCTCGGTCAGCTTCTTGGTCTTGTTTCAAGGATCTGACAGTACATCTCATTTTTTTTCTTTCGCTTATACATGCATGTTCTTAGCTTTTCATAATTGTTACTTTAAGTCCTCCCCCTTGCTTTTACTAAATCCTTGAAATCCCTTATACACAAGCTAGTAAGGGCAGTGAGGTGTTGAAGTTGGTGTGGTGCACTCTTCAGTTTATCCCATCCATGTATGATTAGGTATTGCCAGCGCTGGTAGGCTAAAGTGGAAGAAGAGAGGCTCTTCTTTTTAAGGGTTGTAACTGTAGTTTTCTCGTCCATCATTTCACCCGCTGCTGTATATGGGACTGCGGTGCTGCACATGCTGTAGCTAAAAGCCTCTCATATTTTCCGGTCAAAGGAGCAACGAGGGATTGCTAGGAAGCCTCCCATATTTGGTGGATGACATGTTTTCCCTTCCCTTCTCTTCCCTTGTATCCACTCCCTGTCTAATGTTATTTAAAGAACAAAAAAATTGTAAGTCTTCTTCCAAGTCTTTCTTTCTTTCTTTTTTTGATGCGGCAAGTTGTTAAAGAGATGATTTAAAAAAAAAACATATTTAATTGCATTTCCTAATCTTACGTACAACAGTCTTATGCAAAGTCTTTCTTTATATAAACACGAGATGACGTGCCCGCGGGCTTCTAAAATAAATGCACTTGATAGTATTATAATTGTGAACCAGCGCTAGCAAATATTTCATAACGGGAAAAAAAGTTGTGTTGGTGATCAAAAACTTAGAGACTGAACAAAATGATTTGTAGCAATCTATAGTGTTTTGTGAGGAAAGATACAATACTTTCGCCACATGATTTAGCTTTTCAGTTAATAAAAAGAAAAAAAATTACAAAGCTAAATTCTCTATCAACTTAAAAAAAAAAACAAACAAAGATAATTTTGGAAGGAGAAAAACCCATGAGAAAAAACATTGTAGCAATTAACAATGTTCTGTGAGGAAAACAATAGCATTTTTCCCAATAAAATAAAATAAAAACCATTTAGATAAATATTGTAGCAATTCACAGTGTTTTGTGAGAAAAACTACAACGCTTTCCTCATATGATTTAGCTTTATTGTAATTATAATTCTTAACCAACTCAATATTAAAAAAAAAATCGACAAAGATAATTTTAAAAAAATCATAAAAAAATCACATGGAAAAACACTGCAACAATTCACAGTGTTTTAAAGAAAAAAATTACAAAGCTAAATTCTTAATCAGCTTAATATATTTTTTAAAAAATCAACATAGACAATTTTAGAAAAAAAAATAACAAAACAAACACCAAAAAAAGGAAAAAAAATCATGTTGGAAACACTGTAGCAATTTACAGTGTTTTGTGATGAAAGCTACAGTGCTTCCCCACATGATTTAGCCTTATTTGTAATGACTTATAATTGTAATTCACAAACAACTCAATATTAAAAAAATAAAATTGAAAAAAATAATTTGAAAAAAATTATAACAAAAAAAACATGCGGAGAGACACTGTAGCAATCCACAATGTTTTATGAGCAAAGCTACAATGCTTTCCCCACATTATTAAGCTTTATTACCAAGTTAAATTCCAACCAACTCAATATTAAAAAAATTAAAATCGACGAAGATAATTTTGAAAAAAAATATTACAAAAAAAGAAAACACAAAAGAAACTGGAAAAAAACCATGTGAGGAAAAACTGTATCAATCCATAGTGTTTTGTGAGGAAAAACTTGTATTTACTTATAATTACAATTTTTAACCAGCTTAATATTTAAAAAAATAAAATTGACATAGATAATTTTAGGAAAAAACATAACAAAAATAGGGAAAAACCATGTGGGAAAAAACACTGTAGCAATCAATAGTAATTTTCGAGGAAAGTTACAGTGTTTTCCTCACATATTGTAACTGTAATTTTTAACCAGCTCTATATTAAAAAAATAAAATAAAAAAAGATAATTTCAGAGAAAATCATAAAAAAAAAACCTTGCAGAGAAACATTGTAGCAATCAACAATGTTTTAAAGAAAAAAAATGACAAAACTAAACTCTCAATTAGCTCAATATTTAAAAAAAACATCGACAAATATAATTTTGAAAAATAAAAAAACAAAATAGAAAAACTATGTGGAAAAACCTCATATCAATCCACAGTATTTTAAAAAAAAAATGACAAAGCAAAAATTTTAACCAAGTCAATATTTAAAAAGTAAAATCAACAAAAATAATTTTGGAAAAAAAATAAATGAGAAAAAAAGAAAAAATAGGAAAGTTGAAAAAAAAAGTAATTTTGAAAAAAAAAGAAAAAAAAGGGAAAAGCTAGCAAAAAAAAAAAAAAAGAAGGAGGAAAGCACTGTGGATTACTGTTGTAATCTACAGTTCTTTGTGTGTGGGGGAACATTGATAGTGTTGCTAGTTACATGACCCGCGCGATGCCGCGTGTTAATTTATTTTTACTTTAAAATATCAAAAAAAGTTAAGATCTAAAAGTATTACGTCTTTTTGCCAAGTTATACTCAAGAATCTTAGGTTTGGCTGCAACATCTGACCCAGGAGTAATATTAATAATAACATTAAACTTGCATGATCCAAGTTTAAGTGGGTCTGACTGCAATATTAGACCCAATAGCTTTGGATGTGGGTCTGGTTGCAAGGCTGTGTCATAAAAGTATGATAATCAAATAGATTAATTAAAAAGAAAAAAAAAACCAACATGAAGAAAAAAACTAACGAAGAAATTTTTTTTTTTTTGAATTATCTGGGTTAATCCTTCAAACCAGGTTAACCCGTCAAACCTTGGATTCGTGTTGTGAAAGTTTGATAACTAAATAGGAAAAAAAAAATTGATGGGTTACCCAGAATTAATTGGGCTAACCTGTGAAATCAGGTTAACCCATCAAACCCGGGATCCGTGTAATGAAAGTTTGATAACTAAATATAAAAAAATTTAACATTAACAAACTAAATTAAACGAAAAAAATTAACTAAAAAAGAAAAAAAAACAAAAACAAACAAGAGATATCAATCTTTTCACTATGGACTGCACTGCGCAGTCCATAGTCAAAGGCATAAAAATAGAAAAAAAAAGCAAAAAAAAAAACTAAAGGCATCAAACGATAATTAAATAGAAAAATTTTAATATTAATGAACTAAATTAAATAAAAAAATATTAATTAAAAAGAAAAAAAAACCTATAAGAAGAAAAAAAACTAATGAATAAAGAGAAAACAAAATTTAAATTACTATGAATCAACTGGGTTAACCCGTCAAACCAGGTTAACCCGTCAAATCTAGGATCCGTGTCATAAAAGTCTAATAATTAAATATTAAAAATTTTAATATTAACAAAAGTAAATAAAAAATAATTAAAAAACAAACAAAAAAGCTAAAAAAAAAGAAACTAAAGGCATCAGCTTTTTCACTGTAGACTGCACTGTGCAGTCCACAGTAAAAGGCTTAAAAAGGAAAAGAAAAAGAAAAAAAACAAAGGCATATGCCACAGGCTAATTTTTTTTTTCTTGCATAAAAAATATCAAAAAAGACTAAGATCTAAGAGTGTTAAGTTTTTCTGCAAAGATATACCCAAACACCTTGGGTCTAGCTGCAACGCTTGACCCAAGAGTAATATTTATAATATTAATAATAATATTAAACTTACATGACTCAAGTTTAAGTGAGTCTGAATGCAACACCAGACTAATAGCCTTGGATGTGGGTCTGACTACAAGGTCGTGTCATAAAAGTGTAATAATTAAATAGATTAACTAAAAAGAAAAAAAAAACCAACATGAAGAAAAAAACTAATGAAGAAAAAGAAAATAAATCTGAATTAACTGGGTTAACCCTTCAAACCTGGTTAACCTGTCAAACCTAGGATTCGCATCATGAAAGTTTGATAACTGCATGGAAAAAAAATTGACAGGTTAACCTATAATTAATTGGGCTAACCCATGAAACCAGGTTAACTCGTCAAACCCGAGATACGTGCCATGGAAGTCTGATAACTAAATAGAAAGAAATTTAAAATTAACAAACTAAACTAAACAAAAAAAATTAATTAAAAATAAAAAAAGAAAAAAAATTCGGGTTAACTCGTCAAATCAGGTTAACCTGTTAAATCCGGGATCCATGCCATGAAAGTCTAATAATTAAATAAAAAAAATTGACATTAACAAACTACTTTAAAAAAAAAATTATTTAAAAAAAAACAAAAAAAAATTGACGGGTTAACCTGTGATATGTGTCATGAAAATCTAATAACTAAATAGAAAAAAATTTAACATTAACAAACTAAAGTAAATGAAAAAAATTAATTAAAAAAAAACAAAAAAATAATTTTCAGGTTAACTCGTCAAACCATGTTAACCTATTAAACGTGGAATCCGTGTCATGAAAGTCTAATAACTAAATAGAAAAAAATTTAACATTAACAAACTAAAGTAAATGAAAAAAATTAATTAAAAAAAAATAAAAAAATAATTTTCAGGTTAACTCGTCAAACCATGTTAACCTATTAAACGTGGAATCCGTGTCATGAAAGTCTAATAACTAAATAAAAAAAATTAACATTAACAAAAAAAAATATATAAAAAGATAAAAAAAAAACAAAGAAAGAAGCAAAAAAAAAAAAACCCTAAAAGCATAAAAAAAGATAAAAGATAAAAAAACAGATAAAAGATGAAAAAAAAAAGAGCCCATCTTTTTCTATGGACTGCACATTAATTGTTCAACGAGAACATCATCAATATATATTCAATAAGAACATTCTCTTTCTGCAAGAGCATAATCATATGTTCATCAACATATATAACCTCATAAAAATCAAATACTTTAAAGTTAACTAACAAAATCAAATAAAAAATAATAGAAGTTACACATTCGAATTCACATCCATATCTATATTAAACTCTTCTATCTTCGTGATAAGTATCTTCGTGATAAGCTGCCAGCTCCATTCATTTTCTTACATTTTGACAAATATACTTTCTCATAAAGATACGAGAAAATTGTAGAGGTCACACATTTATCCAGGAGAACACTATTCTACATAAGCTTCAAATAACCATTCCATGGCTTCCTTCAGTCTTCGAGGTCCGAGTCTTTGAGGTCCGACTGCACATATGACAGTTAAAATAGCCAACCTGGTATTAGTTTTGGAAATATAAACTACAAAATGCAGAATGAATGGACTGAGTAGAGAAAAAATGTCAGGAAAATTATGCAGGTCACACATTTATCCAACCTGACAAACACTATTCTGAATAAACTTCAAATAACCTTCCATGGCTTCCTTCAGTCTTACGAGATCTGACCGTACTGTGATAGTTAAAATAGCCAACTTGGTATTAGTTTTGGAAATATAAATAACGCTAATCTACAAAATGCAGAATGAATGCAACTGAGTAGAGAAAAAATGTCAGGAAATTAATGGAATTGCTTCATAGTTTCTAAAAATATTATGATTTATGTTGAAAGTAGCTTTAGTTGTATAGAAAGCATATTCAATTCAATGAATACAATAAGCATGTGAAAAGCTAAAAATTTGTGGAACCAATTATTATCGTATTTTCAAGAATTTAGCAGCCTTAAAAAATTAAAAAATTTTAATCATCATAAAAATATTTGATTAAATTTTTTATTCATAAAAAAGTAATCTAGTCACCAAGATATAATTTTGGTAGTTAATAATGTCTAATACCAATTTAAACTATTGATTTCAAGATTATAAATTATAAATTTTAATGAAATATCATTAAATTCATATTTATATATATGAATGCCTGTGTGTGAGTTTTACCAAGATTGATTTTGTGGTTTGTTTTCAAGTATCATAATTGTATATAAAGCTGGTGATTTTAAGAAAAATAATACTATATTTTGTTAACAAAAGGATACATCATAAGTATTAGTTTCAAAGCAAATAAGTTATTTACCATCCACAAAATTAAAGTAATTCATGTAAAAAAATAAGTGGAACCAATCATTATCATATCTTTTAGCTGCCTTCCCAAAAAAATTTAAATTATCATTATTAAATTTCGATTAAAGTAGAAAAAAACAAATAATCATTTATTTTATTACAATAATCATCTCTTTTATAAAATATTTTAATAAAATAAAGAGTGTTTTAGCTTTAATCGTATTTGTAATCTCACTAATAATCTTATTGGTTATTATTAAATGACATGAAATTTAAATCCCAACTTACCTGTACAAGTGTATTCTCGATAAAGATTGTTGGGATATGAGAAATCTTGGGCCACTCAGAGCCATTCTCCTTTCTACAATTTTCTGATAGATGTGGACATCCATCAATCACGAAAAAATTTAATTTGGAGAGGCGTTGAATGGAACTTGGCATGTTCTTGAGATTCTTGCAATTCCTAATGTCGAGACGTTGAAGAGAAGAAAGGTTGGCCAACCATTCTGGCAATGCTTCCTCAAACTCCTCCCCGTTGAAATCATATATATACAATTTCTCGAGGGCAGTGAGGTGTTGAAGTTGGTGTGGTACACTCTTCAGTTTATCCCATCCATGTATCTCTAGGAGTTTGAGGGACCCACTCAAGTTGAGGTGTTGGAATGAGTTTATAACTCCTGCAGGAAAAGCCTCCATCTCCTCTGAGAAACCACCTATTCTCAATTCCTTCAGTTGGGTGAAGCCGCCCAACCAATCATCCTCTGGGATATCACTCAAACTGGGACACGCGGTGATTTCTAATTCAACAAGAGAACGCAATTGTCGTAAACCATGCCAATCAATACTGTTGAGCTTATCACAACCTCTAATCAATAATGTTCGAAGCGAAGACAATTCTTGAAAATCAATGCTATGGATAAGCTCACTCCACTTAATTATTGATAATTCCTCTAGAGATGCGCAACATTGTAGTTCGCTTGGAAGAGCTCCCATTTTACACCCATTAACCCTCAATTTCTTCAAAGAATTCAAATCTCGGAAATCACCAGGAATTGAGATCGACTCACAGCACCAATATATACCCAATTCCACCAGAGCTGTGCAGTGTTGTACGCTTGGAATGGATGCCAGCTTTGGACACCTCGATATCTCTAAAATTTGAAGAGACGTGAAGCCATCAAACTCACCAGACAAAAATCTCAGTTCATGACAACTGCCAATTTCAAATTTTACAAGAGATGAAAGACGACATATCGAAATGCTTTTCAACTTTCCACACATCCAAATGGTCAACATTTCAAGACAAGGAAATACTGCAACAACTTCTCCACCTGGTAACATCAATTCTTCAAGACCATCCATACCATGCAAAGTGAGTTCTTTTAGTGCTGGAAACAGTACTGCTGCACTGTCACTGCTGCTGCTATAGAACTCCTTGCCTATACATTGTACAGTACCCATTCCTTTTATCTGTAGAATCTTAAGGCGAGGAAGACATCCAAGTGTTGGGAGTTGCCTCAACTTGCTGCAGCCATTCAATCTCAGCACCGTCAGATTATTGAGTTGCAATATCCATGATGAGAAATCTTCACCTCCATAACCCTTAATTTTCAAGCTTCTTATGTCTGGGTGAGGCTGCAGGCCTTCCAGCACATCCTCGCTATTGACACTGCTGTTACCTTCATCATCACTCCATTCAAACACCAATTTGTTCATTCTTTTTCCACTCAGTTCTGCCTTCTCAGCTTCTTCTCTGTCTCTCACTTGCTCAAGCTTGCATATCTTCAATGCTCCTCTTAGTTCTTTCAAACATCCCAGCTCTTCAACCATATGATCTGGACCCACAACAAAAAAAGGCAGAGTTTGAAGGCGTGTTAAAAGTCTCACCTCAGCTGGCACTAGCTTTGGATCATTAAAATGAAGATGTCTCAAGCTGACTAAATTCCTCATTTTCTTGGGAAGCTTTTCTAGTGACTTGCAATCAGTGAATCTTAATGTTTCCAAATGGTAGAGCTTGGTGATGGATTCCGGCAATGCTCTGATAGTAGTAGCCGAGACATCAAGATATCTCAAATATCTCAGCTTGCAAATTGAATCTGATAACTCTGTGATATCAGACCGTCGCAATTTGAGAGTTCTCAAGCTTTTGAATTTCCAAGACCCGTTGAATACATCAACCATTGAGAAAACAGTTCGCAATTTTCCAGCATCAACCTCTGAAAATGCTGCCTCAACATCCCCACGAGATATGAGATTTAGACGACGAATATGAGATGCACCATCAACAGCCGAATCCTCCTCCAGATTTAACGCTTCTGATTTTGAGACCTGTAAAGCAAGTTCATGCACTAGATCATGCATCTTGCAACTTGTTACGATCTCACACTCATTCCTTTTAACATCTTGGAAAAAGGAATTTGCAAGCAAGTCATTGAAATACTTGTTGCCTTCGTCTTCCATCCTCCCATTTGATGTCCTGAGAAAACCTTCAGCCATCCAAAGTTGAACCAGGTCTTCCCTTTCAATTTGAAAATCTTTAGGGAAAATGGAACAGTATGCAAAACATTTTTTCAATGTTGGCGATGACAAGTAATCAAAACTGAGTCTCAATATGAGCAAAACTTTATTTCCATCCTGATAATCCCAAATTGTACTGTTTAGAATTGACTGCCACTCCTGTGCCTGCTTTCCGTGAAGAGTTCCTCCCAAAACTTTAGCAAGTAATGGAATCCCTCCACATTTCTTTGCAATATCTTTTCCAATAGATTCCAAGTCTGAAGCTATTGTTTCTCGTACACCCCCGCTCACCTTTTGCTTGATAATGGACCAACATTGATCATCTGAAAGTTGCCCTGGCTCGTGCTGACTCCCTAGAGAAGTCTTCATCGTGTCCGCTACTTCCTTAATGCGCGTTGTTACAACAACAGCATTCCCATTCTTATTGTTGATTTTTAATAGTTGCTCCTTCAAATCATTCCACTTATCATGGCCTTCCCACACATCATCAAGTACAAGAAAAAATGTCTTCTTTTTCAGCTTTTCCATAAGGTTTTCCATGATTGCAGTTAGATTCGTCGACACACGTCCACCAACAACTTCCGACATCTCTCTTAAAATCCTCCCTACACTAAAATCATTAGAAACACAAACCCAAATTGTTACATCAAAAAGCTTCTTCTCCCTCGCTACTTCATAAACTTTTTGTGCTATAGTAGTCTTTCCGAGGCCACCCATCCCCACTATAGGGACAACAGATAGAACTTGTTGATCAGTCGAGCCAATCAGCAATTTCATAACTTTATCGACATCATCCCCCCTTCCTACTACAACTTCTGAGATTCCAAGGCACGCATTTGTCGGTTGGTTAACTTCAGGACCACTCTCTACACGTTGAGATACATTTCCCGGCCCAAAGAGTACTTTTGCGAGTTCATGAATGTCATCCAGTGATCCATTGATCTCCTTAACTTTCTGACACATATTCAGACGGAATGCAACAGGGTTGTGCAGTGAAAAGCAGTCACGTACCTTTCCCTTCTTCTGGTCTTTTCGGAGAATCTCATAAGCAAGCTCGTCTAGAACATCTTCAGCATCATAAGCTACATCTTGTAGCCTCTGCAACCAAAGCTTCACCGAATCGTCTGTTACTGGCTTTCTGGCTGCATCTTGGAGTTTAGCTTGGATAAAGGTCAAATACTTGTTGAGCCTTTGCAGCTGTCCCTCCAATCCCCAGGCAAGTCTGATCCCTTCAGCAGCTATGGAACTGACCCTTGTCAAAGTCGCCTCCATGGTAAACGTAAGAAAAAGCTCTGCTGCCATATTCTCTTGTTTCTTTGGGAAATCAAAGAAGAAAGATTGAGGAAAAGAGAGATAAGAATGGTCTGAAAGTTGTGAAATAGGGATGAAATGGAGTGTGTTTTGGAATGGGGAGATGCATTCAACTTGAAAGCAGAGGGTCCCTCCCTCACTGTATTATTTGATTGATGGCAGCTGCCAGCATCTTTCACGAACCACTACGGTCAAGACAAGGACAGTTCTTTCCATAAAAATTAATTCTTTTCTTTATTTTAAATTAAAATTATTTTTAACATGCTACTATTAAAAATAAAAAATTATTATTATATATTTTTAAATAAAAAATATTTTAAAAATAATTATTTTTATGTTCAAAAATATTTTTAAAAAATTTAATAAATTTTTTTTGTTAAAATTAATTTTTTTACAAAATTAATTGTGAAGTATTTTAAAGATGAAATGAAGTGCGTATTCGAATGCATTGTACATTAAAGCAGAGAAAGTGGCATGAGGGTCCCCTCCTCCCTCTACTAATTGATTGATGGCTGTTGGCAGCATCTTCCACGAACCACCACTGTCAATTTGTCATGCCATGGCTAAGAAATTTCCAGACACCTCTGTCGGCATATTGTATTTAGTACAACTTTTTGCAGATTTTTCCCTTTACATTTTTCGTCAATTTCTCACTACAATTTTAGCTACAGAACATCATGCAAAGGCCAAACATGAATGTTCCACCTCCGCCATGAAACAAGACCTTTCTATAAGACTCCACTTTCTTATTTGGTCTCTCTATTTTCAAGCCGGGATGAAAATGAGAGATCCCACCTGCATAAGGATATTGCTATACCTTTCGTCGTCTGCGTATGTTAATTTGTCATGCCACGGCTGAGAAAATTCCACATTCGCCTCTGTCAGCATTGTATTCATGAAAACGATGTGTTTTTTTTTTCAGCTAACTTCTTATCAAGATATCAATCAATCAATCATACATAACACCATGGTTTTATACATAAAGCTTTTATTAAAAAAACTTTATGTATTTATCTATAGTCTAACTTATTTTATACCTATTAAATTAAATAATTTATTTTAAATCAACTTTCATATAGTTTAATTTAAAAAAATAAAAAAAATACTAAATATCCAATTACAAATTCATTCCTAAATAATAATAAAAAAAGAAATTACTAATGAATATGGATGTCTGGTTAAATTAAAAACAAAACTATTAGTAAATATCAATATCTCAAAATATAGAAAAAATATTGAGCACGGGATGAAGAGAAGTATGGTGCGAAACTGGTTATTTGAGAATAGATAATATAGTTTTTTAAAGTATTTATTATTTATAATTATTTAAAATAACAACGATGTGTAAATATAAAAAATTATTATATTAAAAAAAATCTAATTTTTTTAAAAAATGATTTCAACATTCATTTAGACCGTGTTTGTTTTTCAATTTTTTTTGTATTTGCGGTGAAACAACCGCAGTAAAGTGTTTGGTAACAAACCAAACAGTTTTTTGTACCGCAGGACTCACTAAAAAATTGAGTTTGAAATGCAATTTTTGTGAAGTATTTTTTACATTTTGTTTTAACTGAATTTGGTAAAATCCTATTTATTTTTGCATTTCAAAAGCATTTTTGAAAAAATTTAAAAATTTTTATTTTTTTCTTTGTTTTAAATTGATATATTTTTTGTGTTTTCATATCATTTTGATGTGCTAATATCAAAAATAATTTTTAAAAAATAAAAAATATTATTTGATGCATTTCCAAATAAAAAGCATATTGAAAAGCAATCACAACCATACTTCTACCAAATATTTTATATATATTTTTTACTATACATAAACTTCAAATATAATTTTTTTTAACAAATACGTATCTAATCTTACCCACTATATTTTTTAAAAAAAATTACAATCATAAAAATTATTTTAAAAACAAATACAATGGTTGAAGATAAAATGAAATGTGTTTTGGAATGATGAGATACGATTTCAAATTCAAAACAGAGGGTCCCTCCCTCTTTGATTGATTGCAGCTGGCAGCTGGCAGCATCTTCCACGAATAAGGCGAAAAAAATGACCCTTCCTTCTGATCTTGTGTGTCCACGAAGCCTGTAAGAAAGTAGTGTCAGTACATAGACTTTATTTATTAATAAAAATAAATAAACTTAACGAGGCAGAAAAAAATGTAATAAATCTCATAGTTAATTTTTTAATAATTAATAAATATTAAAATTTGAAAAAGTAAAATATAGATATTTATTGTTTATTATTAGTTTATTATTTATATTTAATTTAATTTTAAGAGTAAAAATTAAAAATAAAAATAAGAGGTAAAGTAATAAAGAAGAGAAAACAGAACCCTAACAACCGTAATCTTGTTTGCTTATATTATACTGTCTTCAATAAATGATAGCAACTCATTGTGTCCATGAAAAGGATGTGTTCATGTTTACTGAACTTGAACTGCTAAATCTTTCATTATCAAATCTTCGATTTTGTGTTCATGATAGCTACCCAGACTTTCTTTCCTATTTCCAGAAAACGGCAGCAGAGTTTCTACTTACGTTTGCCTTGGAGTAGACTTTGACAAGGGTGAGTTCCATGGCTACTGAAAGGCTTGGGGATTGGCTCTGTTAGGAAATGAGAAACACTTTAAAAAGATGAAATGAAGTGCGTATTGGAATGCATTGAACATTAAAGCAGAGAAAGTGGCAGAGGGTCCCTTCCTCCCTCTACTAATTGATTGATGGCTGTTGGCAGCATCTTCCACGAACCATCACTGTCAATCTATCATGGCATGGCTAATAAAATCCCACAGACGCCTCTGTCGGCATATTGTATTTCATTCATAACCTAAAATTGCCCGCAGCAATGCGCCAGCAGTCAATCTAGTTCTATATGATTTGCTATAGCTACAAGAAACTCTTAATATATTATGAATCTAAGAAAGTAGTGTCAGTACGTAGAAAAAGATGTTACAACTTTATCACCAAATTATGAAAAACAAAATCCCCTAATTTCTCTCTTTTTTCCATAACTCATCTTCATCTTCTCTTCTTCTATCTTCACCCCTCTAATTCCTAGCCTCCAAGCCATGGTAGAAAAAGAAATTTCAGAAAGTCCAGTCAACCCTATGAAACCAAAAACATTTAACAATAAAAACTTGTCGTGTATCATTTTTATTTTGTTTTTATATAAAAAGGTAAAATAAATTTGAAATAAATGATAATAAATAAATAGGTTTTTATTTATTTCTTTGCCATTGAAAAATTAAAAAATAAAATGAAATATTAAAGATATTTTATCATAAATAAAAATTAATTAATAAAATAATAATATGTTGCATTCTCCAAAAATACGGGTGCTCCTATAAATCTTGAAAGTGGAATTTTCTTAGCATTGACATGACAAATTGACAGTGATGGTTCGTGGAAGATGCTGCCACGGTGCCACCTACCATCAATCAATTAGTATAGCTGAGGGAGGGACCCTCCCTCATGCATCTTTCTCTGCCTTAATGTTCAATGTATCTCATCATTCCAAGACACGCTTCATTTCTCCTTTGATATTTCAGATAATGTTATTATTAAATTTTTTTTAGGTTTATTTATTTTATTTTTTTAATAAATAAAGTTCATGTACTGACATTATTTTCTTACATCCATTATACGTGTCAAGAGGATATAGGGAAAGGGAGGGGACACTCTGCTTTAAAGTTTTTTTCAAATTTGTCATGCAAAGGCGAAGCAAATGACCCTACCTTCTTCTTATCTTGTGTGTCCACTAAAAAGATTTAATAATAACATGATTTAATAATAAAAAGATAGTGTCAGTACATGGACTTCATTTATTAATAAAAATAAATAAACTTAACGAGACAGAAAAAAATTTAATAATAACATGATCCGGGTATTTTACCCACACTGATATATTATTAAAAAATATAATAAATCTCATAGTTAATTTTTTAATAATTAATAAATATTAGAATTTGAAAAAGTAAAATATAGATATTTATTGTTTATTATTAGTTTATTATTTATATTTTATTTAATTGTAAGAGAAAAAGTTAAAGTTAAAATTAAAATTAAGAGGTAAGGAAATAAAGAAGAGAAAAAAGAACCCTAACAACCGTAGTCTTGTTTGCTGCTTATAATATACTCTCTTCAATAAATGATAGCAACTCATTGTGTCCATGAAAAGGATGTGTTCATGTTTACTGAACTTGAACTGCTAAATCTTTCTCATCTCATTTCCAAATCTTCGATTTTGTGTTCATGATAGCTACCCAGACTTTCTTTCCTATTGCCAGAGAACGGCAGCAGAGTTTCTACTTACGTTTGCCTTGGAGTAGACTTTGACAAGGGTGAGTTCCATGGCTACTGAAAGGCTTGGGGATTGGCTCTGTTAGGAAATGAGAAACACTTTAAAGGCGTGTTTGTTTACATTCACTTTCCTTGTTTTTTCATGTTTAATAACAATATAAAAAAGTAGTCAAAAAAAACTGAATTTAAATCAAACTAAAAAAAGCAACGTTACCAAAGAAAAGTGTTTTTCTTTTGTTAAAAAAAAGAAAACACTTTTCTTTTTTTTCAGCTCTGTTTGTTTTCTCAAATACACAGTCTCTTTTTCTTCAAAATCAATTGGAAGCTGAGCAGGAACAAGAGCATTTTTCTGGAACAAAGCATTTTTCTAGACCAATTAATTTCAGGTATTTTTTCCCTCTTTTATTTCCTTTATGTTTTTATCTTCTTCTTCGTAGATCTGTAAAAATTATGGCATAAATCCTTTGATATTCTTGATAAATCTGCCACTGTCATATTTTTTCCATAACATTTCCATAACTCTTCATCTTATCTCGTCACATTCCACAGTTAAAACTAACCAAATTCATCAAGCAACCCATAAAAAACACATTTTTTCCATGACTGTTTTCTTCTTCATGAATCACAATCGGCAGCTCAAATCATCTAACCAAACAAGGGGGAATTTCTAACCAAACAGAGAGACAAAACCG
>Ga0325400_1002636_pt1 | contig 15855 bp, 6 predicted proteins | sample PopdelMetagenome_2_FD_205662 | JGI IMG/M metagenome (GOLD analysis project Ga0325400, IMG submission 205662) | Populus deltoides microbial communities from Bellville, Georgia, United States - Xylem-PdKOR-R1 | ecosystem: Host-associated > Plants > Phyllosphere > Stem > Wood/Secondary xylem... | reverse complement strand
GTTTTCTTCTAACAACATTGTATACAACATACACTCAATCATCAATCATGGTGTAAATGTGATTCTGATGAAACACAATGAGCCCAAAAATGTAATGCCTATTACCAAAACAGATTACATAAAATCATCATCATCAAGAGCATCATAGGGATTGACCACCAAATCATCGTCAGGCTTATCAACATGAAGCTGTTTTTTCTTCCCAGCTGCAAGGAATGAATAAAAATCAAGGTGTTAAATTCATCAACATTCTAAATTGTAATATTCAATATTCAATATTGAGTACCTTTGCTGGCGAAGTTTCTCAGCTAGTGGATCTAGTTTCTCTTCCTTTACCACTTGAACAGTTTTTCCCTTCTTTTCGGTAGACTTTGCTGCGGATTTCTTAGGAGCCTTTTCAGGAGGAGGTTTCACTACTGGTGCCTGATCCAATTCCATAAAGAAATACAACAATTACAGATCAAGCACCACCATATATAATCATGGAATGCAGCACTTCATATTTCTGTAACAGTGGGACTCAAATAAAAAAAGTTTATAAACCTTTGTCAGCATAAAAAAAGTTTATAAAAAAAGTGCATAAACTAAGCTAAGGTATAATATACATATGCATCCCATATGTCAGCATCACATTTCTGTACACTTTTCTTAATGAACCCCTGCCCACAAAAATATTCTCTTCCATCCCTTCCCAAGCTCCCACTCCGCTTGAACAAAATAGAAAGCTCCAAGAGATATGCACATGTTTTTCCAGATTGCATAAAAGCTCCTTCAGAATCATAAATTCCGAGCATTTCTTTTCTAATGAAAGCTACCTACATACCTTTACTTGGAAGAAAAACTTTTATACGATTGTAGTTTGACGCATCATTCATAAGTTCTTATAACAATTTTTCCCCACTCACAGCAAGAGAAAACAAAATTAGATCAACATTCCATTATTAAATATCAAAGAAGCCTATCCCTATCATACCATTTTCCATAACTAGCTGTGTATGTTGTTCCCGGACCTGTAATAGCATCCAACATTTTAGGTGACTTTGGTTGAAATTTGAAAGTGATAGATAAAGTATAAAATAATGTGAGATCAAGATTACATTATCAATCATACCGGAGCTGGTTCATCTTCATCCTCCCACGATTCTTTCACATCATCTTCATCCACATCTTCATCATCCCATTTATTTTTAGGCTGCTCTTTTGAAAGGAGAGGTGGAACTTGCACATCCTCTGGAAAAAAGATGTGCCGACTAAATCAGCAAAATAAAAAACATGAACATAGAGAGAACTTCATCCAGCAATTTAAGACAGAAAAAATTTACACGGAGAAAGAACAAAATATTAGATTCTTTTCATAACCTTCAGGTATATAGAACCCAAACTACCATCTCTGTTATTTTCTTTCTCATGTACCATGGGGAAATATTTCTGAAACATTACCCTCAGTTTATAATTAAGAAACATCAAGTCATTTTAATTTATAATTAACAAACTATATTCAAGAAGTATGTATACAAGTCACTTGAAGGCCTCACAAAACCCAAATTGTGCAATGGCTTGTGCTTACAAAACAAAAAACTAAGCTCTGACTTCAAGATGGGGCGATAAAGCCACAACAATCACCCAACTGCTTGACATTAAAATATTAAAATAATCTAAAAATATTAAAAAAAATAATTTAAAATAAAAAAAATAATATTTTTTAAAAATATATTCTTAAAACACAAAAACAAACGGTTTCTTAATCTTCTTGCATTAACTTTTGATTCTCTTCTTCTGTTTTTCTTTGTTCAATATCTGTGAAATTATAAATTATATTATGTTCAAGTTTCCCTGATGAGATTATATTCCTTAAATTATGTTTAAAAGTTCATTAATGGGAATGTTGGTAATGGAAGTACAGGTGAAGTGGTATATTTTCATAAGAAGTCCTTGTAAAGGAAACTTACTGTATTTCCATGGAAATATATTTTGATCTTTCCCACAAAGAAAGCGGGTGACTTGCTTGTTTACGGTAGAATATGACTCATTTGTATAAAAAAAAAATGTGTAAAATTTTAAAATGTAATTTATATAATTTTTTAGTATATATCTTTAATGATAAATTAATTTTAATTAGAACAGAAAATAAAATTTTAACTTAAAATTATTTGGACATCAAAGCTTTAATAAGATATTAAATATTTATTTAAACAAAAAAAGATGTAGACCATTAAATAATACTTTAAAACATTATTTATATTATTTTTTAAAACTTTGAGCGTATTTATTTAAGCGTATTTAAAATATAATATATTTTTTAAAACCTAATTAAAAAAATATATTTAGTTGAAGGACTTTGAGCGTATTTAAAATTATAATATAGAGTGTTTTTTAAAATATTATTTTGCTTCGAAATATATTAAAATAATATTTTATTTATATTATCAAATCAAAATAATAATAAAATACTAAAAAATATTAAATTGAAGCTTGTAAAATAAATTTAAAAATTTTAAAAAGTGTTGTTCATCAATTGATAGGTGGTGAACTAATTAAAGTTAAGGAAATTCAAGTTCCGAATCCTTTAATCTTAAAATAAAATATATTCTGGCTATAATAAAATAAAATAAAATTCCTACTCAATTCTACCGTAGAAGGAGGCCGTCCATGGAGCAGGACCACAGGCTTTAATGGTGGCTCCGTTTTCTACCTTTTAAAATTGGTCGGCCCAGCCCAACTATAACCATCACCATTCACCAAGTAACTAATTTAATTTCGCGCCAATCCTCGACATCTACGGCCCCCATAGTGGCAGTTCCCGCCGTCCAGTTCTCTACACCAAATCTGTCCAAGGTCACTCACTGTTCCCCTAAATCTCTCATGCACATTCACATGCTTGGATGGAATTAGGGTTTAGGCCGCTGTAACATTTTCGTTTTCAAGCTGAAATGTAAAAAAGACCGATTTGATTTCTCTTTCATGTATTAGAAACTCATTCGACTTGTTCAAGAAATCGGATTTGAGGTGGGTTTTATACAATTTTCCGAGATTAACTTCTTCTGTTTTGTGTTTCTGGTTTGTTAATTGTGGTTGTTGATGGAAGTAATTGGTACTGTAGTTTATGTATTTGTAGAAAGTCTCCATTCAACACGTTCATTGATTGTTTCAAACTTGAACAATCATATCCATTGTTGACTGTTTGATGGTTAGCCACTAGTCATGTTTAACAATTTTTTCAAGGATTTTTAAATAATCTCTCACTTTCTGCCTGTCTGTCAACTGTTTTTGAGTCTTCGAATAGATACTTGAGATATGTGCATGGGAAGAAAATCACTAGCAAGCACACGTGAATTTGAAAATACCTATATATATAGTATAGGCATGGAAGCCCCATTCAGTTGACAGAGATAATTGCCGCTATAAAGACCATTACTCTACTAAAACCCATTTCGTTACCACAACGTGTCACCTGTTCCATATCAGTTCATTGTTATTTAATTCTGAAAAAAAATGATAGATATGCGTCTTTAATGGCAGTTCGGTATTTATATACTAAATTACAATGATCCGTCTGTGCTCGATACGATATTTTATCGTATCAATAACAAATAAGATATTGAAGATTCTAGGCAAACTGAATTGTTATTCCAGTAGACACTGGAATGTTTCAGGATGTAATAGTTGATGTAGTGGCTTATGCTTGATAGAGCATAATCGCCGATTTAGTTTTAGAAGTAGTGTTGATTTTTCAGTCTTCTTCCTCGTCTTTTCTCTAGCCAACTTCTGTCATCTTTTGCAGGGACATTGGTTGTCAATATCAACTTGATGTTGATAGCCCTGCTGCCATCCCGCAAATACCAGCCCCACCGCAATCAACTAGATGGGCTAGGCACAAAGACTCTCCTGATGAAGAAGACTCGCCAAGCACTGTTGTGCAGACTACTCCTCGCACTACAGGCAGCTGCTCACAGAAGGCTAGCAAGACTGCAGCCCTGACCAAGATGACTGCCAATTTTGATCAGATCTTTTGCGATCTATGGATATGAAAGTGAAGGGTACATTGCCTCTTGGTTTGAAAATTCTCTTCAAAATCTCAGGTAATTGATGCTGTCATTCAAGAAATTTTCTATATTTTTTCCTTTTCTTGTTGACCTCTTTGGCGACGTTTTTTTAATCATTATCATATAGGAAGATACATCTTCAAATTACCTTCTTCGTGAATTGTATATGTTCAGTTTCATCTATGATGGACAATTGTGTGCTTTAATGTCTGGTTGTTGCTAAGGTTGACCATGCATTTAATATTTCTCATTGAGCTTCTCTTTTTGTTGGTTTGACAGAATAAAACTCAGGACATTAAATCTACAGAGAAGACTTGCAGAACGTTCGACTGTTGTTTCAAAAGAATTTTAAAAGTTGGTGAGTGATGAGTGGCTTTATAAGTGCTGCAATGATGTTTCAAAAGAGTTTGTCAAAGGCATTCATTCTATTAATGCTTCTATGTGACCAGGCATCTATGGTAATGCTGGAGGATCTGCAGCTGTGGTGTCTAATATGCGTAAGCGTGCAGTTCAAGCTTCAAGATTTATATATGTTGCAGATTATGCAGGCCCCCCTTTATGCTAAACAGACTGAAAATGAGGGTGAAAATGGTAGCACCAGTCAACTGAAACTGTAGATGGCTCTTTGCAGCCTTCATTTGAATGTTCAGATGAGGGACTTGGATTTACATGGTTTCTTGGGTACCTGTTTCTTGTCAGACACTTATACTTCGTTATGGAAAAAGGAAAACTGCTCTATTTAGATACCAGAACAAGGAGAAGCTTAGCTCCACTGATGACCATAGAGAACTCAAGAACCCTTAGGAAGCATAAAGCAAAAGCATTTTTCAAATGAAAGGAGAACTAAACAAAGATAGGACTCCCCCTTGAGCCGTACACCAAGGTAGTATTATGGTTCCTGGAAAAGCCCGTCTGCAGCTCCAATCAGAGTACTATAACCTCATAACCATTTTCTTAAAAATGCTCACCTTCTCCATACGAGGAAATACTAGCTCATGGCACAACAAATCGTATCTGCTTGGTACCTTCTTAAATCAAATGTTTGTCTTGCCTGGAAATGAAAATAGAAAATGAGTGTTTTATATTTTGCTTATTATATTAGCATCCTTGGTTACGTGTTTCTTGATTCCAGGTTCAGTAGTTTGCTTAGGTGATCTGCTCACTACTGTTGACATTCTTTTTTTTTGAATATTTCTTTTCAAACCTTTTCTTGTATAACAAACTTCTTATTTGTTACTTTACTTGGTGCTTCTTGCAGGCTGCAAGCTTCACAATGAAGAAGACACCAGCTGAGAGGTCATATGTCTCAGCACTTTGTAGAATACTTGGCATGCTCCATTTTCGGGTATCAGAATAAGGTGTGATAAAATTAATGAGAAAACTCTTGAATCAGGCGGCTGAAACTGTATCACTAGAGAAAGACCTTTGTAAAGGAGTTGAAACAGATGGCTGAACGATTCAAATCAGTGGACAAGCAACCAGAAGAGGAGCTATTGGATGATCAATCAAGATTTATTTTAGGTAAATTTCTTCTTTTCCTAGGAAATTCCTGAAAGATCTACGTCTTTAATGGCAGTTCGCTAGATATGTTAGTCACAAATCACCAAAAAAAAAATGTAAATCAAAGAAATGCTGAGAAGCTGAAATATAAGACTGTATTTATTTACTAAATTACAATGATCTGTCTGTGCTCGTTACAATATTTCTGGTACCAATAACAAATCAGATATTGAGGATTCTAGGCAAATTGAAAAATTATTTCATTAGACACTAGAAAGTTTTCAGGATGTAGATTGATTTAGTGGCTAATACTTGATGGAGCATAATCACCAATTTAGTTTTAGAAGTAGCATTGATTTTTCAGTCTTCTTCCTCTTCTTTTCCCTAGCTAACTTCTATCATATATTGCAGGGACTTTGGAAATCAATGTCAACTTTGATGTTGATAGCCCTGCTGCAATGCTACAAACACCAGCCCCACCGCAATCAACTAGACCATCTCGTTCTAGAAGATGGCTAGGCACAAACTCTTCTGATTAAGAAGACTCACCAACCACTGCTGTGCAGCCTGTTCCTCCCACTATAGGCAGCTGATCACAGATGGCTAGCAGGACTGCTGCCCTGACCAAGATGACTGTCAATGCAACCATTAGGATTGCTGAATATGATGAAGAGGAAGAAGATTCTGAGGTTACATCAGGGGAAGATTCGTATGACTGTCCATTATGCTGAACGAGCATTTTACAGATTTTCCTTGCAAATATCGTGCTTTCTCAACACTATAATCTGCTGTATCCTTGTTGTCTTTCTTAATGCTGGGTTTTGTATGGAAGTTATATAGGTTCGGTAGCTCTTTTGTAGTGTTCATTTTACTTTGGGGGGTTGGACATCCTGCCAGTAAAATCACCTCTAAACTACTTAATTGTATGAATCTTAATTCATCTATGAGATTGTAGTAAGTTCTCATGAGTTTTCCAGGGTTGTACCTTCGCCCAAGCTTTTCATTTCTGGGGTCAATTTAATCGTGAGCTCGTTATATTTCTCTGAACATAGGGCCATGTCAGTTCAAGGGATCGTGGGCTGAACTTTTGGATGTTGCATTATCACTTTGGGTTTTTCTTTTGATTGTACACCAATGAACAAAGAGAAATTTGAAAGCACAATCCATATGTTGCAAGCAAAAGTCACAACTCACACCCACAAGGACAAGTTAAAGGTAGATAGATAGGCTTGTAGCCGGAATCCGGGAAATTCCTCCATAGCAATGAAACCAAGCCTTATTCCCCTACTAATAACTCGCTTAAAAACCCTCCCTCCTCCGGGAAGTTCCTACATCTCACACGGGCAAAATTGCACCACAGTTTTGAAACCAAGCATAGGATGAAACGAAGAACGAAAGAGTCATAAAAAATTGCACCACAGTTTTGATCAGATCTTTTGCGATCTTTGGATATGAAAGTGAAGGGTACATTGGCTCTTGGTTGCAAAATTTCTTCGTGGAGACCCACCTAAAGGACGTTCTTGACTTTGGGGAGTATACAAAAGCAACCCCACCATCTTTTCTTTTCTTCCATCTTTTATGTTCATTCATCTGATTGAGGCATTCTTCTCTTTCATGCCTGGCGTGTGAGACCCACGCGGATTGGCCAGTGCGGGACACAGACATTTACTAACCGACAAGCTAATTCAAGTTGATAGATGTTGTCTTCGAATCATAGCCATGTTACTTCTCTGAAACTTCAATTGGCATAGCTAGTCAAAGTCTGCACTCGCCGTCCAGTGCTCCACACCAAATATATCCAAGATCACTCGCTGTTCCCCTCAATCCCTCACGCACATTCATATGCATGGATGGAATTAGAATTTAGGTTGCTGTAATATTTTAGTTTTCGGGCTGAAATGTAAAAAAGACCGATTTGATTTGTCTTTCATGTATTAGAAACTCATTTGACTTGTTCAAGAAATCGGATTTGAGGTGGGTTTTATATAATTTTCCGAGATTAACTTCTTCTTTTTTGTGTTTCTGGGTTGTTAATTGTGGCTGTTGATGGAAGTGATTGGTAATGTAGTTTATGTATTTGTAGAAAGTCTCCATTCAACACGTTCATTGATTGTTTCAAACTTGAGCAAAGCATATCCATTGCTGACTGTTTGATGGTTAATCACTAGTCTTGTTTAACAATTTTTTCAAGGATCTTTAAATAATCTCTCATTCTCTGCCTGTCTCTCAACTTTTGGATGTTGCATTATCACTTTGGGTTTTTCTTTTGATGGTACAACAATTAACACGGAGATATTTGAAACCACAATCCAACAATGAACAAAGAGATATTTCAAAATCGCACCACAGTTTTTATCAGATCTTTTGCGGTCTTTGGATATGGAATCTTATCTTTTCTTCAATTTTTGGTGTGTATACAAAAGCAACCCCACAATCTTATCTTGTCTTCCATCTTTTATGTGATTCCCGATTTGTCAAGTCTACAACGTGTGAAGCCGACGCGGATTGGCAAATAGAAGTTGATAAATGCTGTCTTCAAATCACAGCCATGATACTTCTCTGAAACTTCAATTGCTTAAATAGAGGCATAGCTAGTCAAGTCTGCACTGTGTAGAGCCCAATCAATATAGTCAGAGGACTGCAGTTTTAATATTTTAATATAATTAAAACACCACATTAATTACAATTACATTACCGTAAGAAAAGTCAAGTTGATGAATGTTGTCTTCAAATCATAGCCATGATGCTTCTCTGAAACTTAGCTAGTCAAGTATGCAGTATCGAGATAAATCTAAAAAATAAAAAGTATAGTTTATTATTTATAAAAAAATTTAAATTTTTTTTAAATTAGTAAAATATCAATTTGTCCCTTTAATAATACCCATATCTTAATTCAAGAAAATTTTAGAAATTAACTTAATCAAGTACTTATTTGATTTTTTAAGGTCTAAAACTATAATCATTATATTAATTATATTTTAATTGTTAATTTTTAAAATATATTTTAATTAAGTCATACTTAATTAAATCATCCCAGTTTAATTCCTATCTAGAGATTTTTAATGTGTGTGACTTATTAAATTTCTAATATGTTGACCAAATATAAATTATAATTAAATTAAATTAAATTAATTAAATAATTTAATTTATTATCAATTCAACAATTGATTAATTTATATTTGAAAACAAGGTGTATCGTTTATCAACATGTCATGATTTTCTAAATATTAGAAAGTCAATAGTGGTTTGATTTAACCTTCTAGTGACTTGTTTCTCAGTGTAATTAATATCCTTTCATCAATAATGTTTTGATTTAATATTAAAGTATGAAGTATGTTTATCATGATAAATCATGTTTATTCTCTATATAATAGTCATGAATCTTTTAAATAAGATTTTCAAATCTCATTTCACCTTAATTAAGAATTTCTCGGTCAATACTATTTGAGAACAGATAAAAAATATATATTTTTTAATTCACTTAGGGTAATGAATCCTCTCTTTATAACTCAAGTATCTTTTTATTTTTTAAGAATAGTGAAGTGACATAATTGTCTTTAAAATTAAAAAAATATATATAAATATGGTTCAAAAGGAGGGGTTTTGTTATTTTTGTTATTTTTTTATTTTTAGGTTGACCTAAGGGCTGTTTGGTAATTTTAAAAAATAAATACTATAAAAAAACTATTGACATATGCAACTCACGTGTTAACACATGCAGGGTCGTCCGGTGACCAAAATCAACCATCTACGATGATGTTTGGAGTGACGCATTGTCCTCTTCGTATTCACGAGATGTGTGTTAACGGTAGAGGTGCGATTGGGCTCTAATGAGCTTTTTTTTTTCTTTTCCTCTCTTTTTCTTTCTCTTAACTTAGAGATTCATGTCAGCCTTTCTGAAAATTGATTGTGTCCTCTTGTTTCTATTTCTATTAATTTTAGTTCTCATTCTTTTGATTACTATTTGTTTTGCTTGTAATACTTTTTGATTTTTTTTTTTAAATTTCACACCTAAACATTTTGTTTCATATAGTTTTTATATTCAATTTAGTCCTCATTCTTTTGATTGTTTTTTTTTTGTGTTTTACCCTTTTATTGTTTTTTTTTAATTTTATCCCTCATCATTTTATTTTCTTAGATTTTTTTATTCAAATTTAATTCTTATTCTTTTGATTTCTGTTTTCTTATTATTTTCTTGGTTTTTTTATTTTTAACCTAAACATTTTATTTTATTTAATTTTTTTATCAAATAATGGTCATCATTCTTTTTATTGCTATTTTTTTAATCTTTTTTCTTATTTTATTTTATTTTTCAATTTAATCTCTAATTATTTTTTCTTTTGGTTTTTATACCATATTTGATCCTTATTATTTTGATTACTATTTGTTTTGTTTTGAAAAAAATTATGATTGGAAGTTTTACTTCGTTAGTTTTTTTTGTGTTTACTTTTCTGCACGGTAATCATATTCTCATGATCTGGATCATTGGTTTCGAATATTAGCCCAATTTAAGTTAGGTCCTTTTTTTTGTCCTTTACTAATTTTTTTTTTTCAATTTCATCATTTAACATTGGATTATTGGGGCTTGAGCTTTGTTATATGTTCAACTTTTATTTTTTTGAGTTTATATCAATTTTATATCCCGGGTGGAGGGTTAGTTGAGTTAACCCAAGTTGACTCAAGGTTTTTTTTTCCTCGAATTATTTTTAAGAAATTGTTTTTTTTTTGTTATTGACCCTTGAGCTTTGTGATTCTTTCACTTTTTTTTATGTGTGGTCATCCTAAATGCGGGTTAATCAAGTTACCTTGGTTTTTTTTAACGTTTCTTTTATTTAACTTTAGTTTTTTATTCTAGGTCCTTTTAAAAAATATATATAATTTTTTTTTATCCTGATCTCATATTGTGGTTGGTAGGTTGGTCAAGTTAACCCAAGTTGACTTGGGGTTTTTTTTTCAATGTTACTTTTTCTTAAAATTGATTTTTAAAAAATATTTATCATTTGACATTAGGTTATTGGGCTTTGAGCTTTGTTATGTTTTTTTTTTTCACTTTCTTTTCTTCAAGGTAATCTTGATCTTATATCATATGTTGCGTGTATAGTCAAGTTAATCTGTGTTGATTGGGGTTATAATTGCCTAGACATCTTTTATTGAATGAGAAAAAACTTAACCAAACCCGCAACGTGGCGCCAAACATCTACCTATTCACTATTAAAAAGAGATTTATAGCATAAGTGAAGCCGTGTTTGTTTTTGTGGTTGGACCGTACTTTTTTAAAAATTAAATTTTTTTTTTGCTTTCAATTGAATTTTTTATATTTTTGAATCGTTTTAATATGTTTATATCAAAAAAAAATTTTAAAAAATAAAATTATTTTAATGCATTTAAAAAAAAAATTCGCTGTTAAGAAACTTTGTATAATTACCATCACCAAACACTTTCACCTTTTCCATTTCTCAATAATTACTTGCCATTTCTTGCTCGCATCCCGTGTTGATTAAACTATAAGAGATTTTTATAATTATTTCTAAGAATTAACTTGGAATGCTACCCGCATCATAGCATGGATGCACTTAAAAACTGCTATGCTCATTTGAAAAAAAGAAAAAAAAAGAAAGAAAAGAAAAGTAAATTATACTCAAAATCATAGTTAATTAACTTCGAATCATAGCATGGAAGTGGAGATGTTGCTTCTCAGAAACTTCAATGCTTTAATACAGACAGGCATGGCTAGGTGGGCCTCGCCTTCCTTACCCAACCTCACCCTTTACTTTGAACTTCTTGGCCTAACTCAACTATAAGTCAACATTGTATAACTAACTTTCTCGCCGGCGACACTCTAAATCAGAGTTATTTTAAAATGGGGAAGTGATTATATTTTATAATATTTTTATTTAAAAATAAATTAAAATAATATTTTTTATATATTTCTTTAAAATATTTTTAATATTAGCATATCAAAAACAATTTACAAATAAAAAAAAATTAATTTGAAATAAAAAAAATATTTTTTTTTCAAAAAAGTTTTTGAAATGTAAAAACAAAAATGCTATTAATTAATCTTCTGACATTAGCCTCTGGTTCTCTTATTCTATTTTTCTTTGTTCAAGGCTCAGCTACGTTGCTAGAATCATCTGTGAAATTATGAATTATATTATGTTCAAGTTTCCTGGTCAGATTATGTTCCTTAAACTGTGTTTAAAAGCTTATTGACGGTAATGTTACTAATGGAAGTACAGGTGAAGTGGTATATTTTCATAAGAAGTCCTCGTAAAAGCACCCATTTTATTGATAGTTTGAAACTAAATCCATTTTATCATCTTATGCAATGTCTTGCAAAAGGAAACTTACTGTACTTCCATGGAAATATATCTTGATCTTTCTCATGATGAAAGACGGTGACTTGTTTCTGGTAGCATATGCGTATTAGTATAAAAGAAACACGTTGGCCTAAAATTAAATTTTAATTATTAGGTAAAATTTTAAAATTTATATTATTTTTTAGCATATTTTTTAAGTTTATAACGTTTCCTCGGATTATTAACTTATACTATTAATTAATTTTAATTAAAATAAAGAATAAGAGTTGTAAGATTTAAATTTGTTTGGTAATTAAAATTTTAATAACATATTAAAAAACTATTTAAATTTAAAAATTTAAACCGTTAAATATTACCTTAATATATTATTTATTTTATTTAATAGGGAAAATCTGTAATAAAGAGAATGGGTCAAGATTCTTGTCTGTGGATGGAAGTGGAGATAAAGCAATTCTGACGGAGGTAAAAGTCACCTCGGAAAGGAGGTTAAAGTGATGAGTTAAGATGTGTATTTACCAAACTCTAGCTCTTGTTACAGTGCTTCCTTTTGTTTTGTTTTTTGTGAGTAAGATCAAAACTCTCATGTGGAAGGAGACAGTAGCTGCATGTTAACGACAATAGCATGATTGAATCGTAGTTAAATCCCAAACAAAAATGAAGAAATTGTTAGTTTGATCCATGATAAGGGAGGGAAACAATGCTTTGAACTTGCTTTATGTTCCAACTATTTTACGATTTGCTTTTCATAAAAAGGTAAATGCCAGAAACAATATTATAAGGGTGAAATTCCGGAGTGCTGCTTTTTGCTTTGAGAAGTCATTGTTTAAAGGAAAAGATGACAAGATAAGAATCTTTTGCCTTGTGAAACTCCAAATGCTGGACAGCTAGAATTTTAAAGAGAATGGGCCAGGAACAAATTCTTGCCTTCTCTGTTCAAACTTCAAGTCCAGGTTAGATTAATTCCAAAGAGTGAGAAATTGTTTGGTCCTTCTGTTTTTCTATTTTCCATAACCAATCTTGTGTTTCCATAAAAATTTCCAGCTCGCTTTCAAAGTCCTTCTGCAATTCTCTTTTCCATAACCAGTCTCGTGTTTCCTTTAAAATTTCCTGATCATATTTAAAGCCCTTCTGCACTTCTCTTTTCCATTAACAATCTTGTGTTTCCGTTAAAATTTCCATTCTCATCTCCATAACCAATCTTGCGATTTCAGTTGTTACCAAGACCCAGATTTTCCAAAGCAAAACAGGCCATGGCTGATGCAATTGTTTCTGCTCTTGTGAGTCCAATCCTGGAGAACTTGAGCTTGCAGGCTCTCAAAGAGGTTAGGCTTGCTTGTGGCCTAGACACCGAGCTTGAGAATCTCAAGCGCACCTTCACAATGGTTCAAGCTGTGCTCCAGGATGCAGAGAAGAAGCAATGGAACGACGAGGCTATAAAATTTTGGCTAAGAAGCCTCAAGGATGCAGCTTATGATGTTGATGATGTGCTGGATGCCTATGCAATTGAAGCTCAAAGGCATCGGCTGCAAAAAGATCTAAAAAATCGACTACGATCCTTCTTTTCTCTTGATCATAATCCACTTGTTTTTCGATTGAAAATGGCACATAAGTTGAAAAATGTGAGAGAGAAACTGGATGTCATTGCTAATGAGAACAAAAAGTTCGAGCTAACAACACGAGTTGGGGACGTAGCAGTAGATACCTACGACGGGCGGTATACAAGCAACATCCTGAATGAATCAAGCTCAATCGTGAATGAATCAGAAATTTACGGAAGAGACAAGGAGAAAGAGGAACTAATCAACATCCTGCTCGCTAATGCAGACGATCTCCCTATTTATGCTATATGGGGAATGGGGGGGCTCGGGAAAACAACACTTGCTCAAATGGCCTACAATGAAGAAAGGGTCAAGCAACAATTCGGTTTGAGGATATGGGTGTGTGTCTCTACTGATTTCGATGTAAGAAGAATAACAAAAGCCATCATAGAGTCCATTGAGGGTGCCTCATGTGATCTTCAAAAATTGGATGACTTGCAAAAACGCCTCCAACAAAAGTTAACTGGAAAGAAGTTTTTGCTTGTACTAGATGATGTGTGGGATGATTATGATGATAGGTGGAATAAATTGAAAGAGGTATTAAGGTCCGGAGCTAAAGGTAGTGCTGTAATAGTAACTACGCGTAATGAGATGGTTACTCGTAGAATGGCAGCAACTTTTGTCCAGCCCATGGGGAGATTGTCTGAAGAAGATTCTTGGCATTTGTTTCAACGGCTTGCATTTGGGATGAGAAGGACAGAGGAGCGGGCGCAACTGGAAGCCATTGGAGTATCAATAGTGAAGAAGTGTGGTGGTGTTCCTTTAGCTATAAAGGCACTCGGGAACCTAATGCGGCTAAAAGATAATGAAGATCAGTGGATAGCTGTCAAAGAAAGTGAGATTTGGGATCTAAGAGAAGAAGCAAGCAAGATTTTACCTGCTTTGAGGTTGAGTTACACTAATCTATCACCACATTTGAAGCAATGCTTTGCGTATTGCGCTATATTTCCAAAAGATCAGGTGATGAGGAGGGAGGAGCTGATTGCTTTGTGGATGGCAAATGGCTTTATTTCTTGCAGAAGAGAAATGGATTTGCACGTCAAGGGTATTGAGATATTCAATGAACTGGTGGGAAGGTCATTTCTGCAAGAGGTCGAGGATGATGGATTTGGCAACATAACATGTAAAATGCATGATCTTATGCATGATCTTGCACAATCCATTGCAGCACAAGAATGCTATACGACACAAGGCGATGGGGAGTTGGAAATTCCTAAAACTGCCCGTCATGTTGCTTTTTATAACAAATCAGGAGCTTCGTCTTCTGAAGTTCTCAAGGTCCTATCACTTCGCTCACTTCTTTTGAGGAATGGTGATCTTTGGAATGGATGGGAAAAGATTCCTGGTCGAAAACATCGAGCATTGAGTTTAAGAAATGTCTGGGCCAAGAAATTGCCAAAGTCAGTTTGTGATTTGAAACATCTAAGGTATCTAGATGTGTCAGGCTCCTGGTTCAAAACACTACCTGAAAGTACAACCTCTCTCCAAAACCTCCAGACACTAGATCTGAGAGGTTGCAGAAAACTCATCCAATTACCAAAAGGTATGAAGCACATGAAAAGTCTTGTCTATCTTGACATCACCGATTGCTTTTCACTTCGATTTATGCCTGCTGGAATGGGGCAATTGATATGCCTGCGAAAACTTACCCTGTTCATTGTGGGTGGGGAGAATGGTCGTGGCATAAGTGAGCTTGAAGGGCTGAATAATCTTGCTGGTGAATTGAGTATCGCAGATCTTGTGAATGTTAAGAATTTAAAAGATGCCAAAAGTGCCAATTTGAAGTTGAAGACAGCTCTTTTATCACTGACTTTATCTTGGCATGGTAATGGAGATTACCTTGTTGACCCTTGGATGTATGTGCCACCACCAGAAGGAAAGAGTGTTATTCAGGAAAATAACGAGGAGGTCCTTGAAGGGCTTCAACCTCATTCAAATCTGAAGAAGTTGAGGATATGTGGATATGGAGGTTCAAGATTTCCTAATTGGATGATATTGAACTTGAACATGACGCTACCAAATCTGGTAGAGATGGAGCTATCAGCATTTCCCAACTGTGAACAACTTCCACCATTGGGGAAACTGCAGTTCCTCAAGAGTCTCGTATTGCGTGGAATGGATGGTGTGAAGAGTATTGACAGCAATGTGTATGGAGATGGGCAGAATCCATTCCCATCTTTGGAGACGCTGACTTTCAATTCAATGGAGGGATTAGAGCAATGGACTGCGTGTACTTTTCCTCGCCTTCGAGAATTGAGGGTAGTCGATTGCCCTGTGTTGAACGAAATACCAATTATACCCTCCGTCAAATCATTAGAGATCCAGGGAGGCAAGGATTCGTTACTGAGGTCAGTTAGGAATCTCACTTCCATCACTTCTCTTTTTATTAGGGAG
>Ga0325400_1002632_pt1 | contig 15874 bp, 16 predicted proteins | sample PopdelMetagenome_2_FD_205662 | JGI IMG/M metagenome (GOLD analysis project Ga0325400, IMG submission 205662) | Populus deltoides microbial communities from Bellville, Georgia, United States - Xylem-PdKOR-R1 | ecosystem: Host-associated > Plants > Phyllosphere > Stem > Wood/Secondary xylem... | reverse complement strand
CGGTCGCTCCTTTACGCGACCACCCCCGACTTCCTCACGCATTTCGGCCTCGCCTCGCGTCGGGACCTTCCCGGCATCGACGACCTGCGCGCCGCCGGGCTGCTTGAGGCGCCGGCGGGAGAGGGCGTATCCGAGGTGGAAAAGGGCGGCGAGGGCGACTAGATAGCGGGCACGGTTTTCAGGAGACGCGTCATGGGCAGCTTCAGCCCCATCCATCTGCTCGTGCTCGCGGTCGTCGCGATCCTGCTGCTCGGCGGCGGGCGGTTTTCCAACCTGATGGGCGACGTCGCCAAGGGCGTGAAGAACTTCAAGAAGGGCATGGCCGAGCAGGACGACGACAAGGCCGTGGGCGGACCCGCCCCCCGGCTGGAGAAGCAGACCCGCGCCGAGCCCGCGTTCGACCGCGACGGCGAGCGCGTCCGCGACGACCGCTGATCCGCCGCTAGCCGCCCGTGTTCGGGATCGATTCGTCCGAGCTGCTGCTGGTCGCCCTCGTGGCGTTGGTGGTGATCGGGCCCAAGGACCTGCCGAAGGCGATGCGCGTCGTCGGCTATTGGGTCGGCCGCGCCCGCGGTGTCGCGCGCCAGTTCCGTTCCGGGTTCGACTCGATGGTGCGCGAGGCGGAGCTGGAAGAGATGGAGAAGAAGTGGGCGGCGGAGAACGCGCGCATCATGCGCGAGCATCCGCAACCGCCCGCCGACCATGTCGATGCCGGGGCCGTGCACGCCGACCCTGCGCATGCCGATGAGCCCGTCGCGACGGCGCCGGTGTCGGTCGAGAAGCCGGTGATCGTCGCGGCCGACGAACCGCCCGCCGCGGCGGGCGAGGGCAAGGCACCGTCATGAGCGACGATCAGGACGACCTCGACGCCAGCCGCGCACCCTTGCTCGACCACCTGATCGAGCTGCGCCGTCGCCTGCTGTACTGCATCGCCGCGGTGGTGGTGGCGTTCGGTGTCTGTTACTATTTCGCGGAGGACATCTTCGCCTTCCTGGTCCAGCCGCTGCTGGCCGCCGGGCAGAAAACGGTGGTCTACACCCAAATATTCGAGGCGTTCTTCGTCAAGGTGAAGGTCGCCTTCTTCGCCGCGGCGATGGTCAGTTTTCCGGTGATCGCCAACCAGCTGTGGCTGTTCGTCGCCCCCGGTCTGTACCGCAAGGAGAAGCGCGCGCTGCTGCCTTTCCTCCTGGCGACGCCGGTTCTGTTCCTGATGGGGGCGAGCCTTGCCTATTACATGGCGATCCCGATGGCGCTCCATTTCCTGTTGAGCTTCCAGGGCGACGTCGGCGGGGTGCACCAGCAGGCGCTGCCCGCGATCGGCAACTACCTGTCGTTCATCATGCAATTCCTGTTCGGCTTCGGCTTGTCGTTCCTGCTGCCGGTGCTGCTCATGCTGCTGGAACGGGCGGGGGTGGTGACGCGCAAGCAGCTGATCAGCGCCCGCCGCTACGCCATCGTCGGGGCCACCGCGATCGCCGCCGTGCTGACCCCGCCCGACCTCATGAGCCAGGTGCTGCTCGCGATCCCGCTGATCCTTCTGTATGAATTGGCGATCATCGGCATCTGGTTCACCGAACGCCGCCGCGCCCGCGAGGTGGCGGTCGCGGAGTAGGGTGGCGACGGGTGACACGCGGCAGCCTCATCATTCGGGTTATCTGGGCGTGTTGCCTTGTGGTGGCTGCGATAAACCATGCGCGTATCCTAGTGCGGCATGGCATCGGGTGGGACTATGACGGGGTCGGACGGGTGAGCGCGGCCTATTGGTCGAGCCTCACCATCGTCGATCCCATCGCCGCAGGTCTGCTGCTGGCCCGGCCTCGGGCGGGGATCGTCATCACCATCATACTCATCGTGACCAATGTCGGCCACAACCTCACCGTGACCGCGCGTGATGTGCAGGCACGCGATCTGCTCACAAGCCTACTCGGCGACCCGTATCTTCTCAGCCAAATTGGTTTCATGCTGTTCGTCTTGGTGACGGCTGGCATCGCTTGGCCATCGGCGAGGCGAGCATAGCTCGCGCCTATCCGCAAGAGAGGGTCGCGCAAAGCAGAAGGGCCTGACGATGCTTCGCCAGGCCCTCCGCGTCATCCTATGTCGGGATGGGCGGCGCTGCTCAGCGGCAGACCACCTGGCCGCGGTCGACCGACTGACCGAGGAGCGCACCGCCACCCGCGCCGATCAGCGTGCCGAGCAGCCGCGATCCGCCGCCCGCGATGATGTTGCCGAGCGCGCCGCCTGCCAGGCCGCCGACGATCAGCCCGGTGGTGCCATCCGAGCGCCGGCAATAATAGCGCCCGTTGTTGCCGCGGTAGATGCGGTCGTTCCGCCCCAACCGGCGCGGCTGGTAGTAGCGGCCGTCGCGGTAGTAGTTGTCGGCGTAATAGCCGCGTTGGCCGGCGGGCAGGCGATTATAGTCGTAATTGCGGTACTGCCGCCAGTCGCGCAGGTCTGCGCGGCGGTCCTGCCGGGCGTCGCGGATGTCGCGGCGATACTCCTGCCGGGCGTCGCGCACGTCGCGCCGGGAATCTGCGTTGCGCACATCACGGCGATAATCGCGCCGTGCGTCGCGCACGTCCTCCCGGTAATCGCGGTCGGCGTCGCGCCGCGACTGCTGGGCGGTGGCGGGCACCGCGGCGAGCACGGTCGCCGCTAGCGCGGTGGACAGCATGGCGATACGCATGAACAATCTCCTCGTGAATACGTGGAAAGAACGTGCCCGCGATGCAGGCGGTTGCGTGAACCGCAAACTACCCTGCGTTCAGCGGTCGCTCAGCCGGGCGCGTGCGCATGAAAGAAGGGGCGCCGCGGCATCGCCGCGACGCCCCCCGCGTCACCGTCGTCCGGTGCCGAACGTCAGCGGCACTGCTTCTTGCTGGTGCCGCGCTCCACCGCGCGCCCTGCCAGCGCACCTGCGGCGGCACCGCCCAGCGTGCCGATCGTGCGGTCGCCTCCGGTGTCGATCGTGCGACCGAGCAGCGCGCCTGCGACGCCGCCGACCACCAAGCCGGTGGTGCCGTTCGACTTGCGGCAGCGCAGCCGGCCGCGATCGTCGCGCCACTCGCGATACTTGTAGCGCCGCTGCGCGTCGGCGGCGTCAACGGTCACCAGCATCGACGGCGCCACGGTCGCCACCAGGCCCAGGGCCAGCATCATCTTACGCATCGAATAACTCCCGTACTGAATAGCACGGGGGCGTAACGTCGCTTGCGGGTGCCGGTTGCATGAATGAGGAACAACGTCCCGTTCATCGCGACGGTCGGCTGGCGTGCGGCGGTACGCCGTCGCCGAATCACTCGACCGAGAGCCCGCCGCTCCGATAGAAGCGGCGCCGTGCTGCCGCCCGCCGACCAGTTCGCCGCCGCGATGCTTCCAGCTGCCGCGCCGTCACTCGACCTCGCCGGACTGTCGGTGTTCGCCGCATCCGGTGCGCTGGCGGCGGCGCAGCGGCGGCAGACGATGGTGACGCTGTGCTTCTTCGCGCTGGTCACCGGCGTGGGCGGCGGCACGGTGCGTGACCTGCTGATCGGGGCGCCGGTGTTCTGGGTTCATGATGCCCGGGCGGCGACGGTGTGCCTGGGCACGGCGGTGCTGATTTGGGTCAGCCCGGCCCGCTGGTGGCGGGGGGCGGCGCTCGACTGGTTCGATGCGGTGGGTCTCGCCGCTTATGCGGTGTTCGGCGCGGCCAAGGCGCTGGGATACGGCGTGCCGCCAATCCCGGCGGCGCTGATGGGAGTGGTGACTGCGTGCGTCGGCGGAATCATCCGCGACGTGCTGGCGGGGGAGCCGTCGATCCTGATGCGGCCCGAACTCTACGTCACCGCCGCCGCGCTTGCCTCCGGCCTGCACGTCCTGCTGGTCCTTCTCGGCATGCCGGTCGCCGCGGCGGCAACGATCGCGGCGGCGTCCGGGTTCGGGTTGCGCGCGGCGGCGATCCGGTGGCGGCTGGCGCTGCCAGCCTATCGCGGGGCGGAGGGTCCCGTCGATCAGGTGTGAGAGGCTACCGTCAGCGGGCGCTGCCAGAAGCCGACATCGATCCAGCGGCCATGCTTGTACCCGACCCCGGTGAGGATGCCCGCCGCGCGAAAGCCGAGTGCCTCGTGAAGCGCCACCGATGCGGGATGGGGCAGGGCGATGCGGCCGATCGCCTGCGCGAAGCCGCCGGCAACCAGCGCGTCGATCAGCGCCGCGTAGAGGCGTCGGCCGACGCCGCGTCCTTGCAGATCGGCGGCGACGTAGACGCTGGTCTCAACTGTGCGTTCGTACGCCGTGCGGAAGTGAAAGGGCGCGGCGTAGGCGTAGCCCGCCACCGATCCGTCCAGCGCCGCCACCAGCCACGGGAGCCGGCCGCCCGATGCGGCCATCCGCGCCAGCATCTCGCCCGTGTCGGGCGGCACCGTCTCGAAGGTCGCGGTGCCGCCGGTCACCTCGGCGCCGTAGATTGCGGCGATTGCGCCCGCGTCGCCCGGATGAGCGGCGCGGACCGCGATCACCAGCCGATCCGCGCCAGAACGAGATCGAGCAGGCGGGCGTCGCCCGTGCCGCCGGTCGAGGGGCCGAACCCGCCGCATTCGAGGCAGCGCGCCTGGATCGACCCGCCCGCCGCCATCCGTCGAGCGTCGCCGAGCGCGCGCGCGACCAGCCGTCGCTGCTCGGCGCCGGCCCGAGCGAAGATGTCTCCGCCCGACGCGTCGGCGCCCGTATCCTCGTCGTTCGACAGCGATTGCGCGAGCTGCGCGGCCCAGCCGGGCTTCTTTTCCAAGTATTCGGCATGGACGGCGGCGGGATCGAGCTTGGCCGCCTTCGCCGCGTAGGCGACGGCGTCGGCCAGCGTGCCGAACTGGTCGACCAGCCCGAGCTGCCGCGCGGTGCCGCCGTCCCAGACCCGGCCCTGACCGATCTGGTCGACCCGTTGTGGAGTCATCCGGCGCGCGGTTGCGACCCGGCCGATGAACTGGCGATAGCCGTTCTCGATCGCCGACTGGAGGATCGTGTCGACGACCGGGTTGGTGCCGCGATAAACGTCAGGCTGCCCGGACAGCGGGGTGGTCGCCACCCCATCGGCGGAGACCCCGATCTTGGCCAGCGTCCGCTCGAACGTGGGAATGATGCCGAAGATGCCGATCGACCCGGTGATGGTGGTCGGCTCGGCGAAGATGCGGTCGGCGGCGGTGGAGACCCAATAGCCGCCCGACGCCGCCAGCCCGCCCATCGACACCACCACCGGCAGCCCTTGCCGCTTGGCGGCGAGGATCGCCTGGCGAATCCGCTCGGAGGCGAGCGCTGATCCACCGGGCGAGTCGACCCGCACCACCAGCGCCTTGAGGTTCCCCTTGGCGAGACCGTCGAGCATCGCCTTGGCGATCGTGTCGCCGCCGGCGGTGCCCGCGGGCGCGTCGCCGTCCACGATCTCGCCCGCGACCGTCAGCACCCCGATCGCGTCGCCGGTGGTGGGCAGCGGCCTGGCCTTGAGCCAGTTGGCGTAGCGGATGGTCGCGAAGCCGCCCGCGGCCTGCCGCCTAGTGTCCCGCCCCGCGATCTCGGCGACGCGTGCGCCGAACGCCTGCCGCCCGCCGAGCTTGTCGACCAGCCCGGCGTCGAGGTTCGCCTTGGCGATGTCGCCGTCCGCCGCCAGCACGACGCGGTCGGGCTGGGCGAGGAATGGCCGGATGTTCGCGCGCGGGCGGGCGCGGCGGATGCCGTCCTGCCACTGGGCGAACAACGAGCCGTAGAGTGCCCGGCTCGCTTCGCGCGAGTCGGGGCTCTGGTCGGCGCGGGTGAACGGCTCGACCGCCGACTTGTAGCGCCCGACGCGGTAGACGTGGGTGGTGACCCCGAGCCGGTCGATCAGCCCCTTGTAGAAGAGCTGCGGCCCGCCTGGACCGGCGAACAGCGTGCCGCCCATAGGGTCGACCCACACCTCGCTCGCCGCGGCGGCCAGACGATAGCTGCCGTCGGTGTAGGCGGTGGCGTAGGCGAGGACGGGCTTGCCCGACTGGCGGACGCGCAGGATCGCGTCGGCGACCTCACCGATCGCGGCCGGGTAGCCGCCGCCGAAGCGGTCGAGGTCGAGCACCACCGCCTTGACCCGCGCGTCGTCGCGGGCGGCATCGATCGCGTGGACGAGGTCGCGGAGGCGATACTGGCTGGGCGTGCCGCCGCCCGACAACGCCGCCAGTGCGGCGGGCTCGGCCGGTTGCTCCACGATCGGACCGTCGAGATCGAGGAGGAGCGCGCCGTCCGTGATGCTCGCGCTCGGCCGCTGGCTGAGCGCGGCGAACAGCCCGGCAAAGAACAGCAGCAGGAGGAGGAGGACGAACAGGTCCTTGACCGCCACCAGCAGCTTCCACATGGCCCGGAGCAGCCGCCAGCCGGTGCGCCGCCGCGGCTTGCCGTCGTCGCCCGTCGGCGGGGCGGGGGAGAAGCGCTGCTGCGACAGGGCGGTATCGGTCATGGCGGTGTTGCTAGGCCAGCGGGGCACGCGGGGCAATGCCCCGTGTTGGTCCGATAAGACGGATCGGGGTTCCGCCGCTTGCAAGCGGGCCTGGTCGGCGCCAGGCTGACGCGAAGCACGATGTTGTGGGGGGAAGAGTTCATCATGACGATGCGCGTTGCGCCGCCGGTCTGGTTTCGGATCGCCGCCGCCGTGCTGATCCTGTGGGGGATGATGGGCGTGGCCGCCTGTATCCAGCAGGTGCGGCTGGGGGCGGACGCGATGGGGCCGGCGACCGCGTACGACCGCGCGCTCTACCGATCGCTGCCGGGATGGTACAACCTCGTCTACGCGGTGGCGGTCGGGGCGGGGTTGCTGGGATCGGCGGCGCTGCTCGCCGGGCGGCGGATCGCGGTAGGGCTCTACCTCGCGTCGCTGGTCGCGGTGATCGTGCAGTTCGGGTGGCTGTTCGCCGCCACCGACATCGCCGCGGTGCGCGGCGCGGGCACGGTGCTGCCCTTTCCCGTCTTTATCGCGGCGGTGGCGGCCTTCGAGCTGTTGCTCGCACGCCGTGCGGCGGCACGCGGCTGGATCGCGTGAGCCGGCGGGGGTAGGGCGACGGGCATGTCCACCACCTACACGCTCGATACCGCCACCAGCCGCGCCAACCCGACCCCCGCACCGCGCAAGCGGCTGACCGTGCCCGCGATCCGCCGACGCAAATTCTCGCGCGAGGGCGGCGGCGAGCCGCTGGTGATGCTCACCGCCTACACCGTCCGCACCGCGCAGCTGCTCGACCCGCATTGCGACCTGCTGCTGGTCGGCGACAGCCTGGGGCAGGTGATCTACGGGCTGCCGTCGACGGTGCCGGTGACGCTGGAGATGATGGCGGCGCACGGCGCGGCGGTGGTGCGCGGCAGCTACCATGCGGCGGTCGTCATTGACATGCCGTTCGGCAGCTACGAGGCGAGCCCGGAGCAGGCCTTCGCCAGCGCGGCGCGCCTCCTGAAGGAGACCGGCGCGGCGGCGGTGAAGCTGGAGGGCGGCGAGGCGATGGCGCCCACCGTGCGCTTCCTGTCGGACCGGGGCGTGCCCGTGATGGGGCATGTCGGTCTGACCCCGCAGGCGGTCAACGCGCTGGGCGGCTACGGCGCGCGCGGGCGGACGGCGGCGGAGGCGGCCAAGATCGTCGCCGACGGGATGGCGGTGGCGGCGGCGGGCGCTTTCGCGCTGGTCGTCGAGGGGGTGGTGGAGCCGATCGCGGTGGCGCTGACCGAACAGGTCGCCTGCCCCACCATCGGCATCGGCGCGTCGGCGCGGTGCGACGGGCAGGTGCTGGTCGCCGAGGACATGCTGGGGCTCTTCGAGCGCACCCCCCGCTTCGTCAAGCGATACGGCGACATGGCCGGGACGATCTCCGACGCCGCCGCGCGCTACGCGGCGGAGGTGCGGTCGCGCGCGTTCCCGGGGGCCGAGCAGGTCTACCCCGCCAGGGACTGACAGCCATGCGTTGCCCGCATGCTTCCGTTTCGGTCGCGGCGCGGCTAAGAGGCGGCGCTTCAGCCCATCTCCGGAGCCGGCCTTGGCCCTCACGCCGCAAAACAACGAAGCTTTCCTGCGCGAAGTCGACGAGGAACTGCGCCGCGACCGTCTCGCCGGGTTCTGGGAGCGGTGGGGCCGCTGGCTGATCATCGGCACGGTGATCGGGCTGGCGGCGTTCGGGGCCTTTCTGTTCTGGCAGCACCGGGCGCGCGTGGCGGCGGGCGAGGAGGGGGAGCGGATGCAGACCGCGTTCGACGCGCTGGCGGCGAACAAGCCCGCCGACGCCGGCAAGCCGCTCGCCGAGCTCGCCGGGTCGGGCCGTGACGGGTACCGCGCGCTGGCGCTGTTCACGCAGGCCGACATCCTCCTCCAGAAGCAGGACCTGCGCGGCGCCGCGGCCAAGTTCGCGGCGATCGCCGCGGATCAGTCGCAGCCCGCCGCTTTCCGCGATCTCGCCAGCGTGCGCCAGTCGATGGCCGAGTTCGACACCGCCAAGCCGCAGGTGATCGTCGATCGGCTCCGCCCGATCGCGGTGCCCGGCAACGCATATTTCGGCAGCGCGGGCGAGCTGCTGGGCGTCGCCTACATGCGCCAGGGTCGCCGAGACCTCGCCGGGCCGCTGTTCGCGCAGGTCGCCAAGGAGAAGGACGTGCCCGAGACGATCCGTCAACGCGTGGTTCAGATGGCGGGGCTACTGGGTGTCGACACCCCCGCGATCATTCCCGCCACCGAGGACACCGCCCGATGAAGACTCCCCGCATCGCCGTCGCGCTGGCGGCGATGACCGCGCTCGGCGCCTGCGGCGTGTTCAAGTCCTCGCCCAAGAGCACCCCCACCGTCGGCAACCGCGTGCCGATCCTGGTGACGGAGAACGGCGTCGCCACCGACCCGGCGATCGCCGACGTGGCGGTGACGTTGCCCGCCCCCGCCGTCAACGCCGACTGGGCGCAGCCGGGCGGCAACCCCGCCAAGTCAATGGGGCACCTGGCGCTGGGTGAATCGCCCGTCCGGTTGTGGCGCGGGCGGATCGCGGGCGGATCGCCGCGTCAGCGGTTGGCGGCGGCACCGGTCGTCGCGGACGGCAAGCTGTTCGTGGTCGACGTCGAGGCGGTGGTCCACGCGCTGGACGCGAACAGCGGCGCGTCGCTGTGGACCGCGACGCTGACCGAGAACAAGGAGAACCGCGACGCGCGCTTCGGCGGCGGCGTGACCTTCGACGACGGGCGGGTGTTCGCCACCGACGGGTTGGGCGACGTGGTCGCCTTCAACGCCGCGGACGGCAAGCAGATGTGGCGGGTCAAGCCGGGCGGGCCGTTGCGCGGGGCGCCCACCGTCGCCAACGGATCAGTCTACGTCCTCAGCCAGGACAACCAGATCTTCGCCCTCGACCAAGGCAACGGCCAGGTCCAGTGGACGGGGTCGGGCACGCTCGAATCGCAGGGCGTGTTCGGGGTGGCGGCGCCCGCGTACGGGCAGGGGTCGGTGGTCGCGGGCTATTCGTCGGGCGAGCTGTCGGCCTACCGCTACGAGAACGGCCGCACGCTGTGGCAGGACGCGCTGAGCCGCACCGCCATCTCGACATCGGTGTCGAGCCTGGCCGACATCGACGCCAGTCCGGTGATCGACGGCGGCCGGGTGTACGCGGTCGGGCAGGGCGGACGCATGGTGGCGCTGGAACTCGCCACCGGGCAGCGGCTGTGGGAGCAGAACTTCGCGGGCATCTCGACCCCGTGGGTCGCGGGCGAGTGGCTGTTCGTGGTCACCGACGATGCGCGATTGGTGTGCCTCGCGCGCTCCACCGGCAAGGCGCGCTGGATCACTCAGCTCAGACGGTTCGGGAACGAGAAGAAGCGGTCGGGGGCGATCACTTGGTTTGGGCCGGTTCTGGCGGGCAACCGCCTGCTGCTGACCAACAGTCGCGGTGCGGTGCAGTTCGTATCGCCCACCGACGGCGTGCAGGGCGCGTCGATCGAGGCGGGCAAGTCGTTCAACCTGCCGCCGATCGTCGCCAACAGCACGATCTACACGCTGGACGTCGAGGGCAACGTCGCCGCCTGGCGCTGACCGCGCGCTCTACGGCGGCGATGGTGACGCCGCCTGCCGCTTCGGCTAAGCGCGCGGCATGCCCCATCTCCCCACGGTCGCGATCGTCGGCCGGCCCAACGTCGGCAAGTCCACCCTGTTCAACCGGCTGGTCGGCAAGAAGCTGGCGCTGGTCGACGACCGTCCCGGCGTCACCCGCGACCGCCGCGAGGGCGACGCCCACCTGATCGGGCTCGACTTCCGCGTGGTCGACACCGCGGGCTACGAGGACCACGACGCCCAGTCGCTGCCCGGGCGGATGCGCCAGCAGACGGAGGCGGCGGTGGCGGGTGCCGACGTGGCGCTGTTCCTGATCGACGGGCGCGCGGGCGTGGTGCCGTTGGACGAGGAGATCGCCCGCTGGCTGCGCGGGTCGACCACCCCGATCGTGCTGGCCGTCAACAAGGCGGAGGGGCGTGCCGCCGAGGCGGGGGTGATCGAGGCGATGGCGCTGGGCTTCGACGAGCCCGTCCAGCTGTCCGCGGAGCATGGCGAGGGCATGGGCGACCTGTTCGAGGCGCTGCTGCCGCACCTCGACCGTCCCGACGCGGACGAGCCGGTCGAGGAGGAGGACGAGAGCCCCGACGCGATCCTGAAGCTGGCGATCGTCGGGCGGCCCAACGCGGGCAAGTCGACGTTGATCAACCGCATCCTGGGGCAGGACCGGCTGATCACCGGGCCCGAGGCGGGGATCACCCGCGATTCGATCGCGATCGACTGGGATTGGCACGCGCCCGACGGGGTCACCCGGCAGGTGCGGCTGATCGACACCGCGGGGATGCGCAAGCGCGCCAAGGTGCAGGACAAGCTGGAGAAGCTGTCCGTCGCCGACGCGCTGCGTGCGGTCGACTTCGCCGAGGTGGTGGTGCTGCTGCTGGACGCGACGCTGGGGCTGGAGGCGCAGGACCTGCGCATCGCCGACCGGGTGCTGGAGGAAGGCCGGGCGCTGGTCATCGCACTGAACAAGTGGGACGTGGCGGAGAACGCGTCGTCGTTGTTCAACGGGGTCAAGCGCGCGCTGGAAGACGGGCTGAGCCAGGTGAAGGGCGTCACGGTGATGACCGTGTCGGGCGCGACCGGCAAGGGCATCGACCAGCTGATCGGCGCCGCGTTCGAGACCCGCGCCGCTTGGTCGAGGCGGGTCGGCACCGGCGAGCTGAACCGTTGGTTCGAGCGCGCGATCGAGGCTAACCCGCCCCCCGCGCCCGGCGGCAAGCGGATCAAGATGCGCTACGTCACGCAGGTGAAGACGCGGCCGCCGAGCTTCGTGATCTTCGGCACGCGGGTCGACCAGCTGCCCGCCAGCTACGAGCGGTATCTCGTCAATTCGATGCGCAAGGAACTGGGGTTCGGCGCGGTGCCGGTGCGGCTGACGCTGCGCGCACCCAAGAACCCGTTCGACCGATCCGAATAACCGCGCGTTTACCCCTGCCGCGATAAACGGGCAGCCAGAACCGCAACAAGGGTCGGGACAGGGTTTGTGGCGTTCGAGGGCAGCACATTGGTCGACTGGGGCGCCTATGCGCGCACCCGTGCCGAGATGGGGGCGGCATTCGTCCGCGTCCTGGGATATTTCCGCGAGGACGGTGTCAAGTCGGTCGCGGCGATCGAGGCCGCGATGCGCGCGATGAACGCCGCCGCGCTGGTCATTCCCGCCCACACGCTGAAGGGCGAGGCGCGCCAATTCGGGGCGGAACCGCTCGCCGACCTGGCCGAGCGGATCGAGAACATCGCCCGCGACTGCGTCGAGACCCACGACACTCCCGACGAGGCGCTGGAGGCGGTGACCCAGCTCGAACGGCTGTTCCACCAGACGCTGGTGCTGCTGGAGCGCGAGGCGAGTCCGCTGGTGCAGCGTCGCCCGGTCGTGGGTGGCGGGTTCGGCCGGCGAGGAGTGTGACCGCTTGACTCGATTGACCCCTGAACAGGGTCTTGTCGAGGTCGATCGTTTCCGTTCTTGCACCGATGAGAAAGAGCCCGCCGCAGGCACTGGGAGCTAGCGGATCGTCATCGTGTAGGACAGGCGCGAAATCCCCGGTTGCGGACATTCCTCTACCATTCGGGAATATGGGCCGGAGCCAGATGGCCTCAGCCGTGATAGTCTTTGTTTTCTGGACGGCAGCGATGTTCTGGGCGGTCTGGACGCGTCGTCCCCGGCTGCGGTCTTCCACCTGCCCGGCTCCACTCAGCACCGTTTCGATCGGCTGCTACGTAGACGCGAACCAAGGCGGGAACGATCCCTTCGGCGCCCGGCAGGCAACTTCGCTCCTGTTCCTCGCGACGGCTTCAGAGCGGTCTGCGATCAGAACCGCTCGTGCAGAGCGAAGTCGAAGCACGGACGTGGCGCTTGGCCTTCGACTTCGCCAGTCCGAACGGAGGTGATGCGGAGTCGCTTCAAGCATGGTGCTGGTCCACCACCCGGTGCCCAGCACCAACCGCTGCGGCCGCAGAAAACCATTGTCGAAAGGCTGTTCCGAACCTCGGCCGGGTGAGGCTGAACGTCCGCTTCCCGCCGATGGCGGTCCGTCAGCCCGGTGCGATCTCCGCCGCCATCAGCGTCGGGAAGAACGCCTCGTGCGCCGCGCGCAAGGTCTCGAGGGCGACCACCTCGTCGCGGTCGGGGCGCTCGAAGATCAGGCGCTTGCCGCCGGTGCGGCCGAGCGGTTCGACCTCGACGTCCGCAGCGTGTGCGGCGGCGAGGAAGTCCATCAGCGCGTGGTCGTCGACGGTCACGATGTAGACGCCCTGGTCCTCGGCGAAGAAGGAGCGCGCGCAGTTGTGCGGCTGCTTCCTGTCGATCATCGCGCCCATGTCGGCGGCGAGCGCCATCTCCGCGATCGCCACCGCGACGCCGCCGTCCGACACGTCATGGGCGGCGGTGACCTGCCCCGTGTCGATGGCGGCGCGCAGGAAGTCGCCGGTGGCGCGCTCCGCGGCGAGGTCGACCGGCGGGGGCGGGCCGGCGTCGCGGCCTTCGATGCCCTTGATCTCGCGCAGCCACAGCGACTGGCCGAGATGCCCGCCGCGGGTGCCGACGCTTAGAATGATATCGCCGGTGCCCTTGAACGCGATCGTGACGCTGCGCCGCCAGTCGGCGAGGAGCCCGACGCCGCCGATCGCGGGGGTCGGCAGGATCGCCGAGCCGCCGCCGGTCGCCTTGGACTCGTTGTAGAGGCTGACGTTGCCCGAGACGATCGGGAAGTCGAGCGCGCGGCAGGCGTCGCCCATCCCTTCGAGGCAGCCGACGATCTGGCCCATGATCTCCGGACGCTGCGGATTGGCGAAGTTGAGGCAGTTGGTGATCGCGAGCGGCTTCGCCCCGACCGCGGTCAGGTTGCGCCACGCCTCCGCCACCGCCTGCCGCCCGCCCTGGACGGGGTCGGCGAAGCAGTAGCGGGGGGTGCAATCGGTGGTGATGGCGAGCCCCTTGGGCGTGCCGTGGACCCGCACCACCGCGGCGTCGCCGCCGGGCCGCTGGACGGTGTCGGCACCGACCATGTGGTCGTACTGTTCCCAGATCCAGCGGCGCGAGGCGAGGTCGGGGGAGCCGATCAGCCTGACGAGGTCGCCGGCGATGTCGCGGGTGTTGAAATCCTCCGCAAGCGGCGCTGGCGGAGGCGTCGGCACATGCGGGCGGTCGTAGAGCGGGGCGTCGTCGGCGAGCGGCCCGAGCGGGATGTCGCACACCGTCTCGCCGTGGTGCCTGAGGACCATGCGGCCGGTATCGGTGACGCGGCCGATGATCGCGAAGTCGAGTTCCCACTTGCGGAAGATCGCCTCGGCGAACGCCTCGCGGCCGGGCTTCAGGACCATGAGCATCCGCTCCTGGCTCTCGGACAGCATCATCTCGTAGGCGGTCATGCCGGTTTCGCGCTGGGGGACGTCGTCCATCACCAGCTCGATGCCGACCCCGCCCTTGGACGCCATCTCGACCGAAGAGGAGGTGAGGCCGGCCGCCCCCATGTCCTGGATCGCGACGATCGCGTCCGACGCCATCAACTCCAGGCACGCCTCGATCAGCAGCTTTTCGGTGAAGGGATCGCCGACCTGGACGGTGGGGCGCTTCTCCTCCGCGTCCTCGCCGAAATCGGCCGAGGCCATGGTCGCGCCGTGGATGCCGTCGCGGCCGGTCTTGGAGCCGACATAGACGATCGGGTTGCCGACGCCGCTCGCGGCCGAGTAGAAGATCCTGTCCTGATCGGCGACACCGACGGTCATCGCATTGACCAGGATGTTGCCGTCGTAGGCCGGGTGGAAGTTGACCTCGCCGCCGACGGTGGGGACGCCGACGCAGTTGCCGTAGCCGCCGATACCGCCGACCACCCCCGCGATCAGGTGGCGCATCCGGGGGTGATCCGGCCGCCCGAAGCGGAGCGCGTTCATGTTGGCGACCGGCCGCGCGCCCATGGTGAACACGTCGCGCAGGATGCCGCCGACCCCGGTCGCGGCACCCTGATAGGGCTCGATATAGGAGGGATGGTTGTGCGACTCCATTTTGAAGATCGCCGCCTGAGGCTTGCCGTCCGGGCCGGGGCCGATATCGACCACGCCCGCATTCTCGCCGGGACCGCAGATGACCTGGGAGCCTTCGGTGGGGAGTTTCTTCAGATGGAGACGGCTCGACTTGTAGGAGCAATGCTCCGACCACATGACCGAGAAGATGCCGAGCTCCACCAGGTTGGGCTCGCGGCCGAGCGCGTGGAGCACGCGGTCGTACTCCTCGGGCGACAGGCCGTGGTCGGCGACGATCGCGCCGGTGATCGTCGGGGCGGTGATCCGGGTCATGCACGCGGCTCTAGCGGGACGGTCGCGGTGCGTCACCTGCCGTGGTGGCCGGATCGCCGATCCGGCGGCGCGATCGGGGGGGTCGGAAAACACCCGTTAACGCATCGGAGAGCAGCGGGTGCTACCGTCCGGCGCAGCGTGACGGGAGACGGCGGGTGACGACGATCGGGCGGTGGCTGGCGGGGGCGGGGGTGCTGACCTTGCTGGCGGGGTGCGGGGGCGGCGACGACGGTGCCGGCACCACGCCGACGGTCAGCGTGGTCACCGCCACGCCGACGCCGACCCCCGCTGCGACCGCGACGCCGACCGCCACCGCGACGGCGACGCCCACCCCCTCCGTCGCCTCGTTCCCGGCGGCGCCCGCGGTGCCCGCGACCTGGGCGGCGGGGGCGACGGCGCTGTTCGACGTCCAGGCCGACGTCGCCGGATGCCGCACGGGCACGCTGAAGGCGAGCGTCAAGGCGGACGTGCTGTTGCGACTGAACGCGATCCGCGCCGTCCACGGGCTGGCGGCGGTGACCTATTCCGACGCCGACGACACCCAGACCGCGGAGTCGTCGCTGATGATGGCCGCCAATTCCGCGCTGAGCCATACCCCGCCGGCGACGTGGCGATGCTACACCGCCGCGGGCGCGGCGGGGGCGGGGTCGGGCAACCTGTACGGCGGGGTCACCTCGCCGTACCTGCGCTGGTACAGCGAGGACGATTACATCGGCGGCTGGCTGACCGAGGTCGCCAGCGCCAACATCGGCCATCGCCGTTGGATGCTCGACCCGTTCCTGGGCAAGATCAGCTACGGCCGGGTCGCGCAGCTGCTGTCGGACGGCAGCCGCGCGGACTCCGCGACGCTCAAGGTGTTCAACTTCGCCGGTGGTACGAGCGCCCCGTCCACCGTGCCCGCGTTCGTCGCCTACCCACAGGGCGAGTATCCCGCGCGCTACATGGACGCGAGCGCGTGGCTGTCCTTCTCGGTGGTGGCGGGCACGTCCGGGCGCGGCGCGAGCAGCGGGGTGCGCTTCACCAACGCGCAGG
>Ga0325400_1002631_pt1 | contig 15877 bp, 18 predicted proteins | sample PopdelMetagenome_2_FD_205662 | JGI IMG/M metagenome (GOLD analysis project Ga0325400, IMG submission 205662) | Populus deltoides microbial communities from Bellville, Georgia, United States - Xylem-PdKOR-R1 | ecosystem: Host-associated > Plants > Phyllosphere > Stem > Wood/Secondary xylem... | reverse complement strand
AAATTTCAAAACATTATTATTCTAACCTTTTAAAAAATTAATTAAAAGAAATAGTACAAGAAAACACGAACGTGCGTGGCCTGAGGTAGTTTGCAATGAACCATGCTCGTCGTGATGATGCCTGCAATTGTGCGCAAGACCATGCCTGAACTTTTGCCTAAAGGCAAGGCAATGATAAATAAGACCACATGCTTGCGTGGACTTCCCCAGTGATAATGATAACTACTAATAGTGGAACCTTAAAAATAGTTTTTTAAAAATAATTTTTAAATAAAAAACACTTTAAAAATATTGTTTTAAAAATTATTTTAAAGTATTTTTTATTTAAAAATATATTAAAAAAATATTTTATTTTATTTTTAAAATTTATTTTAAATATTACCATGTTAATATAAAATAAATAATTTTTTTTCAAAATTGCAATTATACCTCACTGCCACGAAGTACCTAAGATATTACTTTATCTCGCTGTTTCTCTGTAAGTTTGTTTGCTCGATTATCCTATAAAACAACCACTAAATAAAGAACACATCTGTCATCACTTTCTCTTACATACCAGTAATACAATCCCTTTTGTTTTCATCTTCATTTCTCACATAGACACCTACCAATCACACAGCTATGGCTCCTCATGGTGAGGGATCAGAGGAAGCCATGGTTGTTCAAGATAAGAATCGCAAACCCATCTCCTCCATCCTTATCATTATCGGTACTATGCTATCTTTCTCGGTCTTGTATTTATCTAACTGGGTTTCATTTCATTCCTTTGTTTATGTGTTTTTGTGTGTGTAATAGCTATGCAAACAGAAGCCATGCCTATTGTTAACAAGTTTCAGCTCAAAGAGGACCTTGATTCTGTGTGAGTTGATATTTTGTTTTTCTGTTTGTTTATATTGTAAATGGATTTGATTGTGGGTTGCTGTGATTGATCGTAAGATGATTCTATTCATTTCAATGAGTGACAAAGTTGCGATCTTTTTTTCACTGTTGTCTGTGAATTATGAAATAGTTAAAAGATCGTTTTTTTATGTTGTTTTATTGTACAAGTTTCATTTTTTTTTAAGTTTGACTGTTTGTTAAAAGAATCAACTACAATCAGTAACGGTGGTATATGATAGATCACCAGATCAAGGAGTATTTTTGTTGAATTTCAATTAGTAAAATACTGAAAGTTGTTCTTTTTCCTTTTGCTGAGTGATATGGGTAATTCGTTTTTTATTTTTCTACAGTAAATAACCTTTTCTTTTTTAAATTCTGCGGGGTCATTAGTTCTTGCTAGAAGTTTTTATTTTAAGCTTGAACTTACAAGTTTGCTTTCGGAACTTTATTTACTGGAGAAAGATAGATACTGGAAATGACTATTTTTTCATTGTTTGTATGTTGTTACCCCTTACTTCGTGTTTATTCTGATAAAACTGATATCATGGAGATTTATAGGGTATTCAAGTTTGTGAAAATGTGACGTGCTTTTGTTTTCTATTTGATACCATATAGTATGTGTTGCTTGGTTGGGGTCAAGTCTTATACGCCAAAGAATGATGATGATTCAGGTTTCCAAAAGGGGTGCCTTGGGTCAGATATCATGGCGTTTACAAAGATCTCCATATCAACTTAGTATGGCCTGGAAAGGATTCAACTCTGGGTAACTTATTTAGCTCTTGGGGGTTGTTCTTTTTTATTTTCTAATTGTGTTTAAAGCATCAACTATGCCTTGGTTGCACGACCACGATACTGGGATAACATGTTTATCAAATATTCATGTTTTGAAAGTTTATATTCAGGCTGTTATGTTCTGAATTCCTTAAAACTATAAACTTCCACCTCCATCAAATTCACACATTCCAAGACACACAGTACCAATTCTTGTATTCACCTGTTCTGGACATGGATATGGGATATGGATTCTATCTAGGTTCCTATTGTCATACAATAACTAATGGGGTGTCAAGGAACAAATGTTCTTTTATCTGTAGCTTCCTATAGCATAATCATTCAAACATGCCTTTTCAGGGGTTGATAGTGTGGGCACAATTTCTGCATCTCTTGTGACCTATGCCGCTATCCAAGCATTACAGCCAGACTTAATTATTAATGCAGGCACTGCTGGTAGTTTTAAGGTGTGCTCTTCCCCTATGTTGTATGAACTGCAGATTTAATTATTTCCAAAATGTTACCGGTCTTCTGGTATTCCATTTTTCATTTAATATTTCACTGTTAAGATTATTTTTTTCTTCCACATAAGCAAGGTTCATTCATTTTTTCTTTTTTTTATACTGTGCTTTCGATATAACACACCAGCTGTCTGTTTTGGATCTGCCAATGCTATTATTTGCTAGTATTGAAAAGAGTTCACCCTCCTTTTATAAAAGCAGTAAAATACTGACTGCCATTCAATATATTCATGTGAAAAAATAATGCATTTTCTTTTAAATTTCTACCAAAAGCTGATTGATGGAAGCTGCCAGGTCAAAGGAGCATCCATCAGTGATGTGTTTCTTGCATCCGACGTTGCTTTCCATGACAGAAGAATTCCTATTCCTGTAAGTGTTCCTTGCGTTTTCCAATTTTTTTTTCTTGCAACTGTCAATGAGGCAAAGGAACCTAATTTTTTGTATTCTGATGGCCAAAACCTAAAATTGAAGGCCATTAACAAAACCTATTGCTCATTTTATTCATATTATCCTATGATCAAAATAAACTACTTATCTCATTAGTGAAACCTGCAATCTGGACATAAAGTTGTGTAGATGCTACAGGTTGCTGGAAGTCCTCTTGAGCTTTGGTACTCCAAGTGAAAAAAACTCAAACAAAACTATGAAAGCACATACAAACTCCTAGCAGATGGCTAGGTTGGGTGTGTGGTTTTTAATTCTGCTTCATAAATGATAATTTTCCTTTTTCTGTACTGTATTTTTCAGTATCACTACTGTGCCTAATCCTTTTCTGCCTCTTTTTTTCTTTTTTCTGGTAGGTTTTTGATCTCTATGGAGTTGGCTCAAGGCAGTCCTTCTCAACACCCAATCTCTTGAAGGAGCTTAACCTAAAGGTGATTTTTATTGAACATTTCCATCCCTTATCTGTATGTGCTGGATGCTTTCTTTTTGCATTAGTTTTCAGCTAGTTAATACTTTTAGGCTCTTACCATTTATGAGATTGGGTCCAAATAATTCTAAAGGTTCCCAATAAATATATAGTCTATTGCTTATGGAGCTATAGTCTTGTTTTTCTGAAGAAAGAAACCATGTTTTTTTGGGATTTGACTGGAGAACTTTACAAAATTAGGTTCTTAACCTTTTGAACTTGGTTAATGATCCAATATCACCTCATCAAATTAGGTTCTTAACCTTTTGAACTTGAAAGAAACCATGTTTTATTTATGCACCCGCATATTGCATACTCTGCCAATGATGATGCAGTGCTAGTCTAACTGATGGCAGTGAATGGTTGAAATTCTGTTTGACAGGCATATATAAATAAACTATGCTGAATATTTGCCTACTGCATGATATGGAAACTTTCTGCATTGTTTCATCTGGACGCCTCCAATGACCTTCAAGAATTTTAATACACTATGTTGATGTTTCAGGTTGGGAAATTATCTACTGGAGACTCTCTGGATATGTCCCCACAAGAAGAAGCATCAATTGTTGCAAATGATGCTACAGTTAAGGACATGGAGGTAAAGTTGAATTCTTTCCTGATAACATGGGGGCTGAAAGATCCCCATCCCGATGAACTGAGTTATGGACTATGAGATTTTTTTTATTAATTGCTTGGTGCATATTTAAGACTTAACCTTCAATGATCAGGTTCTGTTGATATTACTGAACATGTCATTTGCCTTTCTTTTTCTTTTTCTTTTTCTTTTTTCTTTTTTCTTTCTTTTTTAGTCTTGGGAGGACATAGAAGAAATGGGACTGAAAATGTCGATCCTTTCTGTATTGCTACATGCCAGATGTTTGTCTGCAGGAGCTTCCTATGCTATGATTCTTGTTAAAATTGGATTGCCTGCCATGCACATGGACTCTTCTCTCTAATAATCTAGTTAGACAGATACAAGCTCTTGGAAATGCTTGTTGCCGTTGCCTTTCATTCTCCAATTAGTCATAAAACATGCACAAGTACCTGACACCATTTCTATTTAGCAAATGGAGTTTAACCAGATGATGGGAGTGTTAGTGTACAAAAAAGCATGACTTACAGGATACATTGAATGCAATCTCCTTCGATGATAAGTTCTGATGAATCTTCAACAGCAGTGTACTATAGACAGCCATGCATCACCATATCTTGAACACCTTTATGCATATTAAACTTGAATTTCATTTGTTCTGGAGTAATGTACACCGGGATTTTGCTCTATTGTTCCAAAATGGCAATTTTGGGTTTTCTCTGGAACTAGGAATTTCTTGCAATTAGCTTAGCTTATCATCCTTTTAGTGCAGCTCACAACCTTTCCCGCTTTATATGATAGAGAGAATGACACATTAACTGAAAATACCATTCTCATTCCTAAATTTTATATGTTTCTTGGGCTCCTGAATAAGTATTTGATATATTTGGCTTCAGGGAGCTGCTGTTGCTTATGTGGCTGATCTTTTGAAAGTCCCTGCAATATTCATAAAAGCTGTGACTGACATAGTGGATGGTGAGAAGCCACCTGCAGAGGAGTTCTTGCAGAATCTGGCTGCAGTGACTGCTGCACTTGACCAGGCAGTCACCCAAGTAGTTGATTTCATTAATGGAAAGTGTCTCTCTGAACTTTGATATGATGTGACCTTCACTGCCTGATTCTTTTGAAGATACATGTGAGGAAGTGTCAGATGAACCATTGTTCTATGAGATGTACAATATAGGTTTGAAGAAATATGATATTCAGCTTAAAATCGCCATAGTTCATAGTTTGAGTAGGACCAATGCTCTTAGGTCTGGTGATTTGGTTTCTATTTCCCACCACTCGACCAAGGTTCAAGCATTGGTACCAACATGGTATGAGTAGGTATATACCGTTAATCTGCCAAAAAGTTGATATGCTGATTGTTATTTGCTCAACGACACAGTTTGGATTATCTGGTTCTAAGCAAAGTGTGGGTCTAGTCCTCATCATGTGGTCTTTCCTCATTTGGGTGATGGTTGTAGCTGGGAAGCTTCTTATAACAGAAGAAAAAAGGTATAATCAAGGACTGTTCAGTTAGTTTCTATAGTTTGGCAGTGAAGTTAGTTTCAGGGAAAGAGATGTCGTGACTGCTTATGTTCAGTTGCATGAACTGGCATTTGAATTTTTCGATGACAGGCATTGTATATTCTCATTACTATTGATAGACATTTGCACAAATATATTCATGGTTTGGTTTTGTTGTCATAAAAACTTCCGACTTCTATGATTTGAGCAACCTCAGCCTGCAATTCGTGGACTTATCTCTATTTGATGGCCAGCCACCTGCAAACTACATTCTATTAAAACATGTTAACCTTATTGTTGCGGAAACCTTAGTTTCTAGCATAAAAAGGGACGTTCGCCATTATACGTATCGTGCTTTGAACCCGAGTAGTTGGATATCCAAATCGGGTGATCATCGAAGATAAATTATTATCTGGTTTTTAAAGAATGGTCTGAGGGAAGGTTCAAGTTGAACCCTCCATTATTTCAGTAGAGATGCGATATTTAGATTTCACATCACCCTCTGTTGACTTGCTCCTATTTTCTGTACAGCTTATCTTTTTGGTGCAACAAGAGCTAAACGATGTAATAATACAAGGCTGGTGCATCTTCTTCTTTTTTTATGCTTATTTTATGCAACGATTTGGGGCTGCATGCTTGGATATAAGTAAGCACAACATCAATGCAGCAAGTTGCAAAGCCAGCACCAAATATCAACCAAGATCTTTAAACATAATCTGCATGAAAGCCTTGTTTCTCAACTACTGCCTTTACCCTAAATAAAAGAAGGCAGATTTATGTATCACTCTGTACGAATGAAAATACAATTATCCCATCAATCTTATTTTAATATCTTCAACATAAAATGCAGCTGTATATATGAGACGCCTGCCTTTGCTTCATAAGGAAGTGAAGGGGTCTGTATAACATCTTCTAGCAAGTGTATCGACATTCTTCCAGCAGCGAAAACATGGGGTATGAACAGATCGTGCAAGGAGGCTTGACAACAAAGGCCAACCCTGGCAAAGCTACAATTCTGGCTCTTGGCAAGGCATTCCCTCACCAGCTAGTCATGCAAGAGTTTCTGGTTGATGGATATTTCAAAAACACCAATTGTGATGATTTGGAGCTCAAGCAGAAGCTAACTCGACTCTGTAACACTACTAACTTTTCTTCCGTTTAGTTTTTCACATCCAGTTAACTACTAGTGAATGCATGCATATCCATATCTATTGAATCTATAAATGAGAGGTAGTGTGGGGGATATGACACTCCTTACAATATATTGGTTAGTTTATGTGCATCTTCTAACTGAAAAACTCACATTTTCACTTTATGGAAACTTGCAGGCAAAACAACGACTGTGAAAACTAGGTATGTGGTCATGTCAGATGAGATACTAAAGAAATACCCTGAACTTGCCATTGAAGGCCTCCCTACTGTCAAGCAGCGATTAGATATCTGTAACGATGCTGTCACACGGATGGCTATTGATGCTTCACGGGCTTGCATCAAGAAATGGGGCAGACCTGTATCTGATATAACTCACTTGGTCTATGTCTCATCGAGTGAAGCTAGGCTACCAGGTGGCGACCTTTACCTAGCAGGAGGTCTTGGGCTCAGCCCTGAAACACAGCGGGTTATGCTATACTTTGCAGGTTGCTCTGGAGGTGTCGCTGGCCTTCGCGTTGCCAAGGATATTGCTGAGAACAATCCTGGAAGTAGAGTTTTACTGGCTACTTCTGAAACTACTATTATCGGGTTCAAACCACCAAGTGCAGATAGACCGTATGATCTAGTCGGGGTCGCACTCTTTGGGGATGGTGCTGGAGCTATGATAGTAGGCACAGATCCAATTCCGATCACTGAAAGCCCTCTCTTTGAGCTTCATACAGCAATCCAGAATTTCTTGCCGAACACTGAAAAGACTATTGATGGGAGGCTAACAGAGGAGGGTATCAGCTTCAAGCTATCAAGGGAGCTTCCTCAAATAATTGAAGATAACATCGAGAGATTCTGTCATAAGTTGATAGGAAACGCCGGACTGACTGACAAGGATTACAACAAGATGTTTTGGGCAGTCCATCCAGGCGGGCCCGCAATCTTGAATCGAATGGAAAAGAGATTTGATTTGCTGCCTGACAAACTAAATGCTAGCAGAAGAGCTCTAATGGACTACGGCAATGCTAGCAGCAACACCATTGTGTATGTGCTGGAGTACATGATAGAAGAATGCAGGAGGATGAAGGAAGGCCCTGAAAATTGTGATTGGGGCCTGATACTGGCTTTCGGACCCGGAATTACCTTTGAGGGTATTCTTGCAAGAAACCTAGCTATGTAAAATATGATATGATGGTGCCTTGAGTATGATAATAACTTGGTTCTCCTACAGCTAGTGGCAGAATAGCTCTGATTGCATTTTCTTGGCCAAAAACCTCCTTTACTACAACTTGACAGCCCCATCAATTCGTTTTTAACTATTTATCAAAATCTCCCCTAAGCCTACTCAAGACATGCTCTTATATCAGTTTTGATGGGTATCAAAAGTTAGCACCTCAAAAAGGTAACTAGATTTGCATCAACTCTCACAGCATGAACAGAAGGAATATTAGCGCCGAAAAATTAACCATCCATCCATTAAATTATATTTTAAGTGCAAATATCCAACCAAAGTTTCTGCATCCCCAGCTTTAGAAGTGAACCCACTTTTCTCCAGTCATGATTTGATAGAGAAATTTTAGGTGGCAACGTTGCTCATCGACCACACCATAAAAGAACTTTAGTTACACCACTCCAGAGGGGAGGCGGAGAACAAGCTGCCCTCCAAATACACTGCAAGAAAATTACAATCAGATATGTTGCAAAAAAAAGTGTACCTTGATGTTTCAAATGCTCTTCTGATAAAAGAATGAAATTCAAACATTAGCAAACCTTTTGACATAATAATAACAGAAATCTGCTAAGATGAAAGTCTGGACAATTTCTGAGATAAGAACCATGGAAGGCCATAATCCATACCCCAAGGCCACCAACAAGTGTCCCCGAGTATCTAAAACCTGTTCAAAAGAAACAAGACTTTAATGGTAATTGCAAACTCTAATCAGTTAATATTTTGATGGAAAAATTTGTTTCAGCCAAAGATTAGGAGGAACCAATATGAAGTACTTCTTTTTAGACCAAAAAAAAAAAGTGCATTTGGCACATAAATTTTGTAAAATGACTCCTACAAAAACTGTGCTAGCATCAGGTTGGCATGATTGACTAGCAATAGTAAATGAGATGAAGAAAGAAAATCTCTGCCCATTCCAGTATCATTGATAACCAGTTAACCACTATTCAATCCTATACAGTAAATTGATTATTTTATCACAATAAACAATATGTGGTTTTGTAAAGTCTGTCTAAGACAGCAATGGTCCGCATTTTGATTGCATACTCAAAACAAACCTCTTGTGACACTGAAATCACTTCATGATATGGCTAGCTATCTGAAAGCATCAATAGCATTTAAAAGCAGCAACAAAAGCAGAGAGATACCAAACACAAACCCACTGGCAGAGCACAAAACGAGACAGTAATTTTCAAGAACACCTAATCTGATAAGTTTAGGCTCCCTGGTTCAAAACATTTTCGTATGTTCCCTTTGGAACACATTCTAAAACCAGCTATGTGAAGATTCAGATCTGCAAGAACAAACCTGGAGAACCCAATGGGCACAGCTCAAGAACCTTGCAACACCCAATGCAAATACATAATGAGCAGTGAATGGCTCAACAATCTGAAAGTAGAGGGAAAAAAGACATGAGTTTCAACTTTCATTTTGAAAACCTACTAAACTAATACTTTTTACATAATGAAATCAAAGCACCAAACCTTGGTGTTTTGCATGACCCGCAACTGAGGAAGCACAGAAACAGCTTCCAGGTATACACAGAATGCCCAGAGGATCCGGTTCAGTAGGTTATGAGCTGTTGACGGATGAATAAGCAAAGCCAAAACAGCACAGGGTGCCGCCTGCATCCAATTCAAAAGAAGGGTATGAGTTAAAGGTATTGCATGAGTTAAAGGTATAATCATTAACAAGTAATAAATATTCATAATCATTCCAGAGAAAGAAAGAGAGCTTGCTAAGCATGAAAGAAAGAATTTGAACTTGAATGTGAGAAAATCTAAGCAGCAACCTTTGTTGCATCCACAAGTTTGTGGGAGTATCATGAGTATGCCATTGTCATGGAGTAAGCGATTAGAAAAGAACAAGAACAAAGAAGTATAAAGGAGACATTACAACTAAATAGTGAATATTGAAGGGAAAAAATTTAAAGAAGAGAAAAACATTATACTAATTCAACTTTCTAAATTGAAGTATATAAGTGAAGGGATGCACGCAAAAGAGCTCAAGGATGCCTAAAAAATCCTCAATCAAAAGGTACAGTAAAAAAAGAAAAATGAATTGACTGCGACAAACATATTCTCGATAACATTAACACCTAAGCTCGGCTTGTGAACAAAGTGGTATTCATTCCCAGGTTAAAGAAGCACTAAACTTGCCAGAAATGCCTTTATTTTACATTTAAACTTACATTAATACAAACAAATGTAACTGTAACAGGAAAAATTAAATAGTCTTTCCTCTTGAGTAACCAGAAATATACCTGTATTAACAAAACAGTGTGGAGTTAATCAAATACTTACCACATAATATAATGCAAAGTTGTCTTTGTCCTCCATGTAACTCGACTTCAGATTAAAACGGATCATATAAATAACCCACAGGGTTGTTGCCAACGTAGCTAAATCCAGTATGGTATGTATATCATATTCCATTACGAAGCTGCAGTACAACCTTACAGCTAAGAACATGGCTGTCAGCTCCTGAGTTTTCAGAGACAATCCTGAAAAACATTAAAATAATGTTAAAAGACAAAACTTTGCATCCAAAAACTAAAGATATAACCAATCATTGAACCACAACAAGTTCCAAAATTTCGCAGAAAAATCCAAGCTTTCTTTCTAATTACATTAGTTCCCATCAAACAAACAAATTTATCAGTTAAACAACAACAAAAAAATCCAAAACTTTATTTCAAAAGCTAAAGATAAAACCACAAAATCATTAAAACACAACAAAAGAAAACCCAACATTTTGCGCAATAATCCCAAATCTCTCTGATTCCATCAATTCGAAACAAAATTTTATCAAAACAACAAAAATGATCAACCAATTCAATCGATTCCGAATAAACAAAAAAATACATAACAACTCGTTGATCAACAAAAAAAATTACTGAAATTTACCACAAGAATCCTACATTTCCCTCTAATTCAACCAATTCCCAATAAACAATCAATTCATTAATTAGAAAAAAATAAAAAATAAATAAACACTAAATAAGTGACGCACAACAGAAAAAATCAAAAATTCAACAAAAAAATCAAATCCTTCTCTCTAATGAATAAATCCCATCAAACAAAAAAATCAAAACCCTATAGATTTGAGATTCCGTTTAATTACCAGCACAAGTTTTCTCTTTCATTAACTTATAAATAAGCACAGAGATTCCAATGGAGTGAACAGCCTCAGCAGCCACAAAGAGGTTATCGTGATCGTGTACGATGAATCTGAGGAGCACCAGCGCTGACATTCCAGCCACCACCGCCAAAAATGCCTTGACCTTCGGAGGCTGCCGTCGCACCCACGTCGTAACCACATGGATCGGTCTCCTCGGTGGCCTCATCGTGGAATTCGATATGATTTTCCTGAGAAAGTGATGGAAATTGAGGGGAAATTAGGACGATAGATTGAAAAAGGGAGGGGATTTTTTTATTGGGCTTTCACGGAATTATTTTCTTTCCTGTTATCTTTTGCTTAATTGTAATTTTTGTCTGAAAGAAAGTAAAAGTCAGCACAGTCACTTTAGTTTCAAATAATTGATTAATTCAACCCACACATTTTAGTTTTATTCAAATTATATCCTTTGATTCTATTTTAAGGTAACATGTACTAACCTTCTTATTTAATCGATTCATGCAAGAATAAATTTTAAACTAAAATCTCGATTACTCACTACCCTAAATTTTCAAGATTTCCTGAATCTATCTTATTAGAAGTCTTGTGATTCTAACCATTTAAATTATTATTTTCACATACAAAATCTGCAACATTTTAACAGTATTTTTTATTTCCAATTACCATGAATTTGAAGTTACAAGCACGTACCAAAGTTTTAAGATGTTTAAATTTTATGATCTTGAGTTTTAAACAATATGTGACAATGAAATGATTTCAGGATGTGGTGTAGATGATTTTGGAGCCAGATAATGGCACAAGGCAGGATCAGGATTCTGGAAAAATCAAAATAGGAACTTGAACTGGAGGCAGGAAGCTACAAAGACAAGGTTAACATCTGAAAACGACCGAGGGGTGTGTGTAGAGAAGCTAGACAAGTTACATCAGAAGGTCCATGAATTTGATCTTCTAATGGGAGGCTTCATTTGTTTGTCTTCCTCGAGTGCCACCGTGCCCAAATGAGAAGGGTCTTCCAGCATCATTTTTGCAACCAAGTAACCAGCAATGGACCAGGTTTGGGATTTACGAGCCTGTTTCCCAATGAAACGACCAAGTTTCCCATCGTAATATTCCGGCCAGTTGTCTTTTATTAATCTTGTTTCGGCGAGCTCGATAGCACGTCTTGCGATTTGGGGGCGGCCAGTCTTGATGCATGCCGCGGTGAGAAGCCACAAGAGCACTGCATCCATTGCAACAGCCAAAATGTCTCAAAGATTATCTCAGCAGGGAAATACAGAAAGGTTACATCAGAGAGCTCAACATGGTTGACAGAGTAAAATAATGAAGATTCTAAGCAGGTATACAAGTGGGTTGAACAGGATTTAATAGCGTAGATACAGAAGATAACTGTTCTTTCAAATCGAAGGCCAAAATTCATGAAAGAATTTGCATAAAAATAGTTTAAGCTCTCTGACCAATTACTTGACGCACGAGTGGGATCAGATTCTCCAACAAAAAATGGGGTGCTTGCAAGGCCTTTTTTTCTCTGATAAGAACAAGAAACTCTGGATCGATGTGTTGGGGATTAACATTCAGCGTTTCAAGGGGATAAAAATCATGTAAATACTGATTCAATAAAAATTCAAGCAAAGGCGTAGCATAGCACCAAAGTTAATCATTTTGAGCCTCATTTTATCAAATGCATTATGCAGGCCAGATCTGCAATCAACCAAAAAACCATGGCAGATGTAGTTGCTTTATGAATTTGTTAACCTAAGGAAAATGTAGTGCAGTAGCATACCTGGCCAGGATCCTCCATTGTGGTAACTCCATCTAGTGTTTTTTGGATCACATCCTGTAACAATCCGCCATTCATGGCTCTCTATTGCTGGATAGATTACCTTGAGTGGCATTTCTCCAACCAATTCCTCCCACCGTGATTCTATAAGATCCATTATTGCGGTGGATTGTTCAGGGGTTGCCAAGGATGACAGAATTGCAATACAATTACCCAAGCAAAACCAACGGAAGTCCATTCTTGCAGGACTAACATTCCCGATAAAGTAACCACCACGGACTGGCATAAAATCAAAAATCCATTCTGGAAGAGAATCAGGTATTACATTAAACTTGTTAACAGCAGTATGAGAATATTCCTCTGTTTTATAGCGATATATATCATTAAGCTGTTTCAGGTCAATCCAATAATAACTCCTCATGTGAAAACTTAACGCGTGAAGGCGTTTTGTAATCCGTTCTACAAACTCATTCCCCTCCTCATCTTGCTTCAGTAAAAGCAAAGCACATCTTAAAGCCATGAAGAAAAGTGCTTGAATTTCAATGGGATACCCATAAACACCCTGAAAGATGCATAGCCAAAGACAATACATGATTTGAACTTGAAAAATAAGCAAAGGATGAAAATAGCAACAAGCACCACATTAAGTACAGTCCACGCGGACAATAGATTAAGAGATGCCTCATTTGTAATTAACCAATGAAACTCACCATTCTGCGATCAACCATGCAGCATCCATCGGCGCAAAGAAGAGTCGGGAATGTGTCGAACCCCTCCGAAAGACATAAACTCAAAATTAGGCGCATACCCTTCTGACATTCTGGCTTTTCAGCCAATGATGTGTCGCCTGTGGACTTGGTGTATGCTCGGAGTAAGAAAATCCACCAAAACCCAGAATCAACAGGAGCCACTCTTCCTATTGCACTCTCACCAAAATCTGCCATCAAAGTCTCATTGTGCGTGACAGGATCGTGGAGTACTTTAAAACTTGCAGGCATTACCCCTTCTCCAAGCTGGAATCTGTCAATCTTTTTCTCCCATGATTGAAGGCGAAGAGTCTTCAAGATGAAATTCTTGACTATTTCAGGTTCCCCGTTCATCAGAAAAGCCAATGCACTTGGGACAAAATCTCTTACAAACACCTATGAAAATAATGAAAACCAAATTAATGTACAAACTCTAAACCCTAAAAGATTCCAAGACGCCGATTACAAATGCAAGACTGTCATTCTCATGCGATAATATCAGATGCATACATGCAAAAAACATGGAGTGGTAGAAAGGTTAACTTTGGAACACGAATCATAATCGCATTACAGACACAAAGATAATCAAAAGGCAGAACGAAAAAATAAATATCCCCTGAATGCAGCTTCAAACAAATCAAGTGAACGGTCAAGCAAAAATGGCAGCCATCCAACTTGCAACAAAATGATTCTGTCTGCAGATAGTTAATACCCTAATAAACAAAATTTCTTATCATATAAAACAAGGTAGTAAAAATCACGGGGTCTTCACCTGATCATAATTCACCTGTTCCTCAGAATTATCCAGTGCTGCTATGGTTCCAACAGGTTCACCACGAAAATAAACCAATGATCTCCTCAAAGCCTCCCAAGCTTCAGCCACAGTTGGATGTGTCTCAACCCCAAATTGTGATAATGGAGTATTAAACCCTGACCTTCTACCGGGAGAAGGCAAACAATTAAGGTGGTCAATTAACCTAAAATTATTCTCAACTCTTGACGAGGGACGAGGAGAAGGAATTGGCAACCCAGTAGACAATTCGCTTAGGGACCTTTCATCGCATGATCTTTGCCTGTCCATATTCAAAGGCCTTGGTGGCCTATCAAAAATCCTTGAGAAATCCATTTCTTCAATTTCAGCCATATCACAAAGGGTATCAGCATTTCTCAAGCTTCCTTTTAGAGACACATCTACATTAATACTAGACATTTGTCGGATGTTTTGCCAATGACAAAACACACAACTTTGAGTGCAACACCTTGTACAAACAACCTGCAATTGAATTCACCAGAAACAACCAAACTCAATGCATGTAAGAGAAAAACTTTTAATAACCGAGACGGGTTTTTCACTCTCTTTGAAAAACGAAAAACAAAGATTCAAGACTCAACCTTTCTGATCAGTTTTGACAAGTTTTCTCATCAACCAAACAGAAAGTCTTAACTTTCACACACCAAGCCCTCAAAGTTTCAAACTTTTTATTCAAAAAAAAAAAACAAACAGCTACAACAAACCAAGTTATTTGCCGAACAAAAATAAGACCTACTCCAAAGACAGCTTCAATGACCCAAAAAAAGGGAAACAAGCAGAGAGCAAGAGAGAGAAAAGAAGACGAACGGGCTTGCTTTGGAGAGGGTGACGAATGAACAGAACCGAAAACCTTTGAATCAAGTGGGCCCAAAATGCAAAATGTGATACTATATTGGTAGAGCATGACAGACAGGTGAGGCTGCCTGCATGTACGGACGGTTCGTGGGTCCACGTGGGATTCAAAACTCGATACTTGTATATGGAGAAGACAAACCTCAAATTTAGTTCCTAAACTATTGCTCAATTATCAATTAAGTCCTCACACTGAAACTCACCTTCTATTAGAAATTCTTAAATTAGTCTCCATTCAAATCTGTTAAGCAAGTTTCGGCCTAAAGTGCATACCTTGTGCTAGTGCTATAAAATCCGCTCTGCCTAGATGGTTTAGTCTATTGAACTAACACCCTGGTTGCTTGATCAGGCTGATGGATGGATCAAGTTTTAATATACTGTTTAATTTAAATATCAAAAGGATGTTGTCTCGACGATGATTTAACATCATAGAAGAGGATTTAATTAAGAAATTCTGTCATTAGAAACTTTATTGGGAACATGTTTAACTTAAGATCTGACAGCAGAACCGATAGATATTCTGGGGACTAGTTTAGGGCATCCTTATAATGAGCGTGTGAAGGCGCATGAGCTTTGGAACTGGAGCCATGAAAGTAAAAAAAATGAAATGGACACCAGTCCGTGACGTAATAATGCAAAGGGATCTCCTCTTTCTTTGCAGAGTGGAAAGATGTCCTTTTTTGCAGGTCGACAGTCTTCGTCATATCCAATAAAAGTTGGCATTGGTAGTTGGTATTTTTTGCACCCATTATGAGTTGGGATCGCCATGGAATTAATTTACTGTTCCCAAGTTAGCATGAACAATAGGAAGGGCAGTGAAATCCTGTCTGTTACTCTGTTACCTACACCAGGGAAATGGTTATAAATAGGATCTATATATATATATATATATCGTAGTCATTGAAATTTGAAAAAAACCTAGATGTTTGACGACACGAGACCACCATTAAAAAGAAAAGGAAAGGGAAGGAAAAACAGCAAGTACCAAAAAAAATTACATGAA
>Ga0325400_1002630_pt1 | contig 15878 bp, 10 predicted proteins | sample PopdelMetagenome_2_FD_205662 | JGI IMG/M metagenome (GOLD analysis project Ga0325400, IMG submission 205662) | Populus deltoides microbial communities from Bellville, Georgia, United States - Xylem-PdKOR-R1 | ecosystem: Host-associated > Plants > Phyllosphere > Stem > Wood/Secondary xylem... | reverse complement strand
CGGGCTTCGCGCGGGAGGCGGGCGTCGACGCGCGGATCCTGGGCTTCAGCTGGAACGGCCGCGCGGACGCCGGAGCGCTGCGCGCCCTCCGCCGTGCGGACCGCGCGGGGACCGAGCTCCTCCTGCGCGACCCGGTGTCCGCCCGTCGGGCCGGGGAGGACTCCCTCCGGAACGTCGTGCCCGTCGCGGACATGGTCTTCGCAGCCCGGAGCATCGACATGGGCGAGAGCGAACGACTGCTCGGCTCCGAGCCGGGCCCGTACGCGGTGGTGAACGCGAGCGGCCTCGTGGCCCGCGCGATCGATCAGGTGCCGGAGTACGCGACCGTCGTCCGGTCCCTGCTCGGCGAGGGGATGCGGGTCGTGCTGCTGCCGCACGTCGTGCGACACAGCGCCGATGACGCGGCCGCGTGCGCCGCCGTGGCGGAGCGGGTCGCCGACGACCGCGTGATGCTCGTCGACCGTGTCCTCGCCCCCGCGGAGGTGCGCGGGCTGTGCAAGGGGGCGCGTCTCGTCGTGACCGGTCGCATGCACCTCGCCATCCAGGCGATGTGGAGCCACGTTCCCGCGGTCACCCTGTCGACGCAGGGCAAGGTGGAGGGTCTCATGCGGCTGTTCGACACCGACGACCTGTGCTTGGAGCCCGGCGCCGGACTCGCCGAGCGGATGCTGCCGCTGCTCCGCTCCATCGAGGCCGACCGGGACTCCTACGTCGCGCGGCTCCGCGACCGGATGCCCGGCGTGCGCGAGCTCGCAGCGCGGAACTTCTCCACCCTTCCGACGGTCGCGGGCGCCGACCGGCCCGCCCTCCGACCGATCACCCCGTAGGGAGCACCAATGCACGACCGGAACCGCCGCCTCCGCGTGATGTTCGTCATCACGTCCCTGCACGGAGGAGGAGCCGAGTACGTCGCCCGCTCCTGGATGGGATGGCTCGCGGCACGCGGTCACGAGGTGTCCGTGGTCCTGACCGGGAGCCCCGTCGACCGGACCCACCTCCCTCCCGGTGTGGCAGCAGCGACGCTGGTCGCCCGCCCCGGCCATCTCGCGAAGTCGGGCGCCCTGCGCTCGGCGATGCTCCGTCGCCGTCCGGACGCCGTCGTCGCCCTGCAGGCGCATCCGAACCTCCTGGTCCTCTCGGCGGCAGCGCTGGTCCCTCGGAGGCGCCGACCGCGGGTGCTGATCAGCGAGCGCAACCTGGTGACGCTCGGGCTCCCCGGCTCCGGCCTCGCCCACCGGGTGAAGGTCGGGATCGCGCGGCGGGTGTACGGGCGTGCGGATCACGTCATCGCGATCTCCCATCCGGTGGGCGGGGAGATGGTGGGCGGGTTCGGCGTCTCCGGCGACCGGATGAGCGTCGTGCCGAATCCGGCGACGGCGAAGGTGAGCCGACCCCCCGCGAGCTCCCGCCGTCCGGGTAGCGAGGAGGGGATCCAGCTCGTACTCGCCTGCCGGCTCGTGACCCAGAAGCGGCCGCTGCGGGCCATCGAGACCGCCGCCGAGCTGCGACGCCGAGGGGTGCCGGTGGAGGTCGTGTCCTTCGGCGGCGGTCCGCTGCTCGCCGAGGTCGCCGCCGCGGCCGACCGCGCCGGCGTGGCCTTCCGCCACGAGGGATGGGTGGAGGACTGGTTCGCGCATTTCGCCCCGAACGCCGTCGCCCTGCTGCCATCGGATCGGGAGGGGTTCGGCAACGTGCTCGTCGAGGCGGCCGCCGCCGGATACCCTTCCGTCGCCTTGTCCGGCGCACTCGGCGTCGCCGACGCGATAGTGCCGGGCCTGACGGGCGAGCTCGCCCTCTCCCCGGATCCGGTCGACATCGCCGACGCCGTCCTCCGTGCAGCCGACCTCACCCTCGACGGCATCGAACCCTGGCTCCGGCGATTCTCCCTCGACGCGAGTGGCAGCGATCTCGAGCGGGTACTGCGCAGGACGCTCGAGGGGGACGCGCGGTGAAGGTCTTCGCGTCCGCTCTCGGGCAGGTCGACAACGTCGGCGACACGGCGCTGCGGCGCGCCTTCCTCGACGTCGTACGCCCTCTCGGCGACCTCCAGGTGTTCGTCGGAGACCGGGAGGACTGGTACCTCAGCGGGCTCGGGCTCGCGCCCTCGGACGTTCTCCACCGGTCGTCGTCCTCGTGGCGGCGCGATGTGACCGGCGCGCTCGGAGCGGGCTCCTCCGTGTTCGCCTTCAACGCCGGGGAGATGGAGCTCGAACGCGGATACGCGCTGCGTTATCTCCGGCTCGCCCCCCTCCTCCTCGCATCGCGGCTGCGCGGCGGACGCGCCGTGCACGCCGGCTTCGGAGTGCGCCGCTCCACGGCATGGCGCCTTCCGGTGTCGGCCGCCCTCCGCCTGTGCGACGTGGTCTCCTGGCGCGATCAGTACAGCCGCGACCTGATGGGCGTGGGCGGGGTCGCGCCCGACTGGGCGTTCTCGCTCGGCTCCGACGACGCGGACCTCCTCGGCCCGGACGGGGAACGGCCTTACCTCGCGGTCGCTCTGCGATACAACGGTCTGACGCCCGACGAGACCTGGATCCGAAGCATCCGGAGCACCGCGGACTCGCTCGGCCTCCGGATCGTCGTCGCGGCGCAGATCCTGCGCGACGGACCCCTGGCGGAGCGCCTGGCGACGGAGCTCGGCGGCGAGGCGATCACCTGGGACGGGCCCGACCACGCCACTCACGAGGCGCGGCTCCGCGGCGTCTACCGGGCGACGAGGCTGATCGTGACGGACCGCCTGCATGCGGCGGTCCTCGCCCTTACCGAGGGAGCGCTCGCGGTGGGGCTCGCGGACGACCCGCGCGCGAAGGTCGTGCGCACCCTCGAGGCCGCCGGCATCACCGGGGCGACGGTCGACTGGAAGCTCCGCGATCCGACCTCCCTCGAGAGCGTCGCACGCGATCTGGTGGGGCGACGCTCGGCGGTGATGCGGCACGTCACCGACGCCCGTGCCGAGCTCGCGTCCCTGACGTCGGAGATCCGCGCGCTCGGACGCGACAGGATCTCGCGGTGACGACGCACGAGCGCGGAACCGCACCCTTGCCGCGTGCGAGCGTGGTCGTGCCCGCCTACAACGCGGAGGCGCATCTCGACCGCTCGATCGCCGAGATCCTCGAGCAGACGCTCGAGGATCTCGAGGTCGTCGTGGTGGACGACGGGTCCTCCGACGGGACCGCACGCATCGCGGCGGCGTGGGCCGAGCGGGACGCGCGCGTGCGCTTCGTGCCGCTCGCGGAGAACGGCGGGGTCGCCGCAGCGCGCGAGCGCGCCGTGCGGGAGGCGCGCGCGGACTGGGTCTGGTTCGTCGACGCCGACGACCGGCGCGACCCTCGCGCGCTCGAGCTGCTGCTCGCGGCGGCGGAGCGCGACCGCGCCGACCTCGTCGTCTGCGGGGCGCGGTTCGTCGACCCGGACGGGAGCACCCGCCCCATCCCCGCCCCCGTCCTCCCCGGCGTCGTGTCCGGGCGGCTCGCCCTCCGCGAGCTGCTCGAGGGTCGCATCACCGGGCACCTGTGGAACAAGCTCGTGCGGCGCGACCTCGCCCTCGGCATCGAGTACACCCGGGCGCGCGTGCACTCCGACCTCGCCATGACGGCCCAGCTGGTCGCCGCCGCCCGTCGCGTCGCCGCGATCCCCGAGGTCCTCTACTCGTACCTGCTGCGCGAGGGATCCATCATCCACTCCGGACGCAGCCGCGCGGAGTCGCTGCTGCTGGTCGACGACGCCGTCGCCTCGGCCGCTCGGCGGCTCGACCCGCGCCTCCTGTCGACCGGATCGTTCGCCCTGTACCGGGCGCGCTTCATCGTGCTGTCGGGCCTCAAGGACGCGCTTCTCGGGCCCTACCCGCCGGACGAGCGGATGCGTCGGGCGCGCGCCCTGCAGTCCCGGCTGACCTGGCGCGCCGTGGCCGGGTTCGCGCGCCGGCGCGACTCGAAGCGGCTGGTGCTCGCCGTGACCGCGAAGACGTCGTTGCGCCTGCACCGGGCCGTACTGACCCGCGCCGCGCGGATCTGAGGCGCCCGCTCTGCACCGATGACCCCCGTTCGGGGTACAACGCGGCGCGGTGATGCCCTACTATCGGTGCTCGACCCTCCCGCACGACACGTCTTCACGTCCCCGGACACGACGACGGGCGCCGACGTCTCGGCGCCGCCCGCCGCCCGCCGCCCCGCTCCACGATCACCCGGGAACCGAATGACCCGCAGAACGTCCGTCCTCCGCGTAGCCGTCGCCGCCGTGATCTCCGCCGCCCTCGCCGTCGGCATGCCCATCGCGACCGGCGCTCCCGCCGTCGCCGCTCCCGATCCCGTCGGCGCCGGGCTGCACGAGAACGGCTCGGCCGCCATCGTGACGACCGGCAGCTGGCGCACCTCCGAGTCGCCCGACGACAGCGGCGGATCGATCTCCTATGCGTCGCGCGCGGCCACGGCCTCGCTCGCGTTCGAGGGCACCGGAGTGACCTGGATCAGCCGCATGAGCGCGCACTCCGGCATCGACGTCGTGACCGTCGACGGCGTCGAGGTCGCCCGCGTCGACCGGTACTCCGCCGAGACGCGGCACGCGGTCCCCGTCTTCGTCTCCGATCCGCTCCCCCCCGGCGCGCACACGATCACGGTCTCCTCGACCGGGGAGCGCAACCCGGACGCCGCGGACGGGAACCTCCTGGTCGACGCCTTCGCGGTGGAGGACGCTCCGCCGCAGGATCAAGTGCTCTCGCCTCTCGCTACGCAGGCGCCGGCGGACGCCCCGGCGAGCGACCCGGAGGCCGGCGCGGGCGTCGGCATCCATCAGACCGCGAGCTCCGGCATCTCCTTCTCGGGCCCGTGGCGGTCGATGGCGTCGCGCAGCGACAGCGGGGGGTCGAGCCAGTACCTCAACGCGAAGGGCTCCGCGTCGCTGTCGTTCACCGGCACGAGCGTGCAGTGGCTGAGCCGCGTCACGCCCTCGGCGGGCATCGCCGACGTGTACCTCGACGGCAGGAAGGTCGCCTCCGTCGACCGCTACTCGTCGGGCACCGCCTACCAGCGCACCGTGTTCGCGAGGTCGGGGCTCTCCGCCGGCTCCCACACGATCAAGATCGTGTGGACGGGGAAGAAGAGCGCCCGGTCCGAGGGCACGAACCTCGTGGTCGACGCGATCGTGGTCCCCGACGTGACGCCCCCGACCGCGCCTACGGGCGTCGTGGTGCGCGCGACGGGAACCGCCGACGCGCGGATCTCGTGGAACGCGGTGGCCGACTCCCGCCTCGCGTCGTACCGGGTGTACGTCGGTACGGCGAACGGCGGGACGCGGCTCGTCGGCCAGACGCTGAAGGGCACGACCGCCTTCCGCAGCCTGGGGCTGCCCTCGAGCACGAGCCTCTCCTACCGGGTGACCGCCGTCGACTCGTGGGGCAACGAGTCGAAGCCCTCCTCCGCCGCCGGCTTCCGCACGGCACGCACCCCGAGCGGGGCGCACCGCGCGGACGACTGCCCGACGGCCACGACCACCGTCCGCACGGTCGAGGGACTTCAGAGCGCTGTGAGGAAGGCGAGACCGGGCACGGTCATCCGGCTCGCTGCGGGCACCTATCGCGGGCAGTTGAAGATCACCGCGACCGGTACCGCCGCGAAGCCGGTGTGGATCTGCGGGTCGCGCAGCGCCGTGATCGACGGGGGCGGGTACACCGAGAACAGCCCGATCGACGTCAGCAACTCCTCGCACCTCGTGGTCACGGGGATGACGGCGCGGCACGCGCTGAAGGGCGTGACCGTGCGCGGCAGCGACCACGTCACGATCTCCGACATGCTCGTCGAGGACATCGGCTACGAGGGCATCCACCTGCGCTCGCTCACCACCGACAGCACCGTGGTCGGCAACACCGTGCGCCGCACCGGTCAGCGCGACGCCTTCTACGGCGAGGGGATCTACATCGGCTCCTCGAAGAACAACTGGTGCGCCCTCACGAAGTGCGCACCCGACCGCAGCGACCGCATCGCCGTGATCGACAACTCCGTCTCCCGCACCGGGTCCGACCCGATCGAGGTGAAGGAGGGCAGTACCGCAGGGGTCGTCGCGGGCAACGACATCGACGGCACCGGGGCGATGACGCGCACCGAGTCCTTCATCAAGGTCGCGGGCAACGACTGGGTGGTGTCCGACAACACCGCCCGCGAGAGCCGGCAGCACGGGGTGCACGTGAACGCGTCCCTGAGCGGATGGGGGCTGCGCGCCGTGCTCGTCGACAACATCTTCCGCGTCGACGCGGCGGGGTACGGGATCGACCTCTGGGAGCCCTCCGGCGACGGGTCGACGAAGGCGCTCGTCTCGTGCGAGAACACGGTGATGGGCGCGGACTCCGGCTTCTCCAACATCTCCTGCGCGGACTGACCACCCGTCGGTGTACCCCGGTTGTGGGGGCAGACACCGCCGGGAGCCGCTCCTAGGGTTGGGGTACAGGACGACGCGGGGGAACGCTCGTCCGACACCATCCGGACGCCCGCCCCGACGGCGCGCGTCCGGCCGCGGGCGCTCCTGGCCGGGCCGTTCCGCGCGGGAACCCGGGGGAGCCGTCATGCGATCGCGCACGCACGCCGCACACAGAGCCGCACAGAACGACCCGGGGGTCGGCCGACGCGGCCGGACCCGCCCGCGCGGAGCGCGCCGAGCCGCTCCCGCACGTCGGCGAGCGCTGCTCGTGACCGGTGTCGGCGCCGCACTCGCGGGCGTCGCGCTCTCACCCTTCGCCGTGTCGTTCGCCTGGGGGGTCGACCGGGCACCGTCCCAGATCGACGCGACCTCGAGCACCGAGTCCCGCGTGGGCCCGTCGGCCACCGTCGGGGCCGGACTCGGCGAGGCGACCGGGGTGGGCGCGGCCGCGGGGGTGCACGAAGGGCTCGGCGTGTACGAGGGGCGCTGGAGCGACCTCTCCTCGCGCAGCGACAGCGGTGGCGGGAGCGCGTTCCTCAACTCGGCGGGCTCCGCCTCCCTCACCTTCACCGGCGACAGCGTGCGCTGGCTCAGCCGCACCACGCCGAGCGCCGGCATCGCCGACGTGCACATCGACGGCGAGCTCGTGGCGTCGGTGGACCGCTACTCCGCCACGAGCGAGTACCAGCGCACCGTCTTCAGCCGCGACGGCCTCGGTGCCGGCGAGCACACCATCACCGTCTCCTGGAGCGGTCGCAAGAACCCGGCGTCGAGCGACCGCAACCTCGTCGTGGACGCGATCGTGGTGCCCGACACGGGGGCCCCCGCCGTCCCCGCCTCGGTGGGCGCCCGCCGCGCCGACGGCGCCGTCGACATCGACTGGGCCGAGGTCGCCGACTGGTCGCCGGTGTCCTACCGCGTGTACCGCGCGCTGCCCGGCGAAGGGCCGACGCTCATCGGCAAGACCTCGCCCGGCACCACCTCGTTCCGCGACCTCGGCGCGCCCGCCCGGGCGACCGCGACCTACAGCGTGACCGCGCTCGACGGGTGGGGCAACGAGTCGGCGCCCTCCGCCGGGTCGCGGCTGGACACGGGCACCACCCGGTCGGCGCTCCGCTACGCGGCGTGCCCCACGGCCTCCGCGACCGTATCCACCGTCGCGCAGTTCAAGAAGGCGGTGCAGGCGGCCGTACCGGGCTCGGTCATCCGCCTCGCGCCGGGTCGCTACGCCGGCCAGCTCGACATCACTGCCCGCGGCACGGCCGCGCAGCCCGTCTGGATCTGCGGGTCGCGCGACGTCGTGGTCGACGGCGGCGGTCTCTCGGTGAAGAGCCCGATCAACATGGCCTTCTCGAGCCACGTCGTCGTCACGGGCATGACCGCGACGAACGCCCTGAAGGGCGTCACGGTGCGCGGCAGCGACCACATCACGATCTCCGATCTTCTCGTGGAGGACATCGGCTATGAGGGGATCCATCTGCGCTCGCACACGGCCGACAGCACCGTGGTGGGCAACACCGTTCGCCGCACCGGCCGACTCGATCCCTTCTACGGAGAGGGCGTCTACATCGGGTCGTCGAAGAACAACTGGTGCGCGCTCACCGATTGCGAGCCCGACCGCAGCGACCGCAACGCGGTGCTCGACAACTCGATCTCGGAGACCGGTTCTGACCTCATCGAGGCGAAGGAGGGCACCACGGCCGGCTTGATCGCCGGCAACCGGCTCGACGGCACAGGCGGGATGAGCCGTACGGAGTCGTGGGTCAAGGTCGCGGGGAACGACTGGACCGTCGTGCGAAACTCCGGCGTCCAGAGCAGCATGCACGGCTTCCAGGTGAACGGAGACAGCCCGGGCTGGGGCCTGCGCACGCTCCTGTCCGACAACGACGGCCGGGTCGACGCGGCGGGGTACGGGTTCAAGCTGTGGGAGCCCGATGGCGGCGGGACCAGCGACACGCTGCTCGTGTGCGGCAACCGCATTTCGGGTGCCGCAGCGGGCTTCGCCTCGGTGGCCTGCACGCGCTGAGCCCCGCCGAACGACGGCGCCCCCGATTTGGGGGCATGACAGATGCCTGTAGTCGCTCTAGCTTCTTCCGCACGGAGACGTTCGGGGGAGAGCGTCATCCGTATCTCGCCGAGGCGCTTCGGACCCGGATGCCCATACTGGGCGTCCGCGGGCGGCGCCCTACCCGATCGGGCGATCCTGCCACTCCCCCGCTCATCGATCGGGAGACACGCATGCCCTCGTTCCTCCGCGCCACCCGCGCACACCTGCACCGCCTGATCGGCGGTGCGACCGTCGTGGCCGCACTCGCCGTCGCCGTCGGACTCGCGCCTGGTACCGCCCACGCCGCGACGGGTACGGCGTCGGCCGGGCTCGTCGAGAACGGTTCCTCGCTCATCGCGACGACCGGGAGCTGGTCGCCCTCCGCGGCGGCGAAGGACAGCGGTGGCTCCGTCTCCTTCGCCACCCGCGCCGCGACGGCCTCGTTGCGCTTCACCGGTTCGCGCATCGCCTGGATCAGCCGCACGAGCCCCTCCTCCGGTAGCAACGACGTGTACCTCGACGGCAAGAAGGTCGCCACCGTCGACCGATACAGCCCGACCACCGCCTACCAGCAGACCGTGTACTCGGCTGCCGTCGCCTCCGGCACCCACACCATCGAGGTGCGCTACACCGGTGCGAAGCACGCGAAGTCGACCAGCGCCAACGTCATGGTCGACGCATTCCTCGTCGACGAGGTCCCGACGCCCAAGACCGCACTCGCCCGCGTGGGCGTGTTCGAGGCGGACGCCAAGGAGATCGCTCTCGTCGGGGCCTGGTCGCACCTGAAGTCCTCGAGCGACAGCGGCGGATCCAGCGCCTACCTGAACTCCGCCGGCTACGCGTCGATGACCTTCGTGGGCGACACGGTCGAGTGGATCAGCCGTCGCTCGCCGAATGCGGGGATCGCAGCAGTGAGCATCGACGGCGTGAAGGTCGCCGATGTCGACCGGTACGCTCCGGTCGACGAGTACCGCCAGTCGGTGTTCCGCCGGTCCGGACTGAGCGTCGGCGAGCACACGATCCGGATCGCGTGGACGGGACGCGCGAACGCCGCGTCCCTCGCTGCGAACCTCCTCGTCGACTCCATCGTGGTGCCCGACACCACGGCGCCCGACGCGCCGACGGGTGGCCGCGCATCCAGATCCGGGAATGACGTCGTCCTCGCATGGACTCCGGTGGCCGATGCCGGACTCGCCGGGTATCGCGTCTACGGGCGGATCGGCGGCGGTCAGGCGAGACTCCTCGGAGCGACCGCCGTCGGCAGCACCTACTTCCGCAGCCTGGGCACGCCGTCCGACTCCTCGATCTCCTACACACTGACCGCGGTCGACGACTGGGGCAACGAGTCGGCCGCGTCCGCACCCGTCGCCGTGACGACCGGAGCGACTCCGAGCGGCTCCTACCGCGCCGCTCGGTGCCCGGCCCCCGATGTGACCGTGACGACCCGCAAGGAGCTCGAGGCCGCGGCGAAGGCGGCGGCGCCGGGCACCGTCATCAGTCTGGCTCCGGGTACATGGCCGGGGCAGCTCGACATCACCGCGCGTGGGACCTCCGCTCAGCCGGTGTGGATCTGCGGGTCCGCTGACGTCGTGATCGACGGCGGCGGGCTGGCCGTGAGCAGCCCGATCAACGTGTCCTTCTCGAGCAACCTCGTCGTCACGGGGATGACGACGAGGAACGCTCTCAAGGGGGTGACCGTGCGGGGGAGCGAGAACGTGACGATCTCCGACATGCTCGTTGAGGACATCGGCTACGAGGGCATCCACCTCCGCTCTGGGACCGTCGACAGCACCGTCGTCGGCAACACGATCCGAAGGACGGGTCGACTCGACCCGTTCTACGGCGAGGGGATCTATATCGGATCGTCGAAGAGCAACTGGTGCGCGCTCACCGCCTGCGAGCCCGACCGCAGCGACCGGAACGCCATCCTTCAGAACGTGATCTCGGAGACCGGCTCGGACCTCATCGAGGCGAAGGAGGGCACGACGGGTGGCCTCATCGCGGGCAATCGGCTCGACGGCACCGGAGGGATGCAGCGCACCGAGTCCTGGGTGAAGGTGTCGGGCAATGATTGGACGGTCACCTCGAACACCGGCTCGACGAGCAGCATGGACGGGTTCCGTGCGAACTCCGACACTCCCGGCTGGGGCCTCAGAACCGTACTGGCCGGCAACACCGGCCGGGTCGACGCGCCCGGCTTCGGGTTCAAGGTGTGGGAACGCGCGGGCTTCGGAACGAGCGGCACCCTCATCGCCTGCGACAACGACATCATTGGCGCTGGATCGGGCTTCGCCAACGTCGCCTGCCGGCGATGACCTGGGGCGGGCTCCGGCGGACGCCGGGGCCCGCCCTTCCTATACTCGTGGGGGGCGATCCGGTCCGGCTCCGCCGGGCGAGCTGGAGTAGGAGGCAGGGCGTATGCGACCCCGGCGAAGCGACGAGATCAACGCCCTGATCGCGCGCGCAGCCCTCGTCGCCGTCGCCGTCGTGGGAATCGTCGGCCTGACACTCCTGCTTCCACGGTTCGTCGGAGATCTCGGCCTCGCGGTGGTGCCCGGACTGGCGGTGGCGTTCGTCGCCCTCCTCACCGTGCTCCTCATCCCGGTGCACACACTGCCCGCCGTCGCGCTGACCGTGTTCGCGCTGGTGCCGCCTCGCCTGCTCAGCCAGGAGGGCGCCCTCGGCGCCATGCCGCTCACCACACTCATCGTCGTCGTGTGGGCTGCGCGCCGAGCCCTCGCCGCTCGGTCGCCGGGCCGTGCTCGTGACCGGACCCCGGCGGGTGGGACGGTCGCGTCATCGCCCTGGTCCGCCGCGACGCGATTGAGCGCGGTCTTCCTGCTCGCGTGGAGCATCTTCTCCCTCTTCCGCTCATCCGAGACGCAGACCTCGACCGGTTGGCTCATCAGCTTCACCGCCGGCGCACTCCTTCCTCTGGCCGTGCCCGCGGCTGCGCAGGAGGGGCGGCTCGTACGGAGGGCGTGGATGGTACTCGGCGGCTCGCTCGGCGCCTATGCGGTGCTCGAAGCCATGATCGGCGCGAATCCCGTGTGGGGGACGGTCTACGCCGTGCTCGGCGCGGGCGACTCCCAGCACTGGTCCGTGTACCGTGCCGAGGCGTCGTTCGGGCACCCCTTGTTCGCGAGCCTCTTCTTCGCGGTCGCGTGCGCGCTCGCGGTGGGCGCGTGGCTCACGACCCATGAACGGTGGACGCTGGCGGCCGCGCTGCTCAGCGCGCTCGGTCTCGCCTCGACGGTATCGCGCGGCGCGCTGCTCGCCGGAGCGGTCGCGGTCGCCTTCTGCTACCTCGCCGCGCTCGTGGCCCGCGGCGAGAAGCGCTGGAACCGCTTCGCCCTGTTCGCGCTGCTCGCGGTCATCGGCGGAGCGGGCGTCCTGCAGTTCGACGCCCTCGCGGCTCGGAACGACTCGCTCGAGGCCGAACGCTCGGCGTTCGCGCGCGACCTCGGTCTGGTCGTCGCACTCCAGGCGGCACGCGTCACCGGCTTCCTCGGGTCCGGCCCGGGCACATCCGGTATCACGGCCCGCCTCTTCGACGACGTCGTGATCGAGAACTCGGGCCTTCAGCTGCTGATCAGCGTCGGCGTGCCGGGTCTCCTCCTGTTCGTCGCCGTGATCGGCTTCGCCGTCGCGCACGCACTGAGTGTGCGCGCGGTGGGCGAGGCCGCCGCCCTGGTGGCCTACGCGGGATGCATCGCCGGATTCAACGCGATCGACGCTCTGCGTCCGATGCACCTGCTGCTCGGGCTCCTGCTGCTCATCGCCCTCAACGCTCCGCGTCGCATCGCGTCCGAGCTCATCGGACCGCCGGCGGCGGCACGGAACCCTGGTCGAGCCCCCGCTACCTCAGCCGTCTGATCGACGGGTCCGGCCGACCGCGTTCGCATCACGCCGATGGTCGAGGGCTTCACGCCACACGGCCTCGATCCTCGGGTACACCGACGCCGCGGAGAACGAGCGATCGTAGGCCGCGCGCGCCCGGCGACGCGAGGTCTCGAGTGCCCCGGAGTCGGTGATCAGGAGTTTCAGCAGCTGTGCGAGACCTCGGGCGTCGCCGACGGGCACCAGGTGACCCGCTCCGTCTCCGAGTACCGCCGGGATGCCTCCCACCGGCGTCGACACGACGGCGTTCGCCCGTGCCATGCCCTCGAGGAGGAACATCGGCATCGCCTCGTCCCGCGACGGGAGCACGGCGATCGACGACCGTTCCAGCTGATCCATGAGTTCCGCGTGCGGCACGGCCCCGAGCCACGTCACGGCGTCCACCCCGTCACGGACGACCTCCCGGTCGACGACCGGTCCCGCCACCACCAGACGCCACCCCTCCTCCGCGGCGGCGCTGAGCTCCCAGGCGTCGAGGAGGACGTCCACGCCCTTGCGGAGCGACACAGAACCACCGAAGAGCACCACCGTCTCCTTCGCCGGGGTCGAGTCGGGCGCGGGGACCGCGTTCGGTACCAGCCGTACGCGCTCCTCCCCCACCATCGGGACGACGGCGCGGGTCGTCTCCTCGGAGAGGGTGATCACGCGATCCGCGCGGCGCAGCACCCTGCGGACGGTCCGCGGGCGCCGTGCGGCGTAGCTGGTGAACCTGCTCCCGTGCAGGTGGGCCACCGTCGGCAGCCGGCGGAGGGAGGCCAGCACGAGCAGGGCCCCCTCGCGCACGAAGGACCCGTCGTTCGAGAGGTGGACCACGACGACGGAGTTCCGCCGCGGGAGCCGTATCAGCTCGATGGCGCCGCGGAGAGCCACCAGCGCCGCGCGGATCCCTCTGCTGCCGTCGCGCGACACCACGACCTCCACCTGCGCGTGGTCGAACCGCCAGCGCAGGTAGGCGTTGACGACCTGCGTCATACCACCCGCCACCTCGCCGCGGCGGCCGACGTGGTAGGCGGTGAACACGCTCATCCGGCGGCGGTCATCGCGGCGTGCAGTCGCACCCGCGCGGCGTCGAGATCCGCCCGCGCGCCGGCGACACGGTCCCGGATGTCGTCTCCCCGATCGAGTACCGCCCCGAGCTGTGCGGCGACGTCGGCGGCGGTGGCGCCTCGAGTGCGGAAGGCGACGTCGTGCACCCCGGCGGCGGCGAAGTGACGCGCGATCTTCCCGGAGCCCCCGGTCAGCGGCGCCGCCGGGACCGAGCCCTCGGTCGCCGCTGCGATGAGCACGTGCAGACGATCGCTGATCGTCAGAGCAGCGCGTCGGTAGAGCGTTCGCAACCGCTCCTCGTGCGCGAGGTGATCCACCCCGTCCCATCCCGTGGCTTCGCCGCCGAGCATCTGCGCGAGAGCGAGGGAACGCTCGTGGTCGCGCGTCACCTGCGCCACGGTGACGATGGCGAGTCCCCGATCCGACGCGACACGTCGCACTGCCTCGATCCACTCGTCGGACGGGAGCCCGGGGTGAGCGGGGTCCGAGCGCATCGACACGACGAGGAGGTCCCGGTCGCCCGATGTCGCCGTGGGCTGCTCGCCGAAGGCGAGGTCGGGGATCACCGAACCGTGCCGCAGGTACCGTGCGGTCTCGGCGTCCCGCCACCAGGAGACGTTCGAGAGCAGGATCGACGGTGTGATCAGCGCGCGCGGCAGGGGCGAGAAGTTGCGGCTCCCGACGCCCACCCGGCCGACGAAGCCGCCGCCGGCACGCACGAGGGCGACGAGCGGCAGCATCGCGAGATGCTCCTTCATCCCGACCAGGGTGAGCTGGATCTCGCCCGGTTTGTACACGTACGAGGCGCGACGGCGCAGCGCGTCGACGATCCCGGCCGAGTACCAGCGCCAGAACGAGCGGTAGGTGACGTCGCCGTCCTTGAGTCGCAGCCCGGCGTCGTAGCCCGGAGGCGACGCTCCCAGGTACACGTGCAGACGACCGTTCCCGCGGAGCCAGTCGAGGAGCTGCCGACGGAGCAGGATGTCGCCGATGTTGTCGTACTGCCCGCGGGCGGGCACGAAGATCCGTCGTTGCGACGTCATACCGGGACGGTATCGCGTGCCTGGTCGATCGATCGACCGGACGCCTCGAGCACGAGGCGACGTCCGAGCAGCGGCGCGTCCACCACCGAGGCGATGTCGAGGTCTCCGACCAGGCCGGCGACCTGGGTCTGATGGTCGTCGACATGCTCGCCGCGGTGCTTGCGCCGGGTCACGAGCACGGGTCGGATGCCCATCTCGAGGAAGCCGAGCAGGTTGCCGACCCCGGCGTGACTGATCACCACGTCGGCGGAGCGGGCGGCGCTCTCGAACTCCGCGGCGCCCATCTGCTCGTGCACCCGACCCGGGAGGTCGGTGCGGCCGGTCGTGAAACCGGTCTGCCAGACGGTGCGCTCGTCGGCGAGCCCGGTCGCGAGTACCGCCTCGATCAACGAGTCGAAGCGGTACCCCTGGATGGTCCCGAGCGTCACGAACAGGCTCGGCCGCTCCACGGGCTCACGACGGGAGCTGCGGAACGTCGAGAACACGCTGGGGTGCAGACCCCATCGCCCACCCGCCCAGGTCGGATGCTGCGTCCGCATCTCGACCAACCCGGTCGCCGCGACGAGCCGCCCGCTGAGAGAGGGGCCGTTCACCCGGGAGATGCTCTCGATGTAGGTGCTCGGCACTCCCGCCATGGCGGCCAGGGGCAAGGCCGAGACCGCGATGGCGGCCCCGGTGCTCACCGCGGCGTCGAAGTGCTCGTGGCGCAGAATCCTGCGGATGATCGCGGCCGCTCGCGCGGCCCCGCTCGCGTCCCTCGGACGGACGTAGGGCACGTGCACGCGGCGGCGGCCGGCGAGGAGCGAGCGTGTCTGCGGCGAGTCGAACGTCACCCACAGGGAGTCGTCCGTGGGATCCAGTCCCGGCGCGAGACGGGAGAGTTGAGCGATGTGGCCGCCGGTCGAGGCGACGAAGAGGTGTTTGCGCGGCTCGTGCGACGAGGAGGCGGTCACGGGCGGTCCCTTCGGTGTGTGGCTACGAGAGGTGTCGATCGGTTTCTCTGTCGGCGCCTCGTCGCGCTGTGGAAGGTGGTCTCCCGTCGGGTCACGTACGCGACTCCTGACGGCGGGTCTCGGCGCCGCGACCCGCGGCGGCGCGGCGCGGGGAGGCGACGTCCTGCTCGTCGACGAGTCGTGGTGCTCTTCGCGTGACGTCGGCTCTGCGCCGCGGTGCACCCGTCGTGACATCGGCGTCGGGACCGCGTTTCGCGACCCCGTTGAGCACCATCCCGACCGGCGATCCCCCGGCGTTCTCGAGGGAGTCGACGGCGGTGCGGAGCTCTTCGTCCTTCACGCGATGCAGGCCCACGACGAGGAGGGTGCCGGAGGTCATGCGGCTCAGCACCGCCGCATCGGTGTATGGCAGCACCGGTGGCGTGTCGATGAAGACGTAGTCGAACTGGGAGGTGAGCGAGCCGAGGACGTCGGCCATCG
>Ga0325400_1002629_pt1 | contig 15879 bp, 16 predicted proteins | sample PopdelMetagenome_2_FD_205662 | JGI IMG/M metagenome (GOLD analysis project Ga0325400, IMG submission 205662) | Populus deltoides microbial communities from Bellville, Georgia, United States - Xylem-PdKOR-R1 | ecosystem: Host-associated > Plants > Phyllosphere > Stem > Wood/Secondary xylem... | reverse complement strand
TATGACCTTGGCAAGATGGCACTCGGCAAGCGGGTCTTCGGGGTCAGCGGGTACGACATCGACACTGCCGTGCCCAATTGGTCCCGCGATGGGCTGGACGGGGTGGCGGTCACCGAGGCGCGGGGGCGGGTCCAGTGGTTCGATCCCCGGCCGCGCGAGATCCAGGCGCTGCTCGACGAAGCCTACGGCAAGGGCAACGTCGCCATCGAGAGCAGCGACCGCGCACGCGAGAAGATCGTGTTCGCGGTGTCCCGCCCGGGGCAGGCACCGGGCTTCTACCTCTACGACACGCAGTCCGGAAAGATCGGGCTGATCGGGTGGCAGAACGCGACGCTCCAGGACGCGCAGCTCAACCCTGTCAGCACGGTGCGCTACCGCGCCGGCGACGGCCGGGAGATCGAGGCGGTGCTGACCATGCCGCGCCACCGTCCCGACGCGAAGCGGCTGCCCCTCGTCGTCCTGCCCCACGGCGGTCCCTGGGCGCGTGACAGCGCCGACTGGGACACCTACCAGTGGGCGCAGGCGATCGCCGAGCTGGGCTATGTCGTGGTACAGCCCAATTTCCGCGGCTCGTCGGGCTATGGCGGCGCATGGGAGAAGGCAGCGGAGGGCAATTGGGGCCACCGCATGTCGGACGACCTCAACGATGCGGTCGCGTTCCTCACCGCCAAGGGCACGGTCGATGCCGGGCGGGTATGCATCATGGGCTGGTCCTATGGCGGCTATGCCGCGGCACGCGCCGCCCAGCGCGACGGCAAGACCTACCGGTGCGCGATCGCGGGCGCCGCGCCGGTCGATCTGCCGGCGATGATCGCCTACGATCGCGATTACCTCGGCCGCTACGCGTCCAAGCAGGCGCTGGAGACCGGGGGCGCCGACCTGCGCGCCATCTCGCCCGCGCTCCACGCGGAGGAGGTGTCGGTGCCTTTGCTCATCGTCCACGGCGCCAAGGACCAGCGGGTGCCGGTCGCCCAGGCGCGCGGCTTCGCCTCCCGGCTAAGAAGGGCAGGCAAGGTCGAGGGGCGCGACTTCGTCTATCTGGAACAGCCCCAAAACACCCACAACCTGCTGCGCGAGGCCGATCGGATCGAACTGCTCAAGGCGACGCAGGCCTTTCTCGCGAAGCATAATCCGGCTTGACCCCGGTATCAGATACCGCCGTTCCCAATGGACGCTTCCCGCTCCACCTCCAGATGCTCGCAGGGTTCGCGATCGGGTTGGTGGCGGGGCTGACGGCGAACCTCGTCGGCGGCGGCGCGGGGTGGATCGGCTGGACGATCGCCACGTCACCGGTCCGGCAGGGCAGCTTTTCCTCAGGTTGCTCTTCATGCTGGTGCTGCCGCTCCTGTTCGCGGCGCTGGTCACCGGCGTTGCCGAGATGGGCGACTTGGCCCAGCTAAAGCGGGTGGGGCTGCGCACGCTCGCCGCGACGGTGGCGCTGTCGGCGATCTCGGTGGTGCTCGCGCTCGCGGTGGTGAACCTCGTCCGCCCCGGCGACGGGGTCGACCCCGCGACCGCCCGCGCGCTGCTCGCGCAGGCGGGCAACGGCGCCGGCGCGATCGTGGAAGGCGACGGACCGGGAGCGCTCGGCTCGGCGCTCGACATCGTGCCCGCCAATCCGCTCAAGGCGGCGGCGGATGGCGACATCCTCGCCTTCATGGTGTTCGCGCTGGCGATCGGTGTCGGGTTGGTCCTCGCGCGCTCGGAGAAGACGCAAGCCTTCGCGCACGCGATCGAGGGCTTGCTGGAGGTCGTGCTGCGGCTGATCGGCCTCGTCATCCGCCTCGCGCCGATCGCGGTCGCCTGCTTCATGTTCAACCTCGCCGCGGCGTTCGGGACGGCGATCCTGATCCGGTTGGGCTGGTATGTCGCGGCGGTGCTCGGCGCGCTCCTCCTTCAGCTCCTGCTCGTCTACCCGCTCGGCACGTGGCTGTTCGCGCGGATCGGCCCCCTCGCCTTCTTCCGCGCGGTACAGGAGGCGATGGTGATGGCGTTCGCCACCGCGTCTTCGAACGCCACGCTGCCGACCTCGCTCAGGGTGGCGGAGGACGGGCTGCACCTGCCGCGCAAGGTGTCGCGCTTCGTCCTCACCATCGGCGCCACCGCCAACCAGAACGGCACCGCGATCTTCGAGGGCGTCACCGTGATCTTCCTTGCCCAGTTCTTCGGGGTGGAGCTGACATGGAGCCATCAGGCGACCGTGCTGGCGATGTGCATCCTGGGCGGGGTCGGCACCGCGGGGGTGCCGGCGGGTTCGCTGCCGGTGGTGGCGCTGATCCTCGGCACCGTGGGCGTACCGCCCGCGGCGATCGGGCTGGTCCTGGGCGTCGACCGCTTGCTCGACATGGCGCGCACCATGCTCAACGTGACCGGCGACCTGGCGATCGCGACGGTCGTGACGGGGCGGAAAGACAAGGGCTGACGCGTCCGGAGCCGATCAGCCAGCGGGTCATCTGGGTCGACATGGAGGTATCGAGCAGCGCCTGATCGGTCTAGCGGCGGCACCATTGCCGCCGTGAAGAACGATCCCGGCAACCGCCTCTACTACGGCGACAACCTCGCCGTCCTGCGCGAGCACATCGCGGACGAGAGCGTCGACCTCGTCTATCTCGACCCGCCGTTCAACTCCAATGCCGGGTACAACGTCCTGTTCAAGACCGCGAGCGGGATCGGGGCGGATGCGTCGATCGAGGCGTTCGACGACACCTGGACCTGGGGCCAGTCCTCGCAGGAGGCGCTGCTCGACATCGCATCGGGCACCAACCGTCGGCTCCAGGTGATGATGGACGCCATGCACCGCGCCCTCGGCGAGAACCCGCTGATGGCGTACCTGGCGATGATGGCCGTGCGGCTGGTCGAGCTCCACCGCGTCCTCAAGCCGACCGGCAGCCTCTATCTCCACTGCGATCCGACCGCGTCGCACTACCTCAAGCTGATCCTTGATGCGGTGTTCGGACCACGAAACTACCAGGCGGAGATCATCTGGCGCCGGACCAACAGTCGCAGCACCACGGGCAAGTGGCCGCGCCTCCACGACACCATTCTCCACTTCGCGAAATCGAGGGAGGCGGTGTTCCACTCGCAGACCGTGGCGGGCGAGGCCGCCCGGACGCCCCATACCCTCATCACGGGGACTGATGGCCTCAAGTACAACACGTTTGAACTGACCGGAGCGGGTCGCACCCGCGACGGCGAGAGCGGCCGACCTTGGCGTGGCTTCGCTCCCGACGCGCTCGGCCGCCACTGGGGGTACAGCATGTCGCAACTCGACGAGTGGGCGGCAGGCGACCTCATCCACTTTCCCAAGAATGGCGGATTTCCACGCCGGCGGGCGGAGACGCCGTTCGACCCGCAATCCCGCTGCATCACGGTGGGAGACGTATGGTCAGATATCGATCGTCTCAACCAAACCGCCAAGGAACGCCTCGGCTTCCCGACCCAGAAGCCGCGCGCGCTGCTCGAACGCCTCATCGCCGCCTCCTCCAACCCCGGCGACCTCGTGCTGGACCCGTTCTGCGGATGCGGCACCGCCGTGGATGCGGCGCAGAAGCTGGGGCGGCACTGGATCGGGATCGACATCACCCACCTCGCGATCGGGATGATCGAGGACCGAATGCGCGCGGGCTATCCCGAGGTCGGCTTCGAGACGATCGGCGTGCCGCGCGATCTCGCCTCCGCCGAGCGGCTGGCGCGCGACGATCCGCACCAATTCCAGCAATGGGTGTGCTGGCAAGCGGGCGGCTTTCCCCGCGACCGCAAGGGCGGCGACAAGGGGGTGGACGGCTGGTTCAACCACGTCGCCGACGGCGGTCGGATCGCCACCGGGGTCATCAGCGTCAAGGCGGGCGACATCGTCAACCCGACCATGGTCCGCGACCTCGGCCGGGTGATGCAACGCGATGGCCACCGGTTCGGCCTGTTCATCACCAAGGCGCGGCCGACCCGGGGGATGCGCGAGGAGGCCGCCTCGCACCCGCCGGTGGAGACCGAATGGGGCCGGTTCCCCGCGCTGCAGATCGTCACCCTGGCCGAACTGATGCTCGGTCACCGTCCCAAGCTGCCGCCGCTGGTCGGCCAGACCAGCAAGGCGCGACGCGTCGACCTGCGCCGTTCGCACCAGCCGGGCGCCCAGGGCGCGCTATTATGAGGATGGTGCCCGGGGACGGAGTCGAACCGCCGACACTGCGATTTTCAGTCGCATGCTCTACCAACTGAGCTACCCGGGCATGCCGCCGCTCTCGCGGTGGGAAGCGCGCCTCTAGCGGCGGTCGCCGCCGCTGTCCAGCCCGTCGTCACCCTCGGAATCATCGGCCGCGGGACCGGGCAGCCGATAGCCTTCGCCGAGCCATTGCAGGAGGTCGCGGTCGCGGCACCCGCGCGAGCAGAAGGGGGTATGAAGGGGATCGGCGGGCTTGCCGCAGACGGGACAGGCGGCGGTGGTCATCGGGATTCGATCACGGGAGCGGGCTCCAGCAGGTCGCGGCCGGTGCGGCGGGCGAGGTCGGTGCGCCAGCCCTCGGCGTCGATGCGGGCGCGGATGGGGGCCGGCGGGCGGCAAGAGGCGGGCCGGCCGGGGGGTGTGCGCTCCAGGATGCGGAGCGCGGCGCGGGCGGCGGCGGCGACCGGGTCGGCGGCGAGGAGTTCGGGGAGCGAGGCGCGGTGGCGCGGGCGGATGAGCTGAAGGAAACCGAACCCGTTCACCGCCGTCCGCTCGAACGGTAGGGGCAGCGCCGCGTCGAGCGCCGCCGCCACCCGCAGCCGCGCGGCCTTGTGGGCGACGGTCGGGAAATCGATGCCGACCGACCCCGCGATCCCGAGCCGCCGGATCGCCGATCCCGCCGCCGCCGCCGCCGCGACGGCCAGCGCGTCGGCCGGCCCGTCGCCGTCGACGTCGATCACCGTCATCGCCGGGGTCAGCGCGATCCGCAGCAGCCCCTGCCCGAACGCGACCTCGCCGGTCTCCGCCTCCGCCAGCACCTCCGACCAGCCCGCCGCCTCCAGCCGATCGGGCTCATGGGCGCGGAGGCGGCGGACGGGGATGCCGCCCGCCCCGATCCGCGCGAGGAGATCGGGCCCGGGCGCCGGGTCGGCGTCCGGGTCGGCGGGGACCACCTTGGCGAGCTTGACCCGGCGCCCCTCCGCCAGCGCCTCGCGCACCACGCGCACGCGGATCGTCGCCCCCAAGGTCGCCGCGGCGGGAGCGCGGTCCAGCATCGCCGCCCCGCCGCGCCATTCGACCCGTGCCAGCCCGGCCGGCAACCGCTCGATCAGGCGCGCGTCGAGCACTGCGCCGTGGCGGAGCGCACCGTCATCGGGTTCGATCAGCGCCTCGACGATCGCGCCGTCCTCGATCAGCGCGGCGCGCGCCTCGCCGATCCCGGCTTCCCAGATCCACTCAGCCAACCGGCAGTCCCGCCGCGCGGAGCAGCGCCCGCGTCTCGAACAGGGGCAGGCCGACCACGCCCGAGTGCGAGCCCTGGAGAAAGCGGACGAACCCCTCCGCCCGCCCCTGGATCGCGTAGCCGCCGGCCTTGCCCACCCCCTCCCCGCAGGCGAGATAGGCGTCGATCTCCGCGGGCGAGAGCGGCTTGAACGCCACGATGGTGTCGGCCAGCCGGGTGCGGACGCGGCCCTCGCCGTCGATCACGCACACCGCCGACAGGCAATGGTGGCGACGCCCCGACAACAGCCCGAGCAGCGTCCGCTGGACCGCCTCGGTTTCGGCGGGCGGCAGGATGCGGCGCCCCAGCGCGATGGTGGTGTCGCCCGCGAGCACCACCTCCCCCGGCGCGCGCGCGACCGCCGCCGCCTTCTCGGCGGCGAGGCGCAGCGCATAGTCGCGGGGCAGTTCGCGCGGGCGCGGGGTCTCGTCGATCGCGGGTGCCTCGACCCGCGCGGGCGCCACCCCCAGCCGCGCGAGCAGGTCGCGGCGGCGCGGCGAGGAGGATGCGAGGACGAGCGGGACGACGGGGACGGGCGGAACGACGGGGATGGGCATGGTCAGACAGCCATGGTCATCGCGGGCGTGCCGGACGGATGCGCCGGGCGGACCCGCGGACGGCCGGTCACTTGAACCGGTAGGTGATCCGGCCCTTGGTCAGGTCGTAGGGCGTCAACTCGACCAGCACCTCGTCGCCGGTCAGCACGCGGATGCGGTTCTTGCGCATCTTGCCCGCGGTGTGCCCCAGTATCTCGTGATCGTTCTCAAGGCGCACGCGGAACATGGCGTTGGGCAACAGCTCCACCACCTGGCCACGCATTTCGAGCAGTTCTTCCTTGGCCAAACAAAACCTCTGCATGAAAAAGAGCGCGCCGCCCTTAGCGTGACGACGACCAAAAGGGAAGGTGCGCCACCGCCGTAGGTGGCGATCAACCCCGCCGATCGCAAGTTCGCCTGTTCCGCCCGCCCGCGATGGGATAACGCCCGCGTCCGGCGGAAGGGGCCGCCGTCGCGGGGGGAAAGCCATGAACGTCCTGTCGACCATGCTGGCGCTCGCCGCGGCCCTCGCGCCCGCGCCCATCGCCGCGGCGTCCGGGCCGGTCGGCCGCGTGAGCACCGGCGACGGAACGGCCCTGGCGCTGCCCCGGACCAAGGTGATGGTGTTGGGCCTCGGGCACCTCGACACCGCGCCGCCGTCGTTCCGGACGAGCTGGCTCGACCCGGTGCTGTGCCGCCTGCGCGACTACGACCCGGACGTCGTGCTGACGGAGGCGATGCCGGGCGAGCAGGTGATGATGCTCGACGCCTACGCCGCCTACCACGGCGACGCGGGCAAATATGGCGGTCCGACGCTGGCGATGGCCAAGGCGGCGCAGGGGGCGCTCGGCCTGGACGCGGGCGCGGCCCTGGCGGCGGCGGACAAGCTGGCGGCGACGCCGCCGCGGACCCCGGCCGAGCGCCGCCGCCTCGCCGCGCTGTTCGTCGCCGCGGCCGAGCCGTTCTCCGCCACCGTTCAGTGGCTCCGACTGCCCCCTGCCGAACGGAAGGCGGGCGACGGCGTCGACGCGGATCTGGCCAAGCGGCTCGACCGGTTCGCCGGCTTGCGCAACGAGATGACCTCCATCGCCGCGCGGCTGGCCGCGGAAGGGCGGCTCCAGCGCCTCTACGGTGCCGGCGATCATGCCAGCGACGTCGTCCAGCCCGACTTCGCCGCCTTGTCCGCGGCGGTGGCCGCCACGCCCGGCCAGAAGGAATCGTTCAACCACGACACGCCGGCCTTCCGCGCGGTGCCCGAAGACGCGATGACGCTGGCCACCGCGGCGCAAGTGATGCCGGTGCTGAGATGGAAGAACTCGGCCCGATTCGCGACGATGGATGCGGACGCGCAATGGTTCTCGATGCTGCGCAGCCCGTCGATGGGCGCGGTTGGCCGCCAACGGGTCGCCGCGTGGGAGGCCCAGAACCTCCACATGGCGACCGTGATCCGCGAACGGACCGCCGCCATTCCCGGTGGGCGGGCGCTGCTGGTGGTCGGTGCCGCGCACAAGCCCTTCATCGAACGCTATCTCGCCACCTTCGCCGACGTCGAACTGGTGTCGGCGGCGGCGATGCTGGACCGGCGCCCGGCGTCCTGCCCGGCGTGAGCGCGCGCCCCGGGCGCGCGACCTATCGCCCGCCCGCGGCCAGCGCGATCCCCGCCAGGTTCTGGGTCCGCCGGAGGTGGCGGAGGCGGTAGCGGCCGAGCGCGGGCTCGATCGCCCGGAACGCGGCGAGGTGGTCGCGGTGGGCGGGCGGGCAGCGCACCCGTCCCAGCGCCTGTGCGATCACCGCGGCGGCGTCGCCCAGCAGCACCGGATCGGCGAGCCCCCGCGCCGCCGCCAGCCGCGCGGCGGCGATCAGCGCCAGCCATTCCGCCGTCATGCTGGTGCCGAGGCCGAGATCGCGGTCGACGTGAACGCGTCCCCCCGCCACGACCGCCAGTTCCATGCCGCCGGGACGGCAGCCCCCGTCGAAGAAGACCTTCAAGCCTGTCGTCCCCGCGTAACGATCGACACAAGGTCGATCGGCATCAGGGCGATCGACATCAGGGCGATTTCGCGCATCGCTTTCCACTTCCCGTCATAATGCCGTGACGCGACCCGCCCGCGGGGAGTAGGCGGGCGCCCATGGCCTCCTCCCCCGACCCTACCGCCGCCGCGCCGGCGCCGTCCCGCGAATTCGTGGTGTTCGTCGCCGCGCTGATGGCGGTCAACGCCCTGGGCGTCGACCTGATGCTGCCCGCGCTGGCGCAGATCGGACGGGATCTTTCGATCGTCGCGGCCAACCACCGGCAGTGGATCGTCACCGCCTACATGGTCGGGTTCGGCGCGGGGCAGCTGGTCTACGGTCCGCTCGCCGACCGTTACGGCCGGAAGCCGGTGCTGATCGCGACGCTGGCCGGGTTCGTCGCGGCGAGCGTGTTCGCCGCCGGCTCGGCGACGTTCGCGGGCCTGCTCGGCGCGCGGGTGCTCCAGGGGCTGATGTCCGCCTCCACCCGCGTGCTGGCGGTCGCCATGGTGCGCGACCGCTTCTCGGGCCGCCGCATGGCGCGCACGCTGTCGGTGGCGCAGATGATCTTCTTCCTGGTGCCGATCCTCGCCCCCACCCTCGGGCAGGCGCTGCTGGGGGTCGGGCCGTGGCGGTTCATCTTCTACGTGCTGGGCGGCTGGGCGGCGTTCGTGCTCGCCTGGGCGTTCTTCCGCATGGAGGAGAGCCTGCCGGCCGAGCGGCGGGTGCCGCTGTCGCTCACCACGCTGGCGGCCGGTTACCGGCTGACGCTGACCGACCGCTACTCGATCGGCTATGCGCTGGCGGCGTCGCTGACCTTCGGCGGCGTTCTCGCCTTTGTGTCGTCGGCGCAGCAGATCTTCGTGGACGAATTCGGCGCCGGCGACCGCTTCACCCTGCTGTTCGCGTGCTGCGCGCTGGCGATGGGGTTGGCGGCGTTCCTCAACAGCCGGCTGGTCGAGCGGCTGGGAACGCGGATGATCTCGCAAGCGGCGGTGCTGGGGCTGATCGCGCTGTCGCTCGCGCACCTGGCGGTGATCGGGACCGGGCACGAATCGCTGTGGACCTACACGGTGTTCCAGGCGGCGAGCATGACCTGCATCGGGCTGTGCGGGTCGAACTTCGGCGCGATGGCGATGGAGCCGGTCGGCCACATCGCGGGCACCGCCTCGTCGGTGCAGGGGTTCGTCACCAGCATCGGCGCGGTGGCGGTCGCCTCCGCGATCGGCCAGTCGTACAACGGCACGACCTGGCCGCTCGCCATCGGCTATCTCGGCATCGGGCTTGGCGCGCTGGCGCTGGTGTGGGTGGTGGAGGGCGGCCAGCTGTTCCGGGCGAGGATGCGCTGAGCCGCCCGGGTGCGGCCGCTAGCGCCCGATCGCGTCCTTGACCGCGTCCGCAGCCCTGGCGAGCAACCCCTTCTCCGCCGCCTCGGCGTCCGCCTTGGTGCGGAACGCGGCGCCTTCCGGCTCGGCGGGGGGCGCGTAGACCGAGAAGAGCTTGAGCGGGCCCGTGCCCCTGTTGGCGATGTTGTGCTCGGCCCCCTTCGGCACGACCACCAGGTGGTTGGGGCCCGCCTTCGTACCGTGCCCGTCGACCGTGACGTGCGCCTCGCCCGCCACCACGAAGGTGGTCTGGTCGGCGGGGTGGGTCTCGGTGCCGATCTCCTCCCCCGCCGGGATGCTCATCAGCACGATCTGGACCTTGGCGTCGCGATACACCTCCTTCTGCCAGAGATCGTTCTTGCCCGCGAGCGCCACCATGTCCTTGTTGAAGATCGCCACCCGTCACCCTCCTTCCGTCACCTGTCGTCCCGGTCCGACGATTGATCCGCCCGGGCGTTCCGCCGCCCGGCGTCAGCCGGTCGGATCGGGATCGGGCGCGGCCCGTCCACGCTCCTCGGTCAGCACCTGCCAGCCGGTGATGAACAGCGCCCCCGCCAGTGGCCCGACGACGATGCCGCTCAGGCCCACCAGGTCGATCCCGCCGAGCGTCGTCACCAGCACCAGCCAGTCGGGAATGCCGGTGTCGCGCCCGACCAGCATCGGCCGCAGGATGTTGTCGGCGAGCCCGATCACCAGAACCCCCGACAGCACCACCACCACCGCCTGCCAGATCGCGCCGGTGGCGAGCAGGTAGACCGCGACCGGCCCCCAGACGATCGCCGGGCCGATCGCGGGCAGCAGCGCCGCCACCGCCATCAACATGCCCCACAGCAGCGCCGCGGGCAGCCCGACGATCGCGAAGGTCGCCGCGCCGAGCGCGCCCTGCGCCAGCGCCACCAGCCCCGACCCCTTCACCGTGGCGCGCACCACCGCGACGAACTTGTCGGCCAGCCGCTCGGCCACGCCCGGCTCCAGCGGCAACGCGCGCACCACGCGCGGGCCGATCGCCTCGCCGTCGCGCAGGAGGAAGAAGGTGACGTAGAGCCCGACGCCGAACGCCAGCAGGAACGCCGCCGCGTCCGCCCCGATCGAGAAGGCGCGCTGCGCGAGGAGGCTCGCCGAGCTGCCCACCGCGTGGCTGATCCGCGCCTGCGCCCGCTCGAAGCTGTTGAACCCGGCGCTGTCCAGCAGCCGCTGGAGCCGCTGCGGCAGCGCGTCGTGGACCTGCTGGAAATAGGTGGCGAAGTCGATCTGGCCCGACCGGATGCGGTTGTAGACCCCCGCCGCCTGCTCGACCACCAGGCTGCCGATGATCAGCGCCGGGATCACCACCGCCACCGTGATGATGAGCAGGGTGACCGCGGCGGCGAGGTTGCGCCGGTCGGGCCACCGGGCCAGCAACCGCTGGAACAGCGGCTGGAACAGGAGCGCCGCCAACGCCGCCCACAGGAGCGCGCCGACGAAGCTGTAGACCACCGCCGCCAGCCCCACGGTGATGAGCAGCAGGAACAGGATCAGCCCGCCGTGTTCGACTCGCGTTCGGAATGTCGGCATTGTTCCCCCCGGAAAGCGGTTCGCGTGCACGGACGCTCGGGCAGCGGTTTTCGATCCCCGGTGCGGCGGGGGGACGCTTTCGCGGGAAGCGGCCGGACTTGCCTAACCATGATCAGCGCGGCGCGCGCGGGCGGCAACCAAAGCGACCGTCGCGGCTTTGGGAAGGCAGCGCCGATCCCCGGCCGCGACCGGAGTGCCCGCATGGCCCTTTCCCCCGTCCTCGGCACGGCACCGCATCGAACGGGACTCCACCCGCTCCACGCGCTGCTGCTCGGTTTTCCCGTCGCCCTGTTCGCCACCGGGCTGGCCGCCGACATCGCCTATCTCGACACCGCGGAGATGCAGTGGTCGAACTTCGCCGCCTGGGCGAATGCGGGGGCGCTGGTCTTCGGCGGGGTGGTGCTCGCGTGGAGCGTGCTGGCCGCGGTGCGTGGGCGAACGCGCTGGCTCTACCCGCTGCTGCTCGCCGCCATGTGGGTGGTGGGGTTGGTCAACGCCTTTCAGCACAGCCATGACGCCTGGGCGTCGGTGGGCACGACCGGGCTGATCCTGTCGATCCTGTCGACCGCGCTGGCCGTCGTCGCGGGGTGGATCGCCTATTCGCCCGCTCGTGCGGGAGACGTGCGATGACCCGACCGCTCGCGCCCGTCACCCTCGCGCCCGTCACCCTCGCCCTGCTCCTGGCCGCGTGCGGCAGCGGCGCGGCCGACATCCGCCAGACCGGTCCCGACCCGGTCCTGCCCGCGCAGGACCGGGCGCTGGTGCCGCCGATCAAGGTCGCCGAGCCTGCGGGGTGGAACGGCGCCACCCCGACCGTGCCCGCCGGGCTGACCATCACCCCCTACGCCACCGGGTTCAAGGTGCCGCGACAGATGCTGGTCCTGCCCAACGGCGACCTGCTGGTCGCGGAGGGCAAGGGCGGGGCCGACGCGCCGACGCTTCGGCCCAAGGACCTGATCGCGGACTACATCAAGAGCTTCGCCGGCAACGGGGTGAAGGGCGGCGACCGCGTGTCGCTGCTCCGCGACGCCGACGGCGACGGCCGGCCGGAGCTGCGCACGGTGCTGATCGACGGACTGGACGCACCCTATGGGCTCGCGCTGGTCGGCGGCGACCTCTACGTCGCCGAACAGGGATCGCTGAAGCGCTACGGCTATACCACCGGCACCACGCGGATCGCCGGCAAGGGGCAGGAGATCACCAAGCTCCCCTCCAAGGTGAACCATCACTGGACCAAGTCGCTCGCCGCCAGCGCCGACGGATCCAAGCTCTACGTCGGGATCGGCTCCAACAGCAACGTCGGCGAGCGTGGGCTGGAGGTGGAGGAGGATCGCGCGGTGGTGTGGGAGATCGACCGCGCGACCGGCGCCCACCGCACCCTTGCCAGCGGCATCCGCAACCCCACCGCGCTGGCGATCGAGCCCCGTACCGGCGCGTTGTGGAGCGTGGCCAACGAGCGCGACGAACTCGGCGCACGCCTGGTGCCCGATTACCTGACGCAGGTCCGCGACGGCGCCTTCTACGGCTGGCCGTACAGCTATTACGGCCGCCACGTCGATCCGCGGGTCCATCCGCAACGCCCCGATCTGGTCTCTCGCGCGACGGTGCCCGACTATGCGCTGGGCAGCCACGTCGCCGCGCTGGGACTCAGCTTCGCCACCAACGGCGGGCTCGGCGGCGCGTTCGCGGAAGGGGCGTTCGTGGGTGAGCACGGCAGCTGGAACCGCCAGGACCTGGCGGGCTACAAGGTCGGCTGGGTCCCCTTCGCGGGCGGTCGTCCGGCGGGGCAGCCGCGCGACCTCGTCACCGGGTTCATCGCCGACGGCAAGGCGCGCGGGCGACCGGTCGGCGTCACCTTTGATCCCGCGCGGCACGTGCTGTTCGTCGCCGACGACCTGTCGAACACCGTCTGGCGGGTGGCGCCGGCCGGTCGGCGAGGGGCGGCACCGGCGTCGCCGACCGGTGGCTAGCGCGGTTTCCGACCGAACTGCACCACATCCCGTTAACCGAGCGAAGTCAATGGCCGAGCGCCACGGTCGGTGCTTCCACTTCGCTCGGTACGAGCGGTTCCGATCGATCCGAGAACCGCGGCGCCGCCCGCCGCAATCGGGCGGCGCCGCCTCAGAGGGGCAGCGCGCCGAGATAGCGGGCCATCATCGTCGTCGCCCGCGGCGTCAGCGACAGCCGGCCCTCCCCGTCGTCGTCGCCGCCGTCGCCGTCGCCGCCGGGGAACCGCCGGACCAGCCCGCCCTGTTCGACCGCGGTGATCCAGCGCGCGCCCACCGCGCGCGTCATGCCGCCGATCGTGGCCGCGTCCGCGGCGCCGACCGGATCGCCCGCGAGATCGCCGATATGGACCCGCAGCAGGATGTCGAACCCCGGCTCCCCCGCAATCGCCGCCACCTCCGCGAAGCAGGCCCGACGCATCGCGCGCAGCCGCTCCACTCGGCGCGCCCGCGCCAGCGCGGCGGCGTCCTGCGACGGTGCGGCGTTGCCCGGTGCCGGTGCCGGTGCCGGTGCCGGTGCCGGGTCACGGTCGGGCGCCGCCGCGGCGTCGCGCATCCGGCGCAGGGTGGATGCCATCTCGGTCAGCTGCGCGGCGAGCGCGTCGAGGTCGCCCGCGCTCACGCCGCTTGCCCCGGCACGAACCAGTCGCGGTAGGGGCCGAACTGCTTCAGCCGCCCGCGGTGGCGGAACACCCCGACCGCGATGATCGCCAGGATCGGGTAGGCGATCTTGCCGACCGCCGCCGCGTAGATCGATGGCAACAGGTCGGGTTGGTACGCCTTGACCCCATGCACCGCGAGCCCGAGCAGGTGGAGCGCCGCCACCCAGATCGGCCAGAACCGGTTGGCCACCGCGGCGATCATCACGAACCACAGGAGCACGACGACGTCGATCGCGGCGCCGGCGAGGTCGACGCTCTGGAAGGTGCGATCGGGATCGAACGGCAGCGCAAGCGTCGCGATCGACGCCAGCGCCCAGCCGATGGCGGCGAGCCGTTCGGGCTCGCCGCCCCGCGCCACCGCATACAGGCACATGGCGGCCAGCAAGGCGAAGTAGACGATAACGTTGGCCGCCATTCACGCCACCGGCGACGGCGCCGCGATCTCGGCGCCGGTGAAGAAGCGCTGGGGCTCCGGATCGTTGGGCTTGGGGCGCGTGTCGCCCGCCCCGATCTCGATGTTGAGCGCCAGCGCGACCTTGTCGATCAGGCGGTGGGCGCTCACCGAATGGCCCCGCGCGGCGACCACGGCGGCCCCCGCCTCGCTGAACTGAGCGAGCGCCTGATGGCCGACCACCGCCGACAGCGCGAGCTCCAGCCGGGCACGCGGCAGCGCGGCGGCGAGCTCGCCGAAGGTCGCATAGGCTTCATCGAGCTGCTGCTCGAAGCGGCGCACAAGGCCCGGCAGCGCCTGGGCGTTGGGAGCGTTGGTCAGGTCGGGAGCATGATCGGCCATGGTCTGTGCCCTTCGTCTCGGCATGTCGGAGGAGGGAACTCGACCCCACCAGCTCCACGACCACCTTCAGCCCGCTCGCGAGCGAGCCGAACCCCACCGCCAGCCCGATCGCGAACAGCGGGATCCACAGAAGACGCGCCGCGATGCCGAGATGATTGTCGACCTCGCCCGGGCGACGCCATGGCAGGGGGAAGCTCGTCCGCCCCCTGCCGGTCGCCGGGGTCGGGACTGGCATCGTCGGGGGGGCGGCATCGACCCCCGATGATTGGTCCCCCAACGATGGGGGAGCCGTCAGCGCCCGGGCCGGCACCAGCTCCAGGCCCGCCCCCGCCTCGTGCGCCGCCACCAGCCGCGCCGCCGACCGCCGGTCGGTCACCCCCAGCGTCTGCATCGCCGACTTGATGTAGCCGTCCACCGTTCCCGCCTTCAGCGGCCGGGTGTCGGTCGACAGCCGGGCGGCGATCTCCTTGGATTGCAGCCCCTCGGCGACCAGACGCAGGCAGTCGCGCTCGCGCGGGCTCAGCTTGTCGTACGGGATTGCATCCATGTCGGTGCGGATAGCTCAACGTAGATTAGGGCGACTACGGATATTTGCACCGAAGCGGAGGGCAGCCAGCCGCCGGATCGCGCACGGGAGCGCCCGACATGCCGCGGCGGTCGGACCGGGGTGGTCGAGCCGGGGTGCACCCGCTACGCCGTTGGCGATCGGCAGGAGGCATGATGATCGTCGACACGGGAACGACCACGGACGGCGCCGCGTCGGGGCATGGCGGGAAATGGTACACCCACCTCTACGTCCAGGTGCTGGTGGCGATCGCGGCGGGCGTGACCCTCGGCCATCTCGCGCCGGCGACCGGCGAGGCGCTGAAGCCGCTGGGCGACGGCTTCATCAAGCTCGTGAAGATGATCATCGCGCCGGTCATCTTCCTGACCATCGTCACCGGCATCGCCGGCATGCGCGACCTCGCCGCGGTGGGACGGGTGGCGGCCAAGGCGTTCGCCTATTTCCTCTTCTTCTCCACGCTGGCGCTGTTCGTCGGGCTGGCGGTCGCCAACCTGGTGCGGCCGGGCGCGGGGCTCCACATCGATCCCGCGACGCTCGACGCCGGCAAGGTCGCGGGCTACGCCGCCAAGGCGCACGAGACCACGCTGACCGGTTTCCTGCTCGGCGTCATCCCCGACAGCTTCCTGTCGGGGCTTGCCGGCGGCAACATCCTCCAGACGCTGTTCGTCGCCATCCTGTTCGGCATCGGCCTCGCCCTGATCGGTGATCGCGGCGCACGGATCACCGCCGCGCTGGAGGAGCTCTCGCTGGCGGTGTTCAAGGTCGTGGCGATCCTGATGAAGGCGGCGCCGGTGGGCGCGTTCGGGGCGATGGCGTTCACCATCGGCGCCTACGGGCTCGGCACCCTCGCCAACCTCGCGGCGCTGGTGGCCACCTTCTACCTCACCGCGATCGTGTTCGTGCTGGGGGTGCTCGGCACGGTGTCGG
>Ga0325400_1002627_pt1 | contig 15882 bp, 13 predicted proteins | sample PopdelMetagenome_2_FD_205662 | JGI IMG/M metagenome (GOLD analysis project Ga0325400, IMG submission 205662) | Populus deltoides microbial communities from Bellville, Georgia, United States - Xylem-PdKOR-R1 | ecosystem: Host-associated > Plants > Phyllosphere > Stem > Wood/Secondary xylem... | reverse complement strand
TTTCAAATTTTTGTCAAGGGAAAGGAATTATGGGGTCATATTGCTGGGACAAATCCTGCACCTGACAGTGAGAAGGAGAAGGAGAAATATGTGAAATGGGAGGTGAAGGATGCTCAGATTATGTCTTAGATCCTTAGAAGTATGGAACACTCCATGCTTCTCAATCTCAAGCCTTACAAATCCTCTAGAGAAATGTGGGATTACCTGAAGAAAGTTTACAACCAAAGCAATACAACACGAAGGTTCCAATTGGAACTTGAGTTGGGTCAACTCAGTCGAGGCAGTATGTCAATCCAAGAGTTTTATTCTTCCTTTGTAAATCTGTGAGCTGAGTACACAGATATTGTGTATGCAAGTGTACCTCCTGAAGGACTTATTGCTATCCAAAGTGTGCATGAAACCAACAAGCGTGATCAGTTTTTAATGAAGTTAAGGGGGGAATTTGAAGCAATCAGGTCCAACCTGATGAATAGAGAACCAGTTCCTTTCTTGGATATTTATGTAGGAGAGCTTCTCAGGGAAGAACAATGGATCATTACACAGGCTGTCTTGGAGCAGAAAGCTCAAAATTCTGCTCCAATTCCTGTTGCCTAAGCTGCTCAAGGGAGATCTAAAGGAGGAAGAGATATGTCTAATGTTCAGTGCTATAGTTGCAAAGGATTTGGGCATATTGCCACTACTTGCACTAAAAAATTCTGCAACTATTGTAAGAAAACAGGGCATATCATCAAAGATTGCTCCATCCGGCCTCCAAAGAATCTGAAACTGCTTATAATGTCTCGGTTGGTTTCTCAAATGCTCCTAGTCCTGGCCAGTCTTCTATTACTCCTGAAATGATCCAACAAATGATAGTTTCTGCCCTTTCTGCTTTAGGCCTTTCAGGTAACCGAAATTCTATTCCCAAGCCTTGGTATTTTGATTCTGCTGCTTCCAATCACATGACCAACATTGCCTTACCTTTAAATAATGTTAAAAAATATAAAGGAAATCTTCATATTCGTACTGCCGATGATAATCCCTTGTCTATCACAGCTGTTGGTGATATTTCAGCCCTTTTGAATACTGTGTTTGTGTCTCCTAAGTTGTCCACTAATCTTATATCTGTTGGCCAATTAGTTGACAACAATTGTGATGTTCATTTTTCAAAATCTGGTTGTTTTGTGCAGGATCAAGTGTCCGGGAAGATGATTGCGAAGGGACCTAAAGTGGGACGCCTATTTCCCTTACTTCTATCTCCCTATCCTGTGTCAAATTATGTTGCTTGTAATGTTGTTCAATGTGATAATCAGGTGTGGCATAGACGTTTAGGACACCCTAATTCTCATGTACTTCGAGTCTTGTTTAAATATGGTTTACTTGGAAATAAAAATTCGACTTCTTCTAATAATGATATTGTTGATTGTGCATCTTGCAAACTTGGTAAGAGCAAAACACTTCCTTTTCCATTGCATAAAACCCGCACCACTAAACCTTTTAAAATCGTGCATACTGATGTATGGGGTATTGCACCTGTAATTTCTCATGAACATTACAAATACTTTGTTACATTTATAGATGATTTCACTCGCTTTACTTGGGTATATTTTCTTCGATCTAAAAGTGAGGTCTTCTCTGTGTTTAAAGCATTTCTTGCCTTAGTTGAAACACAATTTCTGCCAAAATCAAAATTCTGCAATCTGATTCAGGTGGTGAATATATGTCAAATGAATTTCAATTTTTTCTTCAAAGTCATGGGATCATATCACAACGTTCTTGTCCTTTCACCCCACAACAAAACGGTGTGGCTGAAAGAAAGAATCGTCATCTTCTTGATGTTGTTCGAACTCTTCTAATTGAGTCATGTGTTCCTTCTCATTTTTGGTGTGAAGCTTTGTGTACTGCTGTTTATTTGATTAATCGATTACCATCTCCCACCTTGAACAATGATTCTCCTTACTTTTGTTTGTTTGGACATGCACCAAATTATTCCAATCTTCATATTTTTGGATGTATTTGTTTTGTTCACCTTCCTGCATATGAGAGAAATAAACTTACTGCCCAATCTGTCAAGTGTGCCTTCTTAGGATATGCTGGAACCCAAAAAGGATTTCTTTGTTATGATCCACATGCACGTCGAACTCGTGTCTCTAGGAATGTCATTTTTTTTGAAAATATGCCCTTCTTTCGCACACAACAGACTTCAGCACTTCCTTCTCTATCTGTTTTACCACATTTTCCTGAGTCACCAACACCAGTACAAAGGTTTAAACCTGGTTATGTTTATCATAGACGCACTCCTGCTTCTGATCCTTCTACAGGTCTCACTGAGGTTCCTTCACATCTTCCTGCGGCATCTGATCCTGTTCTACCCACTTCCTATGATCCACCACCTCTTCGTAAAAGCTCTAGACCTCACAAACCTCCTGAAAGGTATGGTTTTTCAACTCCGGTGGCTATGTCTACTACCCTGTCTTCTATTTCCATTCCCACTTGTTATAAACAGGCTAGAGAACATGAGTGCTGGCAACAAGCAATGAAGGCAGAACTTCAAGCACTTGAGGCAAATCATACTTGGGACATTATTTCTTGTCCTCCACATGTTAAGCCCATTGGTAGTAAGTGGGTCTATACTGTGAAACTCAAGTTTGATGGCTCTTTAGATAGATACAAAGCTCGATTGGTTGCTCTTGGCAATAAACAAGAATATGGCTTCGACTATGAAGAAACATTCGCACCAGTTGCTAAGATGACCACAGTGAGAACAATTCTTGCTATTGCAGCCTCTAAAGCTTGGTCTTTACATCAGATGGATGTAAAAAATGCCTTCTTGCATGGGGATCTTAAGGAAGAGATTTACATGAAACTTCCACCCGGTATGTCAACAACGGCTTCTGATGAAGTTTGCAAGCTAAGACGCTCTTGTATGGGTTGAAACAAGCACCTAGAGCCTGGTTTAAGAAGTTTCGCAACACTCTTCTCACCTTCTCCTTCACACAAAGTCAATATGATTCATCACTCTTCTTTTACAAGACCACCACTGGTATGGTATTTCTCTTAGTCTATGTTGATGATATTATCATCACTGGTAATGACATAGGGCTGATCACAAAGCTTCAACATATGTTGCATAGTACATTTCAAATGAAAGATCTTGGACATCTCACATATTTTTTAGGGTTGGAAGTTCACTCTAGAGATCATGGTTTGTTCTTAAATCAACATAAATATATCCAGGATCTCATTGAGCTAGCTGGTTTAAAGGATGCTACTGCTGTTGATACGCCAATGGAGGTGAATGTGAAATACCGAAAAGATGAAGGCGAGCCTTTGCCTGATCCTTTTTTAAATAGGCAACTTGTTGGTAGTCTTATCTACCTAACAATTACAAGGCCTGATATCTCCTATGTTGTCCATATAGTTAGCAAATTTATGCAGGCACCTCGACATGTTCATCTTGTTGCAGTTCGTCGTATTATTAGATACTTAATTGGGTCACCTACTCGTGGGTTGTTTTTTCCTACACAATCTACTCTTAATTTGACTTCATATAGTGATGCCGATTGGGCTGGCTGCCCGGATACTAGGAAGTCTATCACAGGCTGGTGCATTTTTCTTGGAGATGCCTTGATTTCGTGGAAGTGTAAGAAACAGGACTGTGTCTCTAAATCTTCTACAGAGGCTGAGTATAGAGCCATCTCTGCAGCTTGTTCTGAAATTGTGTGGTTACGTGGTCTTATTTTTGAACTTGGGTTCCCTCCTACTGATCCTACTGCACTTCATGGTGATAATACTAGTGCTATTCAAATAGCTGCGAATCCGGTATATCATGAACGCACAAAGCACATAGAGGTGGACTGTCATTACATTAGGGAGACCTTTACTCGAGGTGTTATCACTCTTCCTCATGTTAATATTGATCTTCAAATAGCTGATGCCTTTACAAAAGCTTTGACACGCCAACGACATAAATTTCTCAGTAGCAAATTGATGCTCTTAGACCTACCCGCATCAATTTGAGGGGGGATGTCAATATATTCTTCTTTCCTTATATATTTTCTTCTTTCATTATATAGTTTCTTTCATAGCTGTATATTATATTCTTCTTTCCTTATTTAGTTTCTTTCATAGCTGTATATCCCTTGATTATATCTTTAAGATTTTTATTATTGTCTAGGCCTAAGATTAAGGGATCTGATTATATTTATTAGATCCTAGAATTAAGGGATTTGATCCTTCTTGATGTATATATATATTGTAACTCTCTTAGTGAAAGATACAGAAAACATTTCAGAATTTCTCTTGTATTATCTTGTCACTCTCAGGGGAATACATTAGTTACGTAATCTATTGGTCATTCAACGGGTCATGAGACAGCTATATTCTATTGTCCATTCATTAAGGGGCATAAGACAGCACTTGAGGTTGGAGCTTATTCCAGTGTTTTGCATGGTAAGGTGAGGCATTTCAGGATGACAAATAAAAATAAAAAGCTATATCTTGCTTTCTATTCAGCAATGCACTCAGAATTAAAAATCTCTAACTATTCTGAGAAAAATGACCTAAAGTATTTGCAACTACCAGAATTTAAATAGAAGAATGAGGTGTTATAGCAGCCTTAGCAAATGCTAATTCAATTTTTGAAAGGAAGAGGAAAACTGGTGAGAAGGTTACTTGTCATAAGATTCATCACTGCCTGTTGTCTCGATCAGCACATAAAAGTTGTGTACTGCAGAAGGCAATGGATTCCGAACACCTTCTAAATGGTTTAGAACCTGCAACATAAAACACAATAAGCGAACACAAAATAAAATCGAAGTTAAGGCAGCTACAAAATCTGGATTTCTTCAATAAAATAAACATGAAGTGCAAGATAATCTACAGAAGAAATTTCTTACAAACCATGACAAAGAATGAATTTGTAGATTATGTTAGATCACACTACTATGTAGTCCAAAACATGTAATACTATAAATTGCTTTTGTCACCAGAATATAAAACTCATGATATTCAAATTTTCTTGCACGAATATTAAAATAGTTATTCCAAATACTTGACCAAGAAAACAAAACTTGAATACGAAATATGATAGCAGAAACTCAAGGTTGGTTCTCAAATATCAACAATTCCAGTAGGGTAAGGAAAATTTTAAAGAATAACTACCCTTCATTTAAACCATGAAATCATGTTAAATATGGGACTTCTTCTATGTTCTTCCAGAAGGATAAGAACTATCATAGCAAATAACTCAAATTATGCTCATATATACCTTCACCAGTGATTACAGAAACATTCATTAAATTGTTGATCTGAATTTGAATGGTGGTAAGAAAAAAGGTCTAAGATGTAACTTTATTTTCTTAAAGTGTTTTTAATCAGATTGTAATTTCTTGCTTGATGTGAGATAAGTAGAAAAAGAGACACTCATTAGATTTAGAGCAACTATACCAAATCCATTGCATGGCTATCCAAAAATTCAAATGCAGACAGAATCTCTCCAAGTTTCCTCTTTGCTTCTGATAGAAGTTTCTGATAGGACAAAAATAATGTGAGGCAAGAACACTTCTTAAACTCAAATTTAAAAGAATGGAGAGATATTGCAAAAGCAAGTTTATAAACATACTATGGGTTTAAACCTTGGTCTTTCCAGAAAACAAAAGGCATTTACTTTTAGCCATTTGCACATCATTTCAAATTATGAATCCTTACATTCATGTCCCTGTTTGAATCCCCCACCCAAAAAGCTATCAGCTTTAGCAAATTGTAAAACGGGAAAAAAAGTCTCATTCTTCCAAGCCCTTTAATACTCTCCTAATCCTAATCATTATAATTAGCCAAGTAACATGACTGCAAATAAAACTTTGGAAGAAGAAAAATCTGATTCAAATGTCAGATGGAAGTGATAAAGCTCCAGTATTCTAATTTAGCATGAAGTTTCTTGTTCCATATGTTCTAGCTTACTCTGCAGTCGATGGTTTGTATGGTACTGTAGCAGGGTGTAGCCAATGGAAAAATGTTCCTAGGTTTAGTTGTTTGGGTTATTAAGGTCCTAAGCAATAATGAGATGTTTTGATATGAACTAAGGATGACTAGAAACAAAGATTCAGTTCCTATCAAACCAAACAATGTAAGATGTATAGAACAATTCTCAAGAATTCAACAAGTGGGTGGAACACATGCTGATAAAGCAGGGCAAGAACTACATCCACTAGAAATATGTATGCATGCACATATTTAATTATTTGTATATTCTGTAGCAATAACATATGGAAAAAGAACATATTTTCAGATGACGAAGCTTCAGTCATTTTCACTTGAAAACATACTTGGCAGCTCAGATAATCTTCACATGCAAGGAATGCTATGTTCACTGAAGATAGCTTTGGGGGAGTAAGAATTGAAACTTTAGTTACAATTCCCAAGGAACCTTCACTTCCTATATCAATGATAGCAAAAATACATGAATTGGCCCATCTGGTAAAAATTGGCTGGTGATAGGGAAAAATAATCCAGAGCAAAGTGACTGGCATATACCTATAAACAGATGCTTCAAGTCATACCCTGTATTATCTTTACGTAATGTCCCTAGCATGTCAAGCACATCACCATTTGCCAGAACAGCCTCAAGACCTGTAAGATTGGCCAAGAATATGCTTGTAATAACTGGCATCACAAAAATTATAGATATACAGAAGTGTGATGATACTGACACAAATTAGACATCTATAACTCCAATACATCCCTATAATATCCAAGCATTACAGCATAGTTTTATGGTCATGTAGCAGGACCCAACAACATAATCAAATTCGTCTCATTTTACATAGTCATATGAATAAGGAGTGTCAAAAAAAAAAGTCTTCAAGTTCTTAACAAATAATGACTTGATAGAATACAATTCTTACCGAGTACATTCCCATGAAGAGAGCCATAACGGACAAAGCGCAAACCACCTGCATTGGTTGAAACATTTCCACCAATTTGGCAGCTTCCTTTTGCACCTAAGTCCAGTGGCATTATAAATCTGAATGAAAGTTTAATTTACTTGAATGCAGAATGAATTAAAATGCCAAACTTCGATTTGCTATAATTTCAATCACATGGGTCAAAGATCAAAACATGTGTGAACGAGTACAATGACAATAGTACTTTAAAAGTAAGGAAGCAATTCGATGCAACAAAAAATGAAAATAAAGATCAAAAGAAAGAAAAATCAGTATCATCTTTCTCTGCAAACTGAAAGTAGATTTTCATAAATTCTCTTACGAAAAATTCATTCAAATATTTTAACACAAAGTCCTCTGGAATTACTGAAAATCTCAAGAAATTCATAAAATTATTCAGCTACATAGTGGTGGATTAATAAAAATGACTAAACTGCACTCTCACCAAGAACATTATCAACAATCAAAGTAATATCCATCACAATATTCAAGAAGGAGAAATATCAATAACTAAACTTGAATTTTTTATTATTATTATACATTATAGAATCTCTTTTCCTTATAGTTTCAAATGCACTACAAGTCCCGTCAGAAAAGAAAATGAAGGTTTATTGAACAATTACCCTTGGTTATCCAGGTAAGAAATAAGATTTTCCAATATGCATCCAGCTTCACAAACTAGTATGCCACTGACCTGAAATGCACCACGAGGTAATCACTTTCTAACTGGGTTCAGAAATATTATTCAACTTTGTGTAAACTAGAATTTGCAAATCAATTACTAGAACACTGCATTTTTATTTCACACTTTCTAGACACTTATTGAAATAAAGCCAGCCATTGCTACCGAAAAATAAAAATAAAAACAAAATAATAATGACTCTAGGAACCTTGAAATGATGCAAAAAGATCTGGAACCCATTGCTACAAAGTATAGCTAGTGAATAAATTCAAAAGTTGCAATTGCAGGAACCACGGAGAAAAACAAGAAAACCATAAATGCCACAAGACTGTCTACCTTGTCAAAAGCTATAATCTTATTCATTGAACCCGCATTGATAATCACCTGCACAAAATATAATCAAGAAGCACTTGAACATGAGATAATTTCCAAACAAACAGGCACGCGCACACTCCTACACACACACACACAAAAAGAAGATTACATTACCTCATCGAAAACCGGCACACTTCCACCAACAAGTCCAGTATTTCCACCTTGTGGAACAACTGCCAACCGCCTCGAATTACAATATTTCAAAATCTTAGAAACCTGGCACACACACAAAACCAAATAAATAATAATAAAACTGCATTAATTCATTATATAATAGAGAATTTAATAAATAAATAAAAAAGGAACCTCCTCGGTGTTTCTAGGCAAGAGTAATAGTTTACTGGATCCTTTGTATTTATGCATCCAATCAATATTTGCTGTCTCCAATCTATCTTCATCTTGAACCACGTTGCTCTCCCCTAACACTCCCTTGAAATAACTCACGTCATCGGAATTCAGACTCGAGAACGACGGATTCCTCTCAACTTTCGTCGCTAAAGAACCGAAACTTCTGTACAGTTGTGGATTCCGACCTCCATTTCCGAGCGTCAAAGCTGTTTGAAACAAGAAATTTCAAAGTTTCGTTACAAATTGCATGATTATTACTAGGATTAGAGAGTGATTGTACCTGAAATGGAGCGATAGATTGGATTATTGGAGGTTAATTGACGATTAACAAGTGATTTTATCGATTGTTTCAGGAGGCGATGAGTCACTTTGTACTTATCCATGATCTCCTCTTTGTTGCTATCTCTTTTTTTCTGATGGCGTGATTAACTTTGCTTGCTTGCTTGCTTTCTTTACCGTTATCTACGAGTGTACTGGTTTATCAGGAATAAGCAATAATATCCTGAGATACTTTTATATTCTCTCTTTTTTTTTATGATTATCTTTTTTTTAAATGTATTTTAACGTGGACTGATAGAATATTTAATATAAAATTTTCCCTGGTTTACATGACCATGTTATTAAATTCAATTCTGATCAATCTTGAAACTTAACAATTTACCTGCACGAATTTAAAATAAAACTAGGTAGAAGTTCACCTATCATGGCCTAATCAAGTTTGCCTATCCAGAGATAATCTAATTGACGTTAGGATAAAATAAAATAAAAAAGGAAAAAACTTTTTTAACATAACTTCTTTGATTAAAATTAAACTATATTAAAGTTATATTGAAGTAATTCAATGAACTTTGTCAATCTAAATACAACTCCCTTGACAAATAATATAAGTTTAAGGATGAAATTGACGGAAAAAATATTTGTCAATCTAAATACAACTCACTTGACAAATAATATAAGTTTAAGGATGAAATTGACGGAAAAAATATCTCAACTCGACTTCTTGTCTAATCTAATTTTAAAATTAAACTGTGTTAAAATAGTTTCGACGTGATCTAGTCAACTTGGTCGGTCAAAAAATAACCCAAATAATTATTAAATAAAATTGAAAAAACAAAATTGAAGGAAAAAAAACTAAATTAAAAAATAAAATAATTAAGCTCCATCATATTATTTGGTTCTCTAAGTTTGTTTAGGTAATTTACTAGCCTTGGTATGCTTTCTTTTCAAGAAACTATTTTTGATGCAAAAATAATATTTAGATGCTACAAACATTTAAAAAAAATAAAACAAAAATAAATGTATAACTTTGATTATAAACTTGATTGGATCAAATATTATGGCTTTATTTTAATTAGATAAGAAAATAAAAACATCAATAGATTCATCCAATTTAAAAACAAAAATGTTTGGGATAGCCTTGGAAAAAAAATTTCAAAAGAGAACAAAAGATGTATTTCAATTTATAAACATGCAAGAGCGCAATACAAATAAAAAAATACGTGAAAAAGGTCATGAATCAGGATCAACTCAAGCTGGCACAACAAATCTGTAATACTAATAATCAAGGTTGAGTCAACCTTCTATATCCCGCCAAATTATGACTCATAATCTAAGTTATTAAATATAAAAGCATCATATTTGAAAAAACTTTGAAGTACAGCTCCGAATCAATCAAGTACTAAACAATGAAGCTAAAGTAAAAAATTCAATTGTACAAAAAAATTTTAAAAAATAAAAATTAAAAGAAAAATGATCAAAATTAAAATATAAAATAATTTTTTATATTCCATTGAGAACAAAAAAATCAAAAGAATAAAAATTAAAATTGTTATATATATTTTTTTATTTAAGGGTGGAATTTAAAAAAATGATAACTTTTACAAAAGAACTAAGAAAAAATATAAATTAAAATAAAAGGGACTAAATTAAAAAATATATTTTTAATTAAATTATAAAATTAAAAATAAATAGAATTTTTATAAATAAGTTAAGAAAAAAAATTAAAATAAAAAAAATAATCACCAAACTAAAAACTTTTCGTTCCTCTTAGCTATAGCAACTTGTATTGGGCCAGTACAGGCCTGGCCCGCCGTGGGGCTTGGTATGAATTGGAAGCAACATAGGAGAGACGATCTCTCAAATATGGAAATATAATTGGGCCGGTACGGGCCCATTTTAAAATGGGAAGCAAATACTCAAAAACTGCACCGTTTTTTTTGGGAAATACAGAGAGACAAGACGACAGTAATCCCTATCCAGCTCCTGTTCAGCGCTGCTGCTACAGACTCCTCTCTTCTTGGCTCTGTTTCTCTCATGGCGTCTTCTCTCGCATCATCTCTTTCAACGATCCAAAGGCGATGCTGCTGTTTAACTCTCAGGTCTCCCTCTTCAAAGAAACCACGCCCTTCTTATTATCATTGCTATCGACATTTCAATAAAGGACCACTCAAAAAGAGGAACTTCTCTCTCACTCTATCAAGAAACTTCTCTCAGTCTCACCTTTCTAAGAACACTCAAGGTCCTGGCCTTCACCACTTTGTTGCTCAAGCTGCTTCCTCAGCTTCCGCCCCCGTCTCCGCTTCTGCCTCTCAAACACAGCCCCAGTGAGTTCTTATTTATTTTCTTAAAGGGTTCTGGACAAAATTGAATTTGGATGTGTATTTTTAATGACTCCTGTTTTAAAATGATTTAGTTGATACTGTTATCCTTTTTTATTGTGGAAATGCTGCTTTTGGGAGTTTAGAACAGAAGGGTTTCCATTAGAAATGGGTTTTTTTGCGTGAAGGGTGATGGAAATACTAAATATTTATGGCTCAAATAACCAAGCTTATGCTGGAAATGTAATTCAATTACCTCTGGTTTCCATTGAATTCTCTTTGAAGCAAGTTTTTTGAAGTGAAGGGCTCTGTGAAGATTTAAACTTAGCTTCTCAATGACACGTTAATGTCTGAAAGGGAACCAAATCATGATTTCTTTCTATTGAATTCTCAAGTGAAAGTAACTGTAAAGACTAGGACTTTAGAGCTTAATACGAAGTTAATACTTGCAATATAATTCAATTTCAGCTGCTTTCAATTGGATTCTACGTGAAACAGGTTCCTTTACTGAAGGGAGCTATAAAGATTGAAGCTTTAGAGCTTAATATTTAATAAACAAGTTAAGGACTGAACTGCAAGTCACATCTATGCCTGCTTCCCGTCGTATTTTCTTTGAAACTGGTTTGTTCTGTGAACTCGCCATTAACATCAAAACTTCAAGGCTTAATAGCTGATTTTATGCTTGAAAGGCAATTCATTTATCATTGGTTTTGATTGAATTCTCTTTGAAACAAGCGCTTTAGCAAAAGTTGCTTTAAAGATTGAAACTTTAGTGCTTGGTAAGCAAGTTCATGCTAGAAGATTGCTATCCAATTTTATGATCCTTAAAACATGTTTCTTTGGTGAAGGTTGCTGTAAAGATTGAAAATGTAGGGTTAAAAATGAAATAAATGCTTGAAATGCCATTCAGTTATGAACGTCGGGCATTGTATTTAACAGAATTTGTATTGAATTTGTTCTTTCTTTTTTAATTTCTGTCAAGATTTGTGCCAGCTATAGAAGTCCCACCAGATATTGAAATTCTGCCAAGAGGCCGTATTTATCATGAGACTTATGGGTGTCAAATGAATGTAAATGACATGGAGATTGTTCTATCTATCATGAAGAATGCTGGATATAGTGAAGTTGTGGATGTTCCTGAAAGTGCAGAGATCATATTTATTAATACATGTGCTATAAGGGACAATGCAGAGCAAAGGGTCTGGCAGAGACTTAATTACTTTTGGTTTCTAAAGAGACGCTGGAAGAGCAATGTTGCCATTGGAAGGTCACAGTCGCTTCATCCACCAAAGGTTGTTGTGTTGGGTTGTATGGCTGAGAGGTTAAAGGATAAGATATTAGATGCAGATAAGATGGTTGATGTGGTTTGTGGACCTGATGCTTATAGGGATTTGCCACGATTACTGGAAGAGGTCGATTATGGTCAGAAAGGGATCAATACCCTTCTCTCACTTGAAGAGACTTATGCAGATATTAGTCCTGTGAGGATCTCTAAAAATTCTATTAATGCTTTTGTGTCAGTGATGAGGGGTTGCAATAATATGTGCTCGTTTTGCATTGTTCCTTTTACTAGAGGGAGAGAGCGATCACGTCCTGTTGATTCAATAGTGAAGGAGGTGGCAGAACTCTGGAAAGAAGGTGTGAAAGAGGTAACTCTTCTTGGCCAGAATGTAAATAGCTATAATGATGCATCTGAGGTTGAAAAGGAAGTTGAACCTGGAACAAATTGGAAGTATAGTGATGGTTTCTCCAGTATGTGCAAGGTGAAAGGGGTAGGTTTACGTTTTTCAGATCTCTTGGATAGGCTTTCCACTGAATTTCCTGAAATGCGGTTCAGATACACATCACCACACCCTAAAGATTTCCCAGATGACTTATTGTATGTAATGCGGAACAGACATAATATCTGCAAATCTATCCATTTACCTGCTCAAACTGGGAGTAGCACAGTTCTCGAAAGAATGCGTAGGGGATATACTAGAGAGGCATACTTAGATCTTGTGCAGAAAATCAGGAGAATTATTCCAGATGTAGGGATAACCAGCGACTTCATAAGTGGTAAGAGATCCCATCAAAATGGCCTCATTTTCTATAAAATTGGAACTTGCACTTCTCACAACTTTTAATGCTTAGATGATATATCAAAATTCTGCTTCACCTATAGGTTGTCTTAGTTTACTGTGGAGTGAGATATGTGGGGTTCGATTCCCATGCTTGTGTCCTGGTTAGTCTTTTTGCTTTTTCACCCATGTAACCAAATCATTAAGTTGAAAGGGCTTAGGAAAAATATTTTCTGATTACTACCTGTAATTTTTCAGGGCCTAATATATGAGGTTGTCACTGAGACAAACCTCCTTGGTGTGATTTCCTAGTTCTCTTACATCATAGGAGTTAATATTGGGTAAAATAATATAAGCAGCTTTATTTTTGGGCCTGTTTACCTTGAATCCTGCTGTTCATGTCAGAGCTAAGACCAACTGAACGCTTATACGTGCTCTAGTACTCTTTAGAATGTCTGGTGCTGATTTTGTTCTTGTCCCATGTAGTTTGTGCTTTATCCTGTTGGAATTTCATAGGTTTTACCATTTTCTCAATCGTGCAGTTATACTAACTGATTTTAGGACTACTGCACGCAGTTTTACTTCCTTGTCTTTAGTATCGTTGCCATTCTCTCCCTGCTCTCTCGCAAGTTCCCCAACTGGCCTGTATGAGAAGACAATTTCTTTTCTTTTGACAAACCAACCTCCATATTTGTTGATGCTCGTATCTATTTGTCAATTTAATTTAGATTTAGATTTTCCACATAGGAATTACCTCTGGTTTTGCATATACAACATCTATGTGCCTTAGTTTTTATGATGTTAAACCTCAGTTTTGATATTGCCCTCTTAATTCCTGGCCTCATTTCTACAGGTTTCTGTGGAGAAACTGAAGAGGAACACCAAGACACACTAAGTCTTGTAAAGGCTGTTGGTTATGATATGGCGTATATGTTTGCATATAGCATGAGGGAAAAAACTCATGCCCATAGGAACTATGTTGATGATGTCCCCGATGAGGTCAAGCAGAGGAGGCTTGCAGAACTCATTGAGGCTTTCCGTGAGAGTACAGGTCAGTGTTTTGACTCCCAGATTGGATCTGTCCAACTTGTTTTAGTGGAAGGGCCCAACAAGAGAGCTCCAGACACAGAACTTATTGGCAAGAGTGATAGGGGCCATAGAGTTTTATTTACCAATCTGCCACTGCCAAATCGAAATGAGGATGGAAGTCAGGCGCGGAACCCCATGGTTGGTGATTATGTGGAAGTTCTTATATTGAAATCGACACGTGCTTCACTCTTTGGAGATGCACTTGCTATTACCACATTGAGTTCATTTTACAACAATCTTGACCAAAAAGCTGTTGCCTGTGCAAGCTGATGCTGAACAACACGAATGGCATGCATTTCCATTTTTCAGTTAAATTATCATTAGATCATTCAAATGTATTCTTTCTTATTATTGGTGGAGCTGTTTCTTGCTAGGAGATTCAGAATTTTGCATGCCAGCAGCCAGGACCTGCTGCCAATCTTGAACACTGAAGTAGCCTAGAGGTGCAAGGTGCCAGTGCTTAAACTTTGGTGGAAGTATTGAGGTTAATATTTGCAAAGCGTTCAACGCAATCAAGTCTTGCTTGAATAATGCTACGCAACACAGAGTACCCAGTTCGTATCAGATGCAAAACTTCAGCCTGTTAGATTGCAGGATCCACATGCGGAGCCCACAAATTGGACGGTTGTTTTTCACGTGATGTATTTCCCTTCGTGCTGCTTCGTTTTTCATGATAAACGCACCTTCCCTCATTGCCTATGCAGGGTCCAAGTCTTTTGTAAATGTAAAGGTATCGATTGAGACATTGAAATAATTTTTTCTAGGGGCTCCATTGAAGTAAGCTTTCCCATGTTATTCCGTGCTGTTATATGCTTTGCTGCAAGTATGAAGATGAATTTAATTTGATGTTTCCTTGTATGTATTTAGAACATAAATTGGTTGCAAATCGATAGTGTAACAAGAAATTATTTCTTGCCACTTCCTCATGCCGGTCGCCTATAGTTGATTCCTTGAGCCAATCATGCCTTCTTCCGGGCCTCAAAAGTGCTGGACAAGTTACAACCTTGCCAACGGCGATCCATAACCATTTGATTCTGCATCAATTGGTTCCACTTCATTGTGTACAGCTAGTGATTGAGCTTCGCTGGAGTCACGAATTTTCCATGATTGTATCTTGACCCCAACTGAGATGTTCAGTGTGTCCCAGTCAAGGAGATCTTTCTACTGATTGCACCACTCGTGATCAATCTGATGACTAATGCACAATTGATTACAGACTCAATTATTGAACGGAACAAGAGTGGTCGAAGCTTATAATGAACATGCACGAAAACGTCTCCACTTGCTCCTACTGCAACCATGACAGATGGCACCAACCGCAGTTGATTTTTCAGGGCCAAAAACACTTACAAAAAACCTAGTTGGATCAACTCGTATTATACAACAGTACTTACCTCAAAAGATGGTATGATAATAATACTGTACTGGTAATGTTCTGTGGACGGTGGGGGTGGGGGTGGGGGTGACGGTGACGGTGACGGTGATAGTACTGAGAATGATGAAGACAATACGAAGGTTTTCTCTGGTGTCCACAGCAGGAAAGTGGTGAGGAAGAGGAGATGGCTGACAAATTTCGGCGCCCTGCATAATTCCAGTGGACTTGTCTTACGTGCCCACTGCATGTCCTTGAGTTGCGTGGCATCACACCAGCTCCCATCTAGGTGAATCATAGCCCAAATGCCAAAACTACTGTCACCTTTCTTCTTCTCCTTCTTTGTTACAAAAGCTATCACCTTTTTTTTTCCTCTTTGATTTTACTGGGACAAAATTAAATCTCAAGTCAAAGCCTGTGTTTGTTTTTATATTTAAAA
>Ga0325400_1002626_pt1 | contig 15882 bp, 6 predicted proteins | sample PopdelMetagenome_2_FD_205662 | JGI IMG/M metagenome (GOLD analysis project Ga0325400, IMG submission 205662) | Populus deltoides microbial communities from Bellville, Georgia, United States - Xylem-PdKOR-R1 | ecosystem: Host-associated > Plants > Phyllosphere > Stem > Wood/Secondary xylem... | reverse complement strand
ACCAGTGCCCGGGTTTCCTAGTAGCCTTCAATAAATTACTAGGTGGCGACTCCCAACGAACCAATCAAATCAAACGACAACGAAAAATCGCCAAGCCGATGCCGCGCGGATTTTTTGACGTGCGACAAGTATGACCGGCCAACAAGAATAAGGAGTGATGCAACCATATTATTCGATAGTTTCACCCACATTTAACTAGTGTTTTGTCTATGTTATTTATATAAAATGCATTGATATTCTTTGTTTTATGTTTTGAAGGCACTTCTGGATGAAAGATGCAAAAAAGGAGTAAATTGGAGGTAATTGACAGATTTGACCCTCAGTTGATGTTTTGTGCATAGCGTGAGCTCTAAAAGTCAAAACGAAGTGATTCCAGTGGAATTAGAAAGCTAACATCCATACCTTTCTGGAAATCAAAGTCAAGAAAAATAAAAGGACAAAGAGCATTGAAATCACACCCTGCAAAGTCAAATCTCGCATTCTGCCAATGTTGACCTTTGGCCATTCAAAATTTAATATCTGGAGCTACAGAAGTCCAATTGATGCAAACTTAATTTTTTTGGATTCCTAACTCAATGACCTATCAACGCTCCAACGTTCAGCCAACAACGATGTCATATGAGGGAGATATGATTTTGCAAAGAGAACAACTAAATTCTGCCAGCAAACAGGTTTCGTGAAGAAACGAGTCCAAATTACATTCTGAAGCATTTAAACTGACATCCAAGTTTTTATATCAGAAATTTAGCTCCTCTAAGTCAGAGCTTGAAGATTTCATGCAAGGCTATTTCTCCTTTTGAGTGTAAACTGCCAACTTAAGGAAGGACTATTTGGTAAAATAGAGACTAGGGTTTCTTAGCATATAAAAAGAAAGAGAGAAGGGGCTAGCAGCCAACAGAAAAGAGGGAGAGCAGAAGGAGGTAGCAGCTAGCAGCCAGTAGAGAATAAACACAAATTCTCTCCTCTACAAACCCAAAAATCATGCTCTCTTCAATCTTTAGAAGTAGTTGTTCAATAGGTATGCAAGGCTAAGCTCTTTTCTTGGTTGCAAGGACGCAAAAACCTTCGGATTTCAAGAACCGTGAGATTTATTCTTCCTTCTATTTTCAGTTTATGTTATGAATGAGTATGATTGTTTTCCTATGCATATTTCCTATGATTGTTGTTGATGATTGCTAGAGCGAACTCTAAGTTATTGTTGTGAACAATCTATTGCTAAGTTTAATATCAAAACCGGAGTTGTGATATATGAACTTGTGAAGCAACTAAGCTTGATAATTGTTGCGGAACTACGTTATTGAACTTAGAGAGAACATTTGAACAAAGTGACACAAGCTGCGGACAGCTTGTATGTTAATCTTCATGAAATTATTTAGTTCTTAAAGCTACCACTAAATTGAATCATTAGTGCGGACACTTTGATTGTTTGTTGGGTAGAATTAGTTATACGGCAGATCCATTAATTAATCAACGTTAAGAAAAGATAAAATTTCAGAACATAAACTGCAATTTTCGTTTCAAGGATCGGTTCTAATTTCCGTAGGTGGATGTGTGCTTGCGACCAAGATTTGTTTTCTTGATAAGTCTTGGTTTTAATTGATTTTGTTTGCTAGTTTAATTGCTGCCATAGTTTAAATGATCACAAACCAAATCCCCCCAATTACATAACGTACAACATAAAAATCTGACTTGAAACTTCCTCGTGGGATCAACCCCTTGCTTGCTCTATACTATCTTGTGTGTTTTAAGTTAGGGTAATTAATTTGTGCGACCGCGACATCGCAACAAGGAGCAGCAAATGACCCAAAAGGGTTGAATCCGTCTATACACAACCCAAGAGGCACATTCATTGATTCAGCTGAAAAGTGAGGATGCACACTGTTAAAGTGTTTTCACGCTTCGCTGTCAGAAGGATGCACCATCACTCTATCAACCGCATCATGTGCTTGGTGCCATGTCATGTGCTCAATAGTCTTTGGTGACATGAATAACCTCTGCAGTCTAGGTGTGATCGGGAAGTATCTAAGTTTTTTATATGCCACTAGAGTCTTTCCTCTGCCAGTTCTAAGTTTGTAACGGGAATGCCCGCATGTCATGTACTCGGTCATCTCAGCATTTTCAAGGTAGTATAACATGCAGAAGTTAGGGCACATGTCAATTTTCTGGTATCCTAAACTGAGGGGTTTCATCATGGACTTCGCAGCATAGAAGTTCTCTTTCAGCTTGTTCCCTTCAGGTAAAATGCTTCTTGCCCATTCAATAATCTTGTCATACCCGGCCTCACTCAACCCGTGATTTGACTTGATGGTGAACACCTGTGCTACGGCTGATAATTTACTGTGGTTTGTGCAACCATCCCATAATAGTTCGTCATAATCTTTCAACAAATCAAAAAACCTAGCTGCATCTGCATTAGGTTCTTCTTTTACGATTGGACATTGACTGACATTACCTTGATTCATTCTCATTACATCCATAACCATATTTCTGTAAGGATTAGTGTTGTCATTTGCCGCTTCATGCACGTTGCTAGCATTAGAAGTAGACTCAACCACCGTTTCCCTCATTCTCCTCTTACTAACAAATACTTCTCCATGTGCATACCAACACTGGTAATTCTCCATAAACCCTTTGTGTAGAAGATGCATCATTACAACATCTGGATGCAGATATTTTTTATTTTGACACTTCCTGCATGGACACCTAATACTGCCTCCAGTAAAATTTATGGGAATAGATGTTGTGAAATTAATAAAACCCTGAACCCTGTTACAATAATCAATCCTTCGCAATCCTTGGGGTGAATCTCGATACATTCATAAACGATCATCCATGACTTATATCGAACCTCTATAAAATTATGATGACATCATGTATTAATTAACTAAGTTAGGTAAATAAACTTGCAAAAATATTACTTTACCTCAAGATTATCCAATAAATCAATCACAACTTCTCATAAATATTAAATATTCATTATCATTTATCAACGTCCATACAAATTAATATATATAAATTTACAGAAATTACCACTCCGCAATACCATTGATAAAACTTTAAACGGACCCATTAAGCAAGCTATTAATTATTTCAAAATAGCACATGTAATTCGGTAGTTCCATAAATTTTTAACAATTTAACAAACAAATACAATCTTACAAAATCTAAACAAATTAACCATAACAGGTATAGAATTATACATTCATATACTACAAGTTTGTTTGAGAAATAACAATAAAACATATACATCTACAAACAAAATACATATACTAAAAAAACAATAAAATTGATATTTAATTAAATGTTAAAATTTAAAAAGATAGAATTACTTACAAAAATTGATAAAATCCATCGGTAAATCAAAACACGGATGCTGTGACCACAAAACTTCAAGAAATATAACTTGTTGTGCTGAGATGAGGGAGATTTTTTTTTTAGGGGGGAGGGGGGGCTGGTTGTTTGCAGATGGGGAGAGTTGGGATTAGGAAGAAGAAGGAGAAATAGAGGAGGAGAGGGTCGGCATAGAGGATATATATTTACTTTTTCCGACGGATTTTCTGTCGGTGATTCTGACGGAAAAATCGACATGTCACCGTACGGATCTGCCATTTCAAATCCCTCGGTGATTCCGTCAGCATTTTAAATGGCGAACTGGTCACGTCACTGTATGGGCTGTCATTTGGAATCCGTCGGTGATTCTGTCGAAAAAAATAACCCCGCCAAAACCTCCACGTCAGCGACCTGCCTTTTTTTAATTCGGAACGTTTTCCATCCGTAATTTAGTCGGTACCTACCGACGGACAGGTAATTATCGAATGAATTACGGATGGAAAAGTTTCCGTCTGTAATTTTGACCTTAAATTATCGACATAACTATTGCGTCGGTAAATCCATTGCTATTGAGCGAATTTCTAGTAGTGATTTATTTATTGACTTCTCAAAATAAAATATTTTTTTTTCTAGTATGAATCAAAAACTTGTAAAAAAAACACAATTTTCTTCGGCAACTAATTCAATAAATTGACAAAAATCCTTAGTGCTTCTTTGTTTTTGAGTTTTTTATCCATTTTTATTTTTCTTAAAATGGACACCAATAGAAATTAGCATGTGTTCATATAAAAGTAAACATTAATTACAACAAATACCAAAATAGTTCAATGTATGACTGTTTATCCTTTCTCTATTCACCTAGACATAGATTATTATAGATTGTAGCAGTGTAATAACAAAATTGCCATTACCAAAGAAACTCGCTAAGCATGTAGTTGGGGGTAGGATTGTCTTTTTCATGGGATACATTTGATATTGAAAGAATTATTGGGGACAAAATGGTATGTTTAGGTTTTTTAAGCTACAATACAGATATTGATTTGGCCTTCAGGGCACCAAATTTTAACCTTTGGGTTGGAGGCTTCTTTTGTTTTTTGTTTTAAAAATAAACAGTGAAGATACAATCATGCCCCCAAGGAGGGAAATATGCATGTGTTGAGGGGCTTCTCTATCCTTTTCTTTTATTGAAATAGTTCAAATATGAAATTAACCTTGAGTTTCAACAAAAACAAGGCTGTATGTAGAGGTGTTTTCGTAGTTTTCATATGGTTTTATTGTAAATATCATGTGGGTTCAGGGGTAATTGGGTATTTGTATGTATATAAATTATTATTTATGTTCAGAAATGGCTGAAGCATGTTGAGCAAGCGCCAGAAGGTTGGCGCTGCCCGCGCCATTTGGGTGGCGTGTGCGACTTCAAAAAAGAACTGAGCACCGCCTTCAAGGCAGGGTTAGATGCGCCTCGCCAACCCAGACACAATGGCGAGGTGCTTGTGCAGAGGTGGCCCATGAATAAGCTTTGACTGGGGGGTTTTCTGCCCCTCCCTCTTTCCTCCTAGAAAATTATGCTGCCCATTGCAAAAACCCATGGGTAAGATATAATTACCAAACCCAAAAAATAGGTTAAGCATGTTTGCTAGACCCAAGTAACTTGGGTCTAGCATGTTTGTTATTATTACTATTGCTATTATAATCACAACTACTACTAACTACTACTACTACTACTACTACTACTACTACTACTACTACTATTCTTGTTGTTATTATTTTTATTTTTAATAATATTATAAATATTTTATTTTTATTATTACTAATATTATTAATATAATTATTAATAAATTTGAAAAAAAAATGTTATTACTATTGACAAAAAACCATAAATTTCGTTTGAAGGGTAGTAGTAGTAGTCATAATAATAATAATAATTATTATTATTATTAGTATTACTACTACTACTACCCTTCAAATGAAATTTATGGTTTTTTTTTCAATAGTAATAACATTTTTATTTTCATTACTACTTCTACTATTATTATTATTATAAATATTTTTATTTTTATTATTACTAATATTATTAATATAATTATTAATAAATTTGAAAAAAAATATTATTACTATTGAAAAAAAACCATAAATTTCATTTGAAGGGTAGTAGTAGCAGTAGTAGTAGTAATAAATTATTATTATTATTATTATTATATTAATAAATTTGAAAAATATATTATTACTATTGAAATATTTTTTTGGATTTGAAGGGTAAAATTTAAAACTATAAGAATTTTGAAAAAAAGAGCAAAGGAAAAAAAAAAGAAATCAAAAGTAGAATAGCTGAATTGAAAAACATAATATACACAAATTAGAATTGAATCAAAATAATAATAAAAAATAAAACTCGCACAAAAGAGAAAAGAATCAAAATAAAAAATCGAAACAAAGACGATGGATTCTGAAACACGAACCAAAAATAGGGATGGATTTAGGATGACTGAAACTAAAAAAGAAGAAAAACAAAGTAAGAAATTAAAAGAATGAGGATTGAAATGAAAAAACAGAACAAATAAGAAATTGTAATTGAAGCACAAAATTTTTTTTTTAAAAAAAAACACAACTTCTATAAAAGGAATAATGATGAAATAAGCTCAAGCCTCCTGAACTTGGCGGTCAGCTAAGTCCAAACAACATGGGTTTGACATGCTTGCTAGACTCAAGGTACCTGGACTTGGCTTGCACCAAGTCAAGAGTGTGTGGATGTGGCGGTCAGCCAAGTCAAAAGTAAAGTGCGTCTGACATGTTTGCCAGACCTAAGAAACGTGAGTCAGACATGTTTACTTGTTATTATTATTATTACTATTAACTATGACTATACTACTACTCTTAGTATTATTATTGTTGTTGTTGTTGTTGTTATTGTTGTTGTTGTTGTTAATTTTATAAATATTATTATTTTCATATTATTGATAAATTTGAAAAAATGTTATTACTATTCAAAAAAACCATAAATTTGATTTGAAGGGTAAAATTAAAAATTATTATTATTAAATTTGAAGAAAATGTTATTTAAAAAAACCATAAATTTGATTTGAATGGTAAAATTAAAAACTATAAGAATTTTGGAAAAAAGAGCCAAGGGAAAAGAAAAAGAAATCAAAAGTAAAAGGACTGAATTGAAAAATATAATATACACAAATTAGAATTAAAGAGCTAAATTATAAACAAATAAAATCACACAAAAGAGAAAATGACCAAAATCAAAAATCAAAACAAAGATGATGGATTCTGAAACACCAAAAAAAAAATAACGGATTTAGGATGACTGAAACTAAAAGAATAAGAACTAAAATGAAAAACAAAATATATAAGAAATTGTAATTGAAGGAAAAAATTGAAAAAAAAACAATACTTCTATAAAAGGCATAAGGACAAAATAAGAAATGGGTCTAACATGTTTGTTAGACCCAAGGTGTCTGGGCTTGGTGCCAGCCACGTCCAAAATGCATGGACCTGGTGGTAAGCCAAGTCCAAATAAACGTGGTTTGGTATGATTGTCAGACCCATGTAAACGTGGGTCGTCAGACGTGATTGTCAAATTCAAGTAATGCGAGTTAGGCAAGTTTTCAGACTTAAGGCACCTGGTCTTGGCACGAGCCATGTCCAAATTGCGTGGACTTGGTGGTCAACCACATCTAAAGTAACGTGGGTCTGACAAGTTTGGCAAACCTAGGTAAACGTAAGTCAGGTATGATTTTTAGACCCAAGTAAACTTAGGTCAAGTATGTTTGCTAGACCCAAGTAAAAGGGGGTCAAGCATGTTTTTAGACCTAAGTAAATGTGGGTATGACATGTTTGCCAGACTCGTGGTGCCTGGACTTGCCCGGTGCCAAGTCTAGAGTGTGTGGACGTTATGGTCAACCAGGTGCAAATTAAAGTGGGTCTGACATGTTTGTCAGACTCAATTAAACGTGTATCAGACTCAATTAAACGTGGGCTAGGCATGTTCCCTTCTTTATATATATATATATTCTTTTTTTTTTAGTTTTAAAAAAACTAAAGCATTATTTGTGTATATTTTTTCAAATAAATTTTTGGTTTATGTTTAGGCAGGTATTATTCATCTGTGGTTTTTTCTTAATTTCATATAGATTATATTTTTTTAATACTGATTTTTTATAAGATTCTTCATATGTGTTGTAACAAACTCGATTGTACGATTTGATCAACACTAAAAGATCCCAACATATGCTCTTAATTTGAGGGTATTTTATTTTTTGTAAAGAATTTTATCAAAATTTCGGTAGAGTTTCATTTGTATTTAGGACATCCCAAGTTATAAACTACTATCAATTTACTCAATCAACTTATCATCACAAGTTCCCATAATTCCAGACCTTATTTCAATCATCAATATTAAACACCTCATACGAATAAGTTCAATATGAACATAGCCCACAAATCATATTATAAAATTTAAAAGAAAAAGGGAATACTAACATGTAAAGAGAGAATTTAAAACATAATAAGTATTCTTAAACATTTCAAAAAGGTTAATTACAGGATAACTAATGTACTACATGCTGAGCTAAGACTTTAATATATACATTAAGGTTTACACAAAAGCATATTACATAATCACGTTAATTCCATTATGCTTAAGTTAAATATTTATATAAGCTTAACAAAGTGGAGTCTTTAACTAGTGATCTCCCTGGACATTTGATGGACCTGTTGCACAAACAACCTAGTAAGCATACCATTATGCTAATAAAAGAAATATATATGATCATGTAATGTATACGAATGAAGTATAAATTTTCTATCGAATCCGTAGGAATTCTAAAAATCAACTTATAATTTGCTTGTAAATCATTTAAATCCAATTAAAACTCATTTGCATATCCTTAATTTGAATACTTTTATTTACATGCATGAACCGAGTGACTTTGCATAATCCAACCTAAATATGTTTAGGCAATTATATTTATCAATTTCCCCCAGGTCATTTAAACACGGATACCCTTTACAATTCTAGTCTTATCAATTATTCTCGGGCATCCCAACGTGGACATCATTAGCCAAAGTTAATTTTGTAATTCATTTCTCAGCAATCCTATCACGGATGCCATTAGCCGGAGCTAATCTTGCAATTCATCTCCTAACAATCCTATTAAGGATGCCATTAGCCGAAGCTAATCTTATAATTCATCTTTCGACAATCCTATCGCGGATGCAATTACTCAAAACTAATCTTGTAAATACACCAGACTTTATTTACAGTGAACATGACATTTATTGTAATTACATTCACTAGAAAAAACGTTAAATTGTAAGAGTGCAAAGAAGAGGGAAAATCATGCAATTGCTCCGCCTGTCTCGTGACCTCCCCTAACAGAAGATTCAATCTTGATCGCTCCTTTTAAATTACAAGGAAGTTTTTGGTCATGAGCCCTTCAAGCCGAATGTTATAGAGAACCCATATTCATTTATTACATACATGTTACTTTCTATGCATGTTCATTTCCTCATCATAACATACATACACATATTATGTATATTTTTAGAGTTAATATCTCAACGTGCAAGTGTCTGCATGACTCAGTTCTTACACACACACACAGTATTCACATGAAAGTCTAACTGTTACTGTCTTAGACCTGAACCATTACTGTTTGATCTATTACTGTCTTAGATCTCAATCGCAACTGTTTGATCTGTTACTGTTTTAGACCTGATCTGTTACTGTTTTAAACCTCAACCATTACTGTTTGATCTGTTACTAACTTAAACCTCAACTGTTACTGTTTGATCTGTTACTGTCTTAAACTTCAACTATTATTGTTTTAGACATGAACTGTTATTGTTTGATCTGTTACTGTCTTAAACCTCAACTCTTACTGTCTTAGACCTGAATTGTTACTGTTTGATCTATTACTGTCTTAGATCTGAGCTATTACTGTTTGATCCATTATTGTTTTAGACCTGAAGTGTTATTGTCTTAAACCTAAACTGTTATTGTCTTAGAACTGAACTGTTACTGTCTAAGACCTGAACTGTTACTGTTTGATCTGTTTCTGTCTTAGACCTGATCTATTATTGTTTTACATATCAACTGTTACTGTTTGATATGTTACTGTCTTAGACCTGAACTATTACTGTCTTAGATATCTCATCTTGTTGTAACAGTCCCGTTGAATTTCATGGATTTTAGCCACTGATTTAACATCTTTAATGAATTATTAACGTCTTATAACTTTATTACATACAAAATCTAATAAGGACTAGCAATCAACTATATTCCTCTTCAGGCATCTCCATGAAATTTAAGAAGTTGTAAAGAGATATTAAAAAAAAAATAGTTCTACTACCTACATTATTCATCAATTGACATTATGGAGTATAAAACATTAACAGAGTAGCATAAAACAAGATTGAAAGACTCTCATTATTGGCCGACCACTAGCTCTATTTCATTATCATTTTTTTTTTACTTCAACTACAATAATTTAATCACTTTACTCTAACTTCACAGTATTTCCTATGACAATTTATAGTAAATTTTAATTTCCCCCAAATTCATTCAAGAACCCTAACTTTCTAAATTTCAAAAATTAAATCAATTAAGGACTTTAAGCCATTAAAAATCATATCAAAAGTCTTTAGAATGCCTTACCAAGCAAGTAATTAAACTTTAAACACTACCTAATTCAAGCTTCCAACTCCTTTTCTTCTTTAATCTTGGTCAAATTTTGATTAGTATTTAAAAGTGCATTTTTATTAAGGTTTTATATCATCATTTTGCACTTAAAGTATCAATAACTCCTTAACTAAAGCATGCTTTATAATAATAAGTCTGATATTATAAGATACCTTTAAATCAAAGGATTACTTTATGGTAAATGTTCATCTTAAATGCAGGCCTATCGCATAAATCAAAGGATTGATTGATGAGTTTAACTACTGAAATTGAGAAGACAAAGAAAGGGGCAAGCTTAAAAAAAAGATATTGGTTCAGTCCAAACTGGAATACTATTCGGTTATTGGATCATACCTGGAGCTGTAGAACTTGGATTTAGGTCTGGTCTATATGGATGGAAAGCTAAGACATAGGCCTAAAACTTTCATGGGAGTCCAAGATTCAAAAAGGTCATTTTCAAGTTCAAATTATAGCAACAACAAAGAAGTCAGAATCCGTCCTACAGCTTAGACACTGTTCAGTGTTCAGCCCATATCTTGAGTTCTAGAAGTCCAAATGCACCGATTCTTTTTTTGTTGGAAAGTTGAGACAATTTCCTAGAACTTTTATGGGACTATCTGTTCAAATTTTGACGTTAACAATGATATTTTGTTCAGACAAGAAGATAAGGATTGTCACCAAGTCAAGATGTGGCCACCAACTCAACACTTAATCATCAAATCAATAGTTTCAAATTTTGGCCTATAAAAGGAGGCATTTGCCATGCATTTAGACATCTTGGTTTTCAGATCAAGATCATATTCTTGCTCTCTCTCTCTCTCTCTTTATATTTTTATAATGCTTAAGTTTTGTTTATATTAATCTCTTGTTTATGCTTTTCATTTCCTTTACTTTACTTAGTTAACTTATATCTTATTTATGTTCTTATCTTGTTTATTTATGTTTCTCTTTTTCAGTATGTTTAGCTAAGTTAATTATGTCAAGATGAAAAGATTACACTAATGGTGTAAGAATAAGTATAGTATAAACTCAACATAGACTTTAATGTTTGATACTAACATGTTTTGTATTTGTTATCTTGTTCATGCTTAATACTTTGCTTGTTAAATGGTTAATCTAGATTTATGTGTATAACTCTTGAAACAACAAATACTTGACACTTTCATAACCCAACCATATGGTATAATCGACACCTGTGCTATGAAAGAAACTTGATTTGTTGTTAACATAAGTTATAATCATGAATACCTGATAACATTTACAAGTATTAGCATTATTCGAATAAAATAACCAATATAATCATGTTAACAATTTATAAACCGATTGGAACCTCCTTTGTGTATGGTTTCCAGTTAAGTAACAAAAAGAGTTTATACTATACTTGTTTGAAATACCATTAGTGGATCCTCTAACCTTGACAACTATTTTATATTTGTTTAAATCCTTACATCAATATCGCTTCTCAAAACTCTCTTCAACTCATTTATGTTATTATTTATTTTTTTATTTGTAGTTTATACAGTTAACCTCCCTGCGATTCGACACCGGTCTTGCTAGGTTATTTATTACTTCGACACTCCTACACTTGGAAGAAGACATCAACTCTTTGGTCATGTTAAATTTCCCTTCTCCTTTTCTATTCACCTTCATTAGATTTTTCTTCCTTCCAATTAATGCTAACTAAGCTTGGTTAATGTTCCCTCAAGATCTCCTCTTAAGATTTTATGTTTCCTTTACCATTTTTTTTCTCTCGCATGTAAATGGTAGTTTCCCCTCTTTTTTTCTCTCTTTTTCCTTCTTGCCCATGCCCATACGCATGCACATTAATATATACACACACACACTTTTTACCAAATTCCCTCTATATCCCAAATAGTACATATCTTGTTCCCGAGATAAAATTCCTGGATCCTGGTATTTTTCTATATAAACGTTTTACCCGGGTGAATTCAAATATCATTTAGTTACATATTGATAATTTTATTTCAAGGTAACTCACCCATAGTAATATTTTATTCACTTTTCTATATTTATTTATTTTTTTCATACTTGGTTTGTTCTAATGCTTATTTGGTACTTCTGATAAATCCATTCTATAAACATTTAGATTGCTTTTCTGCCTAAATTTCAATCGGGATTTACATGTACAGCCTTGCATTGTTTTGTTTTATATATAATTATTGTTCAATAAATTTTACATGTGTGTCGGTTTCTATTATAAAATTTATGTGTTTTTCTATTATAAATTTATTTTGATAGAGGAATTTATTGAACATGACCAAGTAAATTACCCGTGTTGCGATGTTAGATATCTTGATATTTATTTTTCGCTTGATTTTCTCAATTTTTTTTATTGATGATGATTTTTTTTCATTACTTTACACAATTGTTATTGAGTTGTTTAATTAGATGTGTACATAAGTTTTTTTATTTACATCCAGGAGATTTTTTTGCTATATATATAGAGAATCTAGTAGAGGAAACTATTTGGTTAATGCTTGCCTAAAAAAGTTTAAAAGCTTTAGATGCTTTTAGATGTTGCTTTCTTTTAGGGGGGGGAATTACCTTCTAAGATGAGTGTTTGAGGTATGTACCATACTCATTTTATACATTAGGTTCAAACACATAGATGGATACATAAAATATTTTTGCAGATACTTAACTAAGTTATTCAAGTCCTTATAGTAACAGAGAGTTAACAAGCACTTATTACTCTTTACTTGCTAACAGTTGATAGGATTTCACTTCTCACTCAAAACTTGGGCTTCCATACTTTTTTTGTTCATCGTGCCACATTTTGTCTTGAGTTGCTCAAACAATACCTATGTTAGATTGATGCCCTTTTACATTTTACAATTTGATTTTTATATGAAATTCAAAACAGATTAAGTAAGTTTTTTGCATATTATTTATCCGTTGCTTGAAAACCAAATCATATACCTTTTAAAGTTGCCACCTCTTGATTGTATGCTTAAAAAACGTTTTTTTTCTTTTAATTGTCTCACAATTAAAAGCAACACATATTTTTTAAAGTAGCTCGCAATAACACGTGGACAACCTATATAATAAAAACTCAATTCAATCAATGAGGAAGTGATTTGTATTGTATAACAAATCAAATTATAAGACCTAAATTATCCAAATTAAAAGTGTAAAGGTGTTTTTATAAGAATCAAAACCATAGGGCCTCTAGGGTCATGGAACCTGAGGAGCCAATTGCTTTGTTTTTTTTTTTTTTTTAACCATTAGTTAAAAAGTGACCATTCCCAGCTATGTTTTGTGGGAGAAATCTTTTTTTTTTTTTTATGTAAATCTTTGACCAACTAACACAGAGGGGACACCTAATGCTATGCTAATCATTATCAAATCAAATAAAAATCATACATACAAAGCCACAACGTTACAGGTGCGGATTCCCTCCTCCAGAGATTTAGAAGGTTCCACCATTGTAGACTAGTTCATTATATTATTATGCATAACGACTGATGATATTTTTCAATCTGAACTCCAGAGTTGGATATTATTATTCTAATAAGTCTTTAATATTGGATGCCATCACTCTCCGACAACCTCTGGCTTTTTGAGGAGTTGAGCAAAGGAGTGGAAGCGTACTCATGCATGTCTCATATTCTTCCTTCCACAGACCCATCGACGGTTCCTGCCAAGTAAGATCTGCACAACCTCCTTCATGTTAGGCCTTTCAGAAGGCAACATGCTGGTACACAACACCCCTAGTTTGAAAACATCTCTCATCTCATCCACGTAACAAGGCTCCTTTACCTCCTCATCTAACACATCGACTATAGGTTTTCCTTCTTGCATGTGACGCCATGCCCATTTGGCAAGGCACGTATCCTCGTCACCATAATTAGCTGCTTTCCCTGTCGTTAGTTCAAGAAGGACAACTCCAAAGCTATAAACATCAATCTTCTCATTCACTCTAACTGTTTGAGCGTACTCTGCAGTTCAAGTTATTATTCAGATAATGAACTTAGAGGAAACTATTTGGTAGTGGAAAAGGAGGGAAAGGAAACAAATGCACAAAAATGGTGACGTTTTCTCTTATTACCTGGAGCTATGTAACCCAAAGAACCAGCCACAGCAGACACAGTAGCAAGTTCTCCCTGCTTAACAAGCATCCTTGCTAAACCAAAATCAGCGATTTTTGCGTTGAACTCAGAATCCAACAGTATATTGCTTGACTTGACATCTCGGTGTACTATGGGAGGAGAGCAGTCATGGTGCATGTAGCACAGACCCTGGGCAGCTCCCACTGCAATCTGCAGCCTCTTGGACCAGTCCACAGCAACATGATTCACTGAAGCCGATGCACTTTTTGCCTTTCTCTCTGAATGCAGCCATTGATCAAGACTACGCTTCTCCATATACTCGTAAACAAGAAGTTTCGAGTTATCATTGGAAATACAACAAAGCAACTTCACTATATTCAAATGCCTTATGGTACCCAGTATCTCAATTTCCGCAAGGAACTCCTTCTCAAGTTTCTGGTCTGAATTTCTGTTATTCGAGATTCTTTTCACAGCTACATCACCAAATCCATTTGCATCAACACGATATACTTTTCCTGATCCACCACTTCCTATCAGGTTGCTTTCTTTCAATCCTGAAACTATGTTTGATTCAGTAAAATTCAACTTATGGAAGTTGATGAATTTCAATTCTGAATCCAATCTATGGTTTCTCTTCCTGTGAACTCTGATCATGATGAATGCAAATAACAACGCTAACAGAAAGGCTGCAAACAAAGTACTTAATATCAAGGCTAGGAATTGGGTTGAAGTTTTGCTCGATTTTTGAGGTCTGGAATTGCAAACCTTAAGGTATAGGGATGACCTTCTTGTACAAAGACCAGGATTGTTCAAGAAACTAGTGGCATAAGCAACATTTTCAAACTCAGTGGGGATTTGCCCCATGAGATTATTGGAAGATAGATTGAGAAAAACAAGCCTCAGAGAACCAAGTTGTGGTGGAATTTTACCAGAAAATTGATTATCTGACAAGTCCAGTTCGAGCAGGTGAGGTAGGGTAGCAATCTCCTCCGGAATCTGTCCAGAAAGCTGATTTTGACTGAGGTTTAGAGTAGTTAAAGATTTCCATGAGATGATGTCAGATGGAAGTGCTCCGGTAAGCTGGTTCTTATCAAGTAAAAGAACCGTCATATTAGGAAGAGCAGTCAATTCAAGAGGGATGGTGCCAGTAAATTGGTTATTGCTCGCGTTGAAGACCTCCAGATTCCTCCAAGAATTTCCTTCAATGGAAATACTACCAGAGAACTTGTTGTTACTTATCTCGAGCCGTGAAAGACTAGTTGACACTTCATTAGGAAGCTCTCCAGTGAACAAATTGTCACTTATCATCAGTAGTTGCAAATTTAAAGCTGTCCATAAACCAACAGGAATATTGCCAAAAAATGCGTTATTTGAAATACTTACTATTACCAAACTACTGCAATTCTCAAGTGATTTTGGCAACTCTCCACCGAGCTTATTATCAAAAGCTACCACGCCTATTAAGCTCCCTCCATGGCATAAATATTCAGGCAGGTTCCCTGTAAGCCTATTGGAACAAACCTCGAAGCGTTCAAGGGCTGAGTATCGCCCAAGATATGGAGGGATTGACCCTGATAAATTGTTGCTAAACAACTTAAAATCTTTCAATGCCGGAAGACGACCAATGCCTTCTGGGATCTCACCAGATAACTGATTGAAGAACAAACCCAAACCTGATAATTTGTCGAGCTTCCCAAAATCAACAGGTATTGTACCAGTCAGATTGTTCTCCGAAAGATCGACGGAAGTCAAATTCAAAGCTTCAACAACCCGAGGAATTTCCCCAGATAATTT
>Ga0325400_1002625_pt1 | contig 15884 bp, 24 predicted proteins | sample PopdelMetagenome_2_FD_205662 | JGI IMG/M metagenome (GOLD analysis project Ga0325400, IMG submission 205662) | Populus deltoides microbial communities from Bellville, Georgia, United States - Xylem-PdKOR-R1 | ecosystem: Host-associated > Plants > Phyllosphere > Stem > Wood/Secondary xylem... | reverse complement strand
CGCCTCGCAGCAGCGGCGGGCGATGTCCTCCAGCCCCGCCTCACCCCGCGCGCCGAGCACCAGCCGCGCGCCCCCTTGCGCAAAGGCGATCGCGGTCGCCGCGCCGATGCCGCTGGATGCGCCGGTGATGACCACCCGCTTGCCGTTCGTGCCTGTCATGCCGTCGCCCTTCGCAGTTCGTGCGAGGGGGACGAACGAGTGCACGGGGCGTTCCGGAGAAGTCGGCCCGAGCCGCCGCCAACGCAGCCCAGGCCTCATTCGGCATGCCGCTGCACGCCCAGCACGTCGCCGCCGCAGGCGCGCGCGAATGTCGCCTCGACCAGGCCGTCGTCGGTCGCGAGAGCCTCCACCGCCAGGCCGGCGCCGAGGCGATCGATGCCCTGCTCGTGGACGGAATTTAGCGCCACCTCGTGCCGATGGTCGAACAGGTCGTGAGACGCGTCCCACGACCCGCGCTGGTGACAGCCGCCGCACGCCTCGTGCGACAGCGTGCCGCCGAACAGCACGTTGATCTCCTGCAACCCGCGGCAGATCCCGAACACCGGCTTGCCCGCCTCGATCATCCGGGCGGCAAGCCTGAGCGCCTCCTCGTCGCGCGCGTCGTCCAATTGTCCGGGACGGGGTGGTCGACGGCGCGGCGGCGGTGACGGAGCGGCGGATCATGTTCGTCGCGGAGGGCACCGGTTGCCATGCGGTGGCGTGGTTGGCTCGGCTGTCATCGCGCGCCTATGTTGAGCGGGTCGCGGGCGCGCTGATGATTACGCCGAGCGATGGCCGGCATTGCGCGGCGTCCTCCGCCTCGCCGCCGACGCCCCTGCCGTTTCCCTCGCTGGCGATCGGCAACGCGTACAAGCAACGGTTCCTGAAGGCCGGTCGCGGGGTACAGCCCTGCAGCAAGTGGTAGAGTGGTGCCCAGGGACGGGGTCGAACCGCCGACACTGCGATTTTCAGTCGCATGCTCTACCAACTGAGCTACCTGGGCCCGGGGTCGCTTCCGCGATCGGAAGCGCGCCTCTAGCGGGCGGAATCGTCGCTGTCCACCCCGTCCTGCGCGGGTTCGCGGCCGGGCAGGCGATAGCCTTCGCCCAGCCATTGCAGCAGGTCGCGGTCGCGGCATCCCTGCGAACAGAACGGCGCGTGATCGGGGTGCGAGGGCCGGGCGCAGAGCGGGCAGGGGGTGGCGGGCATCAGCGGGACTCCAGCGGATCGAAGCCGAGGCGGCGGACCAGCGTCGTGCGCCAGCCCGCCGCCTCAATCCGGGCGAGCACGGGCGCGGGGAGGCGGACTGGGGCGGGCTGGCCGGGGGTCAGCCGGCCGAGCTGGCGCAACGCCGCGCGGCCGGCGGCGGCGACCGGGTCGGCGAGCAAGAGCTCGGGCAGCGACGGGCGCAGCCGGGGGCGGACGATCTGGACGAAGCCGAAGCCGTTCACCGCAGTCCGCTCGAACGGTGGGGGAAGGGCGGCGTCGAGCGCGTCGGCCACCGCCTGGCGCTCGGCCTTGTTGGCCAGCGTCGGGAAATCGATGCCGATCGAGCCGCCGATCCCGAACCGGCGGATCGCCGCGCCCGCCGCGGTCGCGGCGGCGCTGGACAGCGGGGCGAGCGGGGGCAGGCCATCGACGTCGATCACCGTCATCGCCGGGGTCAGCGCGATCCGGAGCAGCCCGCCGGGGAAGGGCAGCTCGCCCGTCTCCGCCTCGCCCAGCATTTCGGACCAGCCCGCCGCTTCGAGCCGGTCGGGATCGTGCGGTGACAGGACGCGAACCGTCAGGCCGCTCGATCGGCAGCGCGACAACAGGTCGGGGCCGGGTGTCGCCGCCTCGTTGGGCGCGACCACCAGCTTGGGGAGCTTCCATCGCCGGCCCTCCGGCACTGCCTCGCGCACCACACGCGCGCGCAGCGTCCGGCCCAGCGTCAGTCCGGAAGGCGGCCGGTCGAGCATCCCAGCGCCGCCCGGCCATTCGACACGGGCCAGCGCCGGGGACAGCCGCTCGGCCAGGCGCACGTCGAGCACCGTGGCGTGGCGGATCGCGGCGTCATCGGGTTCGATCGCGGCTTCGAGGATGCGGTCGTCCTCGACCAGCGCGGCGCGCGTCTCGCCGATCCCGGCCTCGTACAGCCACTCAGCCAAGCGGCAGCCCGGCGACCTTCAGCAGCGCGCGGGTTTCGAACAGCGGCAGCCCGATCACGCCCGAATGGGATCCCGACAGGAACCGGACGAACGCCTCGGCGCGGCCCTGGATGGCATAGCCGCCCGCCTTGCCCAGCCCCTCGCCGCACGCGACATAGGCATCGACCTCGGCGGGGGAAAGCGGCTTGAACGCGACGATCGTGTCGGACACGCGGGTACGGACCGTTCCCGCGGCGTCGATCACGCACACGGCCGACAGGCAATGGTGGCGCCGGCCCGAGAGGCGTGCGAGCAGGTCGCGCTGGACGGCTTCCGTCTCCGCCGGGGGCAGGATGCGGCGGCCGAGCGCGATCGTGGTGTCGCCGGCCAGCACGACCTCGTTGTTCTCGCGGGGTACCGCTTGCGCCTTTTCCTCCGCTAGCCGCCGGGCATAGGCGGCGGGCAGTTCGCGTGGACGAGGCGCTTCGTCGATCGCCGGTGATACGACGCGCACGGGTTCGATGCCGAGCCGGGCGAGCAGGTCGCGTCGGCGCGGGCTGGAGGATGCGAGGATCAGGGCGGGCGCGGGGATGGACGCGGAGCCGGGCGCGCTCACTTGAACCGGTAGGTGATCCGGCCCTTGGTCAGGTCGTATGGGGTCAGCTCGACCAACACCTCGTCGCCGGTCAGCACGCGGATGCGGTTCTTGCGCATCTTGCCGGCGGTATGGCCCAGGATCTCATGGTCGTTTTCCAGGCGCACACGGAACATGGCATTGGGCAGCAGCTCCACCACCTGGCCGCGCATTTCGAGCAGTTCTTCCTTGGCCAAACACCTACCCCTGCGAAATATCGATGTGACGATCGGGCGCGCCTTAGCGGATCGACCCTCCCAAGGGAAGGCGAGCGTCGCGCGGCAGCTCGATCGGAGATGGGGAACCCGATCGCCCGGCGCAAGGCGTGCCGAGCCCGGCCATGCTCAGCCCGCCAGCGGCGCGCAGTCGAAATGGCGGACGGAGGCGGGCAGGCGGGTGGGATAGATCAGCAGCGTCAGGCAGGACGCCAGATCCGGATCCTCGCGGGGGCCCAGCGTGTCGACGAGGTCGTCGCCGGTCATCCCCGGATGCGCGATCAGCCGGGTGCCGGCCATCGCCCACAACGATCCCGGATCGTCGACATCGACATCGATCGTGATCCGGAACGACGGCATAATCGTCCGTACTTCCCCCCAATTGCGGCCAATCCCCCTGGCCAAAGCGCCGTTTCGGACGGACCACGCGGCGCCCGGTGATGATAACAGCATCAGCCCTTGAGAAAACTAGGGGAATCCCCCTAGATCGGAATACAAGTTACCGCCATTATGGATCGGTCTGGGCCGGGTCCGCCGTCTACGAGCGGAACAGCGACGTGATCGTCTGCGGCGCCTGATTGGCGATCGACAGCGCCTGGACACCCAGCTGTTGCTTGACCTGAAGCGCCTGGAGCTTGGCCGATTCCTTGGCGAGGTCCGCATCGACGAGGTTGCCGATGCCCCCCTCAATGGTGTCGGACAGCTTGGAGGTGAAGGTGATCTGGTTGTCGATCTTGCGCGCCGCCGAGCCGAGATCGGAGAGCTTGGTGCTCATCGTCTTGGCCAGCGTGTCAAGCGTGTCGACCATCTGCTTGGCCTTGGCGGGCGTATCGATCTGGGAGTTGGTGCCGAGCACGCCGGTGTTGGGGCCGCTGGACAGCGTCTCGGTGGGCGCGAGGTCGAGCGCGAAGTTCGCCACCGTCAGCGTGTCGGGGACGTAGGTGCCCGCGCTGGCGTTGTTGGTGAGCGACTGGAGCGCGCTGACGGTGCCGCCGCTCGACTTGAGCAGGTTGGTGCCGTTGAACTCGGCGGAGTTGACGATGGTGGTGATCTGGTCGCGCAGCGCCTTGAAGTCGTTGTTGTAGGCGGCGCGGCTGTCGGCGCTGATGCCGTCGTCGGACGACTGCTTGGCCAGCGTCTTCATCTGGTTGACCACGTCCGAGATCTGCTCGGCCCCGGCCACCGCCACGTCCGTCACGCTTTTCGCGCGGTTGAGCGACGAGGTGACCGCCTTCAGCCCGCCCAGGTCCGCGCGCAGGTTCTGCGCGATCGAGAAGGAGGCGGAATCGTCCTTGGTGGACGACACGTTGAGGCCGCTGTTGATGCGGCTCTGCACGGAGGCGAGCCCCTTGCTGGTCGCGTTGAGCGCCTGGAGCGCCGACATGGCGCCGATATTGGTGTTGACCGACATTCCCATGCGGATTTCCTTCTCGAACGGCCGGTGCATCCGTGCCGTCCGCCAGCCGACCGGCCATGCGGAGCGGGCGAGCGGACCCGGTTCTCGTTCATCATGGGAAGGAAAACGGCCCGGCGGGCGCGCACCGCCGGAAATTTTTGCCGCAGCCCGTTTGAGGTCGGCCGGGGCGCACCCCGATCACTGCTACGGTGGGGGTCGGGGAGCGAGAGCCGGGATGGTTTCCCACCCCGGCCCCCCTTCGACGTCGGCGTCTTGGGGGCCACCGACGCCGTCCGGCCTTACCGGAAAAGCGACGTGATGGTCTGAGGCGCCTGATTGGCGATCGACAGGGCCTGGACGCCGAGCTGCTGCTTGACCTGCAAGGCCTGCAGCTTGGCCGACTCCTTGGCCAGATCCGCATCGACGAGATTGCCGATGCCGCCTTCGATGGTGTCCGACAGCTTGCTGGTGAACTCCATCTGGGCGTCGATCTTGCGCGATGCCGAGCCGAGCGTGCTGAGCTTGGTGTTCAGCGACGACGACAGGGTGTCGAGCGTGTCGACCATCTTCTGTGCCTTGGCAGCGGTATCGATCTCCGAATTCTTGCCAAGGGTGCCCGTGCCCGAACCCGTCGACGCGACTTCGGTCGTCGCCAGGCCGAGGTCCTGGTTGGCGACCGAAAGCGAATCGGGGGTGTAGCTGCCCGAGCTCGCGCTGCTGCCCAGTGACTGCAGCGCCGAAACGGAGCCGCCACTGGCCTTCAGCAGGTTGGTGCCGTTGAACGAGGACGAGTCCACGATCGTGTTGATCTGGTCACGGAGCGCCTTGAAGTCCTTGTTATAGGCTGCACGGCTGTCGGTGCTGATCCCCTCGTCCGACGCCTGCTTGGCAAGCGTCTTCATCTGGTTCACGACATCCGAGATCTGCTCCGCACCGGCGACCGCCACGTCGGTCACGCTCTTCGCCCGACTGAGCGAGGAGGTCACCGCCTTCAGCCCGCCCAGGTCCCCGCGAAGGTTCTGGGCGATCGTGAAGGACGCCGAATCGTCCTTGGTCGACGCCACGCTCAGGCCGCTGTTGATGCGGCCCTGTACGGTGGCGAGACCCTTGCTGGTGCTGTTCAGCGCCTGAAGCGCCGCCATCGCACCAACGTTGGTGTTGACGGACATTCCCATTATGTCATTCCTTCTGGAACGTGCCGGCTGCCTTCTGCGGCCGTGGGTCTTGGCGGCGACCCGCCGGCGATCCGGAAAGCCGGACCGCACCTTCTTCATGGGATGGAAAAGCGCATGGCGGGCGTGCCGGCCAAATCTTTCGTGGTTTCCGTCGGTTAACCAAAAGCTTCTTGACGACCGGGGATCGGAAGGTCAGCAAAGGTCACGGGGTAGGCCCCGTCTTCCCCGACCACCTGTCATACCCCGCTGCAGCGATCGGCCGGCCTGTCTGCCCATGGCACAACGGGCGCATGTAGGACAGCGGGGGCGGTCAGAACGGGAACAGGGCGTCGTAGATCTGCTGGCCCCAGCGCGCCTGCTGGGCCTGGGTCAGCTGGCCGCGGCCGCCATAGCTGATGCGGGCCTCGGCGATCTGGGTGTGGCGGACGCTGTTGTCGCGGCCGATGTCCTGCGGGCGGACGATGCCGGTGACGATCAGCTCGCGCAGCTCGTAGTTGACGCGGATCTCCTGCCGGCCACGGATCACGAGGTTGCCGTTGGGCAGCACGTCGGTGACGATCGCCGACATGGTCATGTTGATCGTTTCCGACCGGCTGATCGTGCCCGAGCCGTTGTACTGCGACTTGCTGTTGCCCGCGACCAGCCTTGCCGGGTCGCCGGGCAGCACCTTCTCCAATCCGAGAAGCGCGGATACGCCGGCATTCTCCGCGCCGCCGCGGGTGCGGGCGGTGGAGTTACCGATATCGGCCTTGTCCGCGACGTTGATTCGGACGGTCAGGATGTCGCCGGTGCGCGAGGCGCGCTGGTCGCCGAGGAACGCGCCTGCGCCCGCGCGGAACAGTGAGGCGCTGGGCTCGGCCGGCATCGGCGTGCGCGCCTGGCGTCGCAGCGTCGCGCCCGATGCACCGAGCGACTCCTCGACGGGGTCGACGCCCGCGACATCGACGGGCGAGAGCGGCGGGGCCTTGCCGACCGCTTTCAGCCGACCGACCGTGCCGCAGCCGGCCAGGAGGGTGGCGGCGGCGAGGAGGATGGCGAGGTGGGTAAGCTTCATGCGGGCTTTCCGGCAACGGGGAGGGATGGGAACGGGGTGGGGGGAGGGTGGTTCGGGAGAGGGGGTGGCGGCGTTACTGGATCCGCACCGCGCCGCTGCCTTCCACGACGCCGTCGAGGGTGCGATTGGTCGCCGTGGCAACGACGCGCACGAGTTCGCCCTTGCCGCCCGCCGACAGCGCGCGACCGGCAGCCGTGATGACGAGGCCGCCCTGACGCCAGGCGATGGTCACCGGCTCGCCGCGGCGGACGAGCCGGGGCGGGACGACATCGCCCGCGCGCACCGGGTTGCCGGCCATCAGCACCCGCGCCGCCTCACGCCCCGACGCCTGCGCCGGGGTGAGCGCCCCCGCCTGATTGCCGGGCCGGGTCTCGAAATCGGTCGTCGACAGCAACTCGCCGCGCTCGACCCGCCGGGCAAGCACCGGCACTTCCGCCGGATCGGCGGCGGCGGCGGCGAGCAGCAGGAGGAGCGCGCTCATCGCAGCTGGCTCGAGGTGGCGAGCATCTCGTCGGCGGTCTTCACCACCCGGCTGTTCATTTCATAGGCGCGCTGCGCGGTGATGAGCGAGGTGATCTCGGACACCGGGTTGACGTTGGATGCCTCCACGAAGCCCTGCATCGTCAGGCCGAAGCCGGGCTGGCCCGGCGCGGCGAGGTTGGCGGTGCCCGAGGCGTCGGTCTCGGTGAAGACGTTGCCGCCCTGCGCCTCCAGCCCCGCCTCGTTGACGAAGGAGGCGAGCTGGAGCTGGCCCACCGTCTGCATCTCGGTCTGGCCGGCGAGCTTGACCTGCACCTCGCCCGTCTTGGAGATCGCGACGTCGACCGCGTCGGGGGGCACGGTGATGCCGGGCTGGACCGGATAGCCGTCCGCCGTCACCAGCTCGCCCTGGTCGGACAGCTGGAACGCGCCGTCGCGGGTGTACCCCGCCTCGCCCGAGGGCAGGGTGACCTGGAAATAGCCGCGACCCTGGATCGCGAGGTCGTAGCGGTTGCCCGTCTGGTTGGGCGCGCCCTGTTCGGTGATGCGATACACGCCGCCGGTCTTGACGCCCGCGCCGATCTGGATCCCGGTCGGCACCTTGGCCCCGTCCGCGCCGCCCGCCGAGGTGCCGGCGCGGGTTTCCTGCTGGTAGAGCAGGTCCTGGAACGCGGCGCGCTGGCGCTTGAACCCGGTGGTGTTCATGTTGGCGATGTTGTTGGAGATGACGTCGACATTGGTCTGCTGGGCAAGCATGCCGGTGCCGGCGATGGACAGGGTGCGCATGGGTATGCCTCCTTGAGGGTGGGTGTCAGCCGAGCTTGCCGAGGCGGTCGATCGCGCGCTTGCGCATGTCGTCCATGTCCTGGCTCATCTTCATGCTGGTCTGGTAGGCGCGCAGGATCTCGACCATCTGGGTGGTCTCGACGATCGGCTCGACATTGGAGCCCTCGATCCCGCCGGTCTTGAGCCTGGTCTCGGCGGCGGTCAGCTCGCGCCCGCCGGTGGCGGTCATCAGTCCGTCGCTGCGCGGGGTGACGCCGCGCTCGTCGTCGAACACCGTCACCGCGATCCGGCCGAGCGCGCCGTCCCCCGACTGGACGGTGCCGTCGCCGCCGATCGACAGCGTCGCCATGGCTTCGGCCGGGACCGTGATCGGCCGCCCGCCTTCGCCCAGGATGCGTTGCCCGCCCGCGTTGGTGAGCTCGCCCTGGCCGTTGACCTTGACGAACCCGGCGCGGGTATAGGCGGTGTCCCCGCCCGGTGCCTCGACCGAGAGGTAGCCGGGGCCGTCGATGAACAGGTCTAGCGGGTTGCCCGTCGCCTGGAACGCGCCCGCGGCCGTGTCGTGGAGCGCGCCCTGGTCGAGCACGAACGACACCGGCCGCGAGGAGGCGATCGCGGCCTCCGGCTGCCGTTCGACGAACTCGCGGAACACCGGGCGTTCGCGCTTGAACCCGGCGGTGCTCATGTTCGCCATGTTGTTGGCGGCGACGTCCAGCCGGCGGCGGAGCGCCTGTTCCTGGCTCAGCAATACATAGGAGGAGATGTCCATCCGTTGGCCCTGCCAAAATTTCCGCATCAATCGCGCCGCTAGGCAAAAGCTGCCCGGTGACCATCCTATAATAGGCTGAGGAAGGACGAGCCGGTTCGCCCCTCGCCCGAAAAGGACGAAACAAGATGTCGAGCGACACCGAACAGGCCGGCGAGGGCGCGGCGACCAAGCCCGCACCCAAGCGCAAGAAGATGCTGGTGATCGGCGCGGCGGCGGCGGCGCTGCTGCTGGTCGGCGGTGGCGGCGGCTACATGATGTTCGGGGGCAAGGCTGCGGCCGAGGAGCATGGCGCGGCGGCCGAGGAGGAGGCCGAGCCTGAAGGCGGCGGGCATAGCGGCGGGGAGGGCGAGGCCGCGGAGGCCGAACTGCCGCTCGACGTGCCGCCGATCCTGGTCAACCTGCGCACCCCCGACGGCGCGCCGCACTTCCTCAAGGTCCATGTCATGCTGGTGCCGGGCAAGAAGTCCGACCTTGAGACCCTCAAGAAGAAGCTGCCGATCCTGCTCGACACGTTCCAGCCCTTCCTGCGCGAGCTGCGCCCCGAGGACCTGTCCGGCTCGGCCGCGGTGTACCGGATCAAGGAGGAGCTGATGCTGCGATCGGTCGCCAGCATCGGCGCGGGCCAGGTCGAGGACGTGCTGGTCCAGGAGCTGGTCCAGCAATGAGTGACGACTTCGACGATTTCGAGCTGCCCGAACCGCCGGTCGCCGCGCTGGACGGGGCGGGGGCGTTCGACCAGGCGGGGATCGACGCGCTGTTCGGCGACGTCGGCGGCCCGATCCGGCCGCGTTCGGGCCTCAAGGCGGTCATCGAATCCGACGTCATCTCTTACGAACGCCTGCCGATGCTGGAGGTGGTGTTCGACCGGATGATCCGCACCTTCGCGACCTCCATGCGCAACCTGACCTCCGACGCGATCGACATCAGCCTGGAGGGGATCAGCTCGATCCGCTTCAACGACTTCATTACCCGCGTCGCGCTGCCCGCGATGATCGGGGTGTTCCGGGTCGAGGAATGGCGCAACTATGGCCTCGTCACGGTCGAATCGAGCTTGATCTATTCGGTGGTCGACGCGCTGCTGGGCGGTCGGCACGGGGGCGGGCGGCCGGTGATCGACGGGCGCGGCTTCACCGGCATCGAGGTCGGCCTCGTGTCGCGGATGCTGGGGCTGCTGCTCGACGACCTGTCGGGGGCGATGCAGCCGATCGGCGCGTGCACCATGGCGCTGGAGCGGATCGAGACCAGCCCCCGCTTCGCCTCGATCGCGGGGCCGACCAACATCTGCGCGGTCGCCACGCTGCGCGTCGACATGGACGGGCGCGGCGGCTGTTTCAGCGTGCTGCTGCCCTATGCGACGATCGAGCCGGTCCGCCACATCCTGGGCCAGCGGTTCATGGGCGAGAAGCTGGGGCCCGAGAACATCTGGGGCGCGCACATGGCCGCGGAGATCCGCCGTACCGAAGTGGCGGTCGACGTGGTGCTGGGCGAGACCATGGTCGCGCTGGGGCAGGTGCGCGAGTTCGGCGTCGGCCATACCCTGACGCTGGGCCGTGCGCCCGAAGAGGCGCTGGAGCTCCATGTCGGCGGGGTCGCGCTGGGCCACGGTCATATCGGCCAGCGCGCCGGCAATGTCGCAGTGCGGCTTTCGACCGACCTCGCCAAGGGGCCGCTGCCATGAGCTTCGCCACCGTCGCCAACCTGCTCACCGCGATCCTGTGCGCGGCGGTGCTGGTGCAGAGCGTGCGCATGATGCGGTCGCTCAAGGCCGTGCGCGGGGGCGCGATCCGCGAGGTGGTGGACGCGCTAGACCGCAGCACGGGACAGGCGCGGATGGTGCTGGGCGAGCTGAAGCAGGCGCTGGCCCAGTGCGGCGGCGCGGCGCAGGCGGTCATCGATGCCCGCGCGATCGCCGACGAGCTGACAGTGATGGTCGGGATCGCCAACGCCTCCGCCGACCGCATGGCGGAGGCGGCCGCGCGTCGCCTGCCCGGCGACGATCGGGGAGGTTCGGGATGGGCGTGATCGGCCGCCCCTCGCTGCTGCTGCTGACCGCGGGTGCGGCGAGCATCGCGGCGATCGGCAACGCGGTCGGCCTTGCCGCGCCCGGGCCGATGGCGGGCGGCACGGCGGAGCGGACCCGGCTGGGGGTCCAGATCGCCGAGGACCTGAGCCAGCGGGACAAGGCGGCGGCCCGGCGCGGCCGGGCGCTGGACCTGCGCGAACAGGCCGCCCGTGCGGCGGAGGCGCGGCTCAAGGCGGAGGCGGCGGCACCCGTTGCCCCGGCCGCGATGCCGGCGGAGGCGGGCGTGCCCGCCGGCGGGCCGGTGCCGCCCGCCGACCAGTATGACGACCTGGCGCGCATCTATCAGGCGATGAAGCCCGCGGCGGCGGCGGTCGTGCTCGAACAGCTCGACCTCGACGTCCAGATGCGGGTGGCGCAGAAGATGCGCGACCGCTCGACCGCGATGATCCTGGCGGCGATGACGCCCAAGGGTGCGGCGGCGCTGACCATGGCGATGGCGCGGCGGCAGGCGGTGCGGCCGGCGGTGGCTTCGCCCGGGGTGGTGCGACGCTAGTTGCACCCTCGTCACCCCCGGCCATGTGCCGGGGTCCACCGTGCGGCGGGACTAGCCGTGACTGGGTCGAGTGGTGTCGCTCGCGGCGGGGTGGACCCCGGCACAAGGCCGGGGTGACGGATGATGCTTCCAGCTCTAACCCACTGCCGCGCGCGCCCGGTCGACGAAGCGGGCCTGGTGGTCGCTCTGCCAGCCGGACAGCTCGGCGAACGACATCGCCTCGCGGAAGGCGAGGCCCGCCTCGCCATTCCGGACCCAGCGCACGGTGGCGTGACGCGGCTCCAGCCCCGGCACCGTCACCCGCACCGACGCGCCGGCCGGCGGCGGGGTATCGGCCATGAGGCGGCAACCCGACTGCGACAGGTCGAGCAGGGTCGGCGCGGTAGTGCGGCCGACATGCCACAACAGCACCCGGCACGCCGCCGACAGCCGCGGCGCGCGCGGCTGCTGCTGCTCGCGCTCGGGCGGGGCGTGGAGGATCTCGGCGACGTCGCGGGCGCTGGCGAACTGGACGCCCAGCCGCGGCGGGCGCGACCACACCACCTTGGCCTCGACCGAGTTGAGGTTGCGCAGCTCGACCTTGACCGTCGCGCCGACCGCGATGGCGGCGTCGCATTCGATCATCATCCCGCCCGACGACACGTTGCGGACGCGGCAGATATGGTCCGCACCGTCGGCGATCAGCCGGCCGACCATCAGGATGGTGGTGAGGCGCGCGGCGCGATCGGCCCAGCCGCCCGCCGCGGCCGGGGCGGGCGCATCGAGGGGCGTTTCGTCCTCGGGACCCGATGTGAACTGGGGCGCGAAGGGGGGAAGGGGCTTCATCAGACTGGCTCCGCTCTGGTGATGGCGACGCGGCGGACCGCGTGCGCGCCGAACGCCTCGCGCGCGGCGGCGAGCGTGACGGCGCGCAGCCCCGATATGTCGGGGAGCAGGCCGTCGCGCCCCGTGGCGAGGGGGGTGCGATAGGTTCGCATGTTGATCGCGTGCAGCAGCAAGGGCAGCCGCTCGGTGACGCTCGCCTCCTGGTCGGCGGGCACCTCCAGCGCGGCGTCGAAGCTGACATATCCGGCCAGCCGCCCGTCGCCGAGCACCAGCGGCGCGGTGATCTTGGCCGCGGGAACGAACGCCGTCTCGGTCACCGGCGCGTGGGTCGTGCCCGGCGGGCCCAGCACGGCGCGCGCGGCGATCGCCGCGCCGCCGCCGACGCCCGCGCCCGCGACGATCAGCATGAGGGGGAGGAGGAGCTTCTTCATCGATCAGAACCGGAAGCTGGCGTCGGTGGGCAGCAGCGGCGCGCCGCCCTTGACCACGATCGTCACCCGGCGGTTTTCCGGCCGGTCGGGCTGGTCGAGATAGACCGGCCGCGTGTCGGCCAGCGCCACCATCTCGGCGAAGCGCGACGGGGGCAGGCCGGCGGCGATCATCGCCGCGCGCGCGGCGATCGCGCGCTCGCCCGACAGGCGCCAGCCGGCGTCGCCACCGCTGCTGCGACCGTCGGTGTGCCCCTCGATCGCGATCGGCGCGTCCGAGCGGGCGAGCTTGCCCGCGACCCGGCCGAGCATCTGGACGGCATAGGGATTTAGGCTGGCGGTGCCGTCGCGGAACATCGAACGCGCGGCGGTGTCGGTCAGGCTGATACGCAGGCCGTCGCGGTCCTGTTCGACGCGGATCGCGTGGCGGCCGTCATCGGCCGGCGGCAGGCTGTCGATCGCGACCGCCATCTCCTGCGCCAGCACCCGGAGCGCGGCATCGGGCACGCGCGCGGTGCCGCCCGCCGCTACACCCGCGGTCGCGGCGGCCGCGACCGGCTGGCCCGAAGGCGTGCTGGTGTCCTCCGACTGGCCGCGCCGGCTGTGTCCGCCCGCGCCCGGCATCCCGCCGACGCCGCTGGTCGAGGACGACTGCTCGGTGGTCTGCGACAGGGTGGTGGCGGTGGAGGGCGAGAAATACTCGGCCAGCCCCTTCAGCCGCTGCTTGTCGGGGTTGGAGATCAGCCACAACAGCATGAAGAACGCCATCATCGCGGTGACGAAGTCGGCATAGGCGACCTTCCAAGCGCCGCCATGGTGGCCGCCCGCGATCTTCTTGACGCGCTTGATGACGATCGGGCGCACGTTGGCGCCGGCGGCGGCCATCCTTCAGGCAGCCTTGACTGAAGCGATCGCGGCGCTGAGGCGCGCTTGCACCACGCCGACGCGCACTCCCGCCACCGCCGCGTCGGCGTCCGCGCCATCGGCGAGCCGTTCTAGCACGCCCGCGCTTTCCTCCGCGAACTGGCCGAGCAGGTCGAATGCCTGGAGCTGGTCGAGATAGCTGCCTGCGAAATGGGGGTCGCAGACCAGCGTCTCGGCGAGCGTCTCCAGGTCGCGGCGAAGCTGGCGGAGTTCGCCGGCGATCGCGGCCTGGAGCTGGCGGTACGGGTCCGGGGACATGGGCGGGGCGCTCGTGCTGGAGGGGATCAGAAGAGTTCGAGCTCACCGGCGTCGACGCGCTGCGGCAGCGGCGGCGGGGCGGGGGGCAGGGTCGGCACCTGGGTCACCGCGTCGGCGACGAAGGACGAGCGCGCCTTGCCGTCGAAGGGCAGGAACTCGACCTTGCGCGCGCGGGTGCCGCCGACGTCGACATGGCCCAGTCCGATCCCCTCCGTCTCGACGAAGCGTTGGGCGAAGCGGGCGTTGCCGGTGCCGATCCCCCCCAGCCCGGCGACGATGGTCGCGCCGCCATAGATGTGCGCGCGCAGCCGGCTGCGCATCGCGCCCTTCTTCATCAGGGCGTTGATGAGCAGTTCCATCGCGTGGACGCCATAACGCTGCATGTCTTCGGGCCGCAGGCGCTGCCCCGCCTCCGGCGCGCCGAGCAGGAAGTGGTTCATCCCGCCCACGCGCGCGACCGCGTCGTGCAGGCACACCGCGATGCAGCTGCCCAGCAGCGTCGCGATCACCGTGTTGGGCTCGGCGACCGCGGCGTGCTCGCCCTGAACGATGTTGATGCGGCGGGCGTGCATCAGGACAGCGCGCCGAACACGCGCTCGATCTTGTCCTTGAGCGCCGCGGGGGCGAAGGGCTTGACCAGGTAGTTGTTGACGCCGAGCGCCGCCGCCTTTTGCACCAGCTCGCGGTCGGACGATCCGGTGAGCATGATGAACACCGTCTTGCCGATCACCGGATCGGCGCGGACCTGTTCGAGCAGCTGGAGCCCGTCCATGTCGGGCATGTTGTAGTCGGACACGATCAGGTGGACGCGATCCGCCTTGACCGCGGCCAGCGCGTCGGCCGCGCCCGCCTTGTCGCGGACGTCCTTGAACCCCAGGTCCTGGAGCGAGCGGCGGATCATCGCCCGCATGCTCGCCTGGTCGTCGACGACCATGACCTTGATCTGCGCTGCTGCCGGCATCGCCTTATGCCCTCACTTTCAACGGCCCGCAGGCCGTCAGGATCGCCTCGGGCAACGCCGCCAGGCTCAGTTCGCGTTCCACCGCGCCCAGCGTCATCGCCGCGCGCGGCATGCCGTAGACGACGCAGCTGTCCTGCGACTGGCCGAACGTCCGCGCGCCCGCCTGCCGCATCGCCAGCAGCCCTTCGGCCCCGTCCGCGCCCATGCCGGTCAGGATCGCGCCCACCGCGTGCGGACGCCGCCGGGCGATCGAATGGAACAGGATGTCCACCGACGGGCGGTGGCCGCTATAGGTCTCGCCCCGGCGCAGGCGGATGCACGACGCCGTGCCCCCCGCCAGTTCCATGTGCGTGTCCCCACCCGGAGCAATATAGACGGTGCCGGGCGTCACCGGTTGCCCGTCGCGCGCTTCCACCACGTGCATCCGGCATTCGCGGTCCAGCCGCTCGGCAAAGGAGGCGGTGAAGGCGGCGGGCATGTGCTGGACGATCAGCACCGGCGGCGTCTCGACGGGCAGCGCCGGCAGTAGCGCGAACAGCGCCTCGACGCCGCCGGTGGACGAGCCGATGCCGATCAGCGCGTCGGGATCGAACCGGCGCGTCGTGCCGGAGACGGACGGGCGCACGGGCGCGGCCGCGGCCTTCACCGCCGAGCGCCCCGCGGTGCGCACGGTCTTGCGCAGCAGCGCCGCCTCTCGCGCCAGGTCCTCGGCGTTGCCCGACGGCTTGGCGATGCAGTCCACCGCGCCCAGCCGCAACGCCTCGATCGTCACCGCCGCGCCGCGCGCGGTCAGCGTCGAGCACATCACCACCGGCATGGGACGCAGGCGCATGATGCGTTCGAGGAAGGACAGCCCGTCCATCCCCGGCATCTCGACGTCGAGCGTGATGACGTCGGGCTCGAGGTCCTTGATCATCTGGCGGGCGGTGGCGACCTCGGGCGCGTGGCCGATCACCTCGATCTCGGGATCGGCGGAGAGGATGCGGTCCAGCGCCGCGCGGATGGAGGCGCTGTCGTCGACGATCAGCGTGCGGACGCGGCCGGTCATGCGTCACCCTTGCGATAGATGGTCTGGCCGCAGCCCTGCATCGCCGCCGCCGCCGGGCCGATCAGCCGTTCGGAATGGCCGATATACAGGTGCCCGCCGGGGTGGAGCATCTCGACGAGGCGCGCTTCCAGCTCCGCCTTCGCCTTGTCGTCGAAATAGATCATGACGTTGCGGCAGAAGATCATGTCGTAGCGGGCGCGCATCGGCCACGGCTCGAACAGGTTGAGCACGCGGGCGGTGACCAGCG
>Ga0325400_1002624_pt1 | contig 15887 bp, 10 predicted proteins | sample PopdelMetagenome_2_FD_205662 | JGI IMG/M metagenome (GOLD analysis project Ga0325400, IMG submission 205662) | Populus deltoides microbial communities from Bellville, Georgia, United States - Xylem-PdKOR-R1 | ecosystem: Host-associated > Plants > Phyllosphere > Stem > Wood/Secondary xylem... | reverse complement strand
CAAAAAAAAAAAAAAAAAAAAAACCCAGAAAAAACCCAAAAAAAAGAATCATGTTTTTCTGGTTTTCACATCAAGAAACCAAATCAAGCCAAACTGAAAATTATCAGTTTAAACTGGTTTTGATCTTGAATTTTTTTTTTTTAATTCAGTTTGGTTATTTTTTAACCAAACTGAATACAAAATGAATGTCTTTGTATATATATACACACACACACACATGTTAAGAATCCAACAAAAGATGGTAGAGGGGTCGAGGATGTTTGGTTTCAATACCATCTTTTACAAGTTCATCCTGCGGTTTAAATCAAAAGTGAGCCAACAATTCACAGTGAAGTTTCCATGCACATCTCTAACCTTCAAGAAGTGACAGTGAGGCATGTGCACCAAGTCTACTGGAAAATTTGCAAGCATATATAACTCCATAAACATGTTGATGACTTTCAAGAGATAATAGGATCTAATCCATAATCCAACATTGGAAGTGGATCAACTCTGCATAGAGAAAACAAAAAATATGTAAGACTGAAGTGATTTGCTGCATTTGGCACATAAGAGCTTAAGAAAATCCCCCAACTAGGAAACAGTTTAAGCACTAGCCTACGAGCAAATTTAATTTCCAAAAATAAATGAAAACTGAATTTAAAGCATGCAGATCGGCATTCACGAAGCTCCAAAGAAGGAGGCAGTTTTCCAGTTCCCCTCTTCATTATTTTAACAGCTAAACCGCTGAAATCTCCTCTAAGTTGATAGGTCATTTGGATTTCACAAACAGCTCTTTTAGTTTTGAAATTTTAGTATACACCCTTATTAACACAAGCAATACTTGCATCATGGATGGAAACTTATAAAGCATCCTTACGACAATAAAGGTTTTCAACCCTACTTTTCCTTTCTGTTGCCTCCAAAACCCTCAAACCAAACACACTTCAGAAACTACTAAAGGAACCTAGTCCATCAAAACAATGCCACACTATAGATCTCTAATGCAGTAAAGCTACTGATCAATTTCATTTGTTTACTGGGGCATAAACAGATATCTCAACAATGCTTGGGTAACAATGGTGTTTCCTTGTGCATATTGACTAAAGCTGTAGCACAACTAAAAAAAGGTAAACAAAACAAAGCAATAAACAATCTAATATGTCTATATTTTGATCATATATATAAGAAAACAAGACATTTCTATGCAAGCTTTATCAGAAATATACAGGTGATGAAGTATTCATTTATATTTTCCAGGTACAATGACAAGATAGCGTATCTTGAATATTATGATTATAGATGTAAAATGTAAGACCTTTGTGTAAGATTTATCAGAAATAGACAGGTGATGAAGCATTCATTTATAGTTTCCAGGTACAATGACAAGATAGCATATCTTGAATATTATGATTATAGAAGTAAAACGTAAGACCTTTGAGTAAGATTTATCAGAAAATTACAGGTGATCAAGTGTTCATATATATATATATATATATATATATATATATATATATATCCAGGTCGTACAGGCAGCAAAATACTCAAAGAAAATAGTAAAGGCAGCTGAAGGTATAAATCCTCGGTATGCTCAGTAATAACACTAACTTATTTGCTCATTTAAATGTTAAAATTAGATTCCTAACCAATGAACCAACAAGTAGGGATAAAACTCAGTACTTCCGCAGTACTGAGTTTTCAGTGCATCACCATACCAAAATATGCCAAGTCCATTTTGCCAAATCAGATAATTAAAAAGTGAACCTCATTTAACATTATATCACACTCCGTTATCTATCATCTATAAGTTTTCAGCCTCCCTCACAACCCCCCACCTCTACTTAGAGCAAACTTCAAAATTTCCTACATCTCCATTACCAAATTCATGGTCTTGTTAGCAGCCTTTATAACCAATTACTTAACCACACAAGAAAGAAGTAACCATTGATGTTGTAGTTCAGAGATCACTTTGGTCACCTGTCGCGCATCCTGATTCTTCTATAGTATTCATTTTAGAAATGATGGTTATGGGATGCAAGGATAAAAGTAACTTTTACACCAATTTTGATGATTGTTACATCCACAATTAATTTGTTGCAAAATAGATTTATATTTAGTGGATGACTTTCTTTTATAAAAACAGGTTTAAGCTTTGATAAATTAGAGAAAGATCACTTTGTGTTTCAAGTTTTATAAATCCGCATTTCTACTAACCCTGGGTCAATTCCCAAGCAATTTATACTTTAGTTTATGACTGTCAACTTCTCTGATTTGGAGTACGATAGTGATTATGGAGTTCTGGCTTTAGAGGGAGGGCAGGGAGTCTATTACATGAGGAGAAATTGGAGATTACATGCTGTTTCGTCTAGTGGTGAAATGGACATATGGCATTTTTTGGTGTGGGAATATACAGAAAATTCCAGTACTATAGGAGTGCTGGATTTTTCACCATTAAGTAGTAACTTCCAGTAAAAATCTAATGTGCTGGGTGCTGAAAAATAATATAAAGGAACCAGACTAACAGTAATGCACACGGAAAAGTGAAACCACAAGACCATGTTGGGGGAAATAGGCGCATAAATCTCCAATTCTAGATCCATCATTACCCTAAATGTAAAAGAAAGTACACCAATTCCACTGATAAAACTCACCAAGCACCATTAGTACACGAGTTATCAAAGCTTTTATGAATCTTATGTAGAACCACCAACAAGAACAGAAATCATGAGAATCAATTCTCTGAAACTCGATTGATTTGATAATTCATAGTCATAACATAACTTGAATGTCTAGGCACGGGGGAGCTTTACATATACTTACATTTTAGGGGTTCTCTCCAATATCCCCTAACATGCCTAAACGCAGCTAATTTGCCCTTGAATATAGATAGAATCTCATATAGATCCTTTGACCCTGAATAGCTAATTTATGACAAAACTACTATGGCTAGTCAATCAAAAAATAATCTTTTATTTGTCATCATTCACAAATGGTTTTAATTTTCTTGAACTTACTAAAACACACTCGTGTACTCACTTTATAATAAACCAATTCAAAGTTTAAACTCTCGAAACACTTACCAATTCCTTCCATTACACAGTTGTGATTAAGTAACAATAAATAAATCAGATAATTATTCAATAATTTAAAAAAGACAAAAAGAAAAAGAAAAGGAAAAGATTTGGAGAAAGAGGTAACAAAGAGATGGAAATTGACCATCAAATAGCTAAATATTCAACATTAATCACACCACTCATTTGGATCTTGTTAGAGACATTAAAATTCACCAATTTAACGAGTACTTGCCAAGTACTCCTCCAGATCCAAGCCATTTGGGTCTTGTTCTTTGCAACATCTAAAGTGAAGTAGCAGAAAAAAATGCATCAATGGTTGAGGATGCTATTTCATCACTAGTCGAGACTCTGGTGGATTTGGGATGTTGAGGTGAGTCAAACGGTGTTTGCATATATGATGGTTTTAAATTTGTTAACAGGTGTGGTGGAATCGCAGGACTAGGTTGTGGGTGCCAGTATTTTTGGCCATAGATTATGGTGGGTTTTCATGGCAGTTAGTGACAGTGGAGGGAGAGGTACAGATCTGGTTTTTGAGAATTTCAATTGTGGTGAAGTGGGAGGTAGTGATGAAGGGGATTTTGTTCTTGAGGATTTGAACGGAGGTGATGGTTGAGGAGGGTAAGTTTTCTCTTGGTGATTTTTTGGTTTATTTTCTATTTTGATTTGGACACAAATTAGAAAGGTTAGTTCAGTCATAAATTAGTTATTTTTTGGTCGCATAAAGTGACATACCAAAATCTGTTAGCTTGGATGAAATTTTTTAACAAAGGATCTGTTGGGAATTATGTCCATAATCAAGGATACATTGACTGTAATTACAATGTAAGGACATAGTGGAGACAACCTCTAAATTATAAGGACCACAGAGCTAATTCCTCCTAGGTATGGTGAGATTTTTAGACACCAGACCGAATAGAAACAGGAAAACTAAAACCTAGCAAAATCTAATAGAAATAGGAGAAACCTACTTGATAGTCTTGATTCAATAAGAAAAATTGAACTCCATATTTCTTCCTAAAATAGCAATTTAAAAAAAAGTTACGTCTCAGTAAACCATCACTTTGGAGCTCATAGAATGACAATTTTCCTCAATTCCATTATACAAACAAGTAGTATTAATTTATAGAAACAATAAGCAAAGCAATAACATACAAACGATCAGCTTTGCACATAACATAAATAACTGCAAATTCATGGCTAGAACATCAGGAGCACAAAAACATGGTATTCAACAATATTAAATTATATATTGTATTCTTACCTTTGCTGAATTTTGAGGACACCGGTGCCTATTGCAACTGGGATGCCCATTATGATGCATTCACTTACTCCCTCAATTTTATCATCCTTTCCTTTTACAGAAGCATTAAAGAGGTGATCTGATGTTTTTTCAAATGAAGCCAACATCAACACACTTTTGTCCATCTTTTGAATACCAAATCTTGTGATTCCAAGAACAACACCCTGTTATAACATCATTAACATTTTGTTCCCCATAAAATGAATATTTAGAAAAGTAAAATAGAATCCAAATCTGTTGGAACCACTTCTGGTTCAATTAAAAATTAAAGATAACAAAATTTTAACAAATCACTCACCCTGGAAGTCATCACATCTGCTAAAAGCATCATATGACGAATGTCTATGCTCATTCCATGACTTTCCATGGTCCCTTTTATCTCATCAATGATGCACTTTCTGGCAGCCTCAATTCCAAGAGTTTCCTGGACTTCAATGATATGATTACTTTTTGTTTTCCGACCATCAACACCCTCAGTCCCCATAACAGCTTGAAGACCCGTGCTAAACAGATTCACAAAACATTATCAAAACTAATGAATGGAAAGCTTCTAACAATCTGTCAAATATATTTATGCAGCATGTTAGAGTCATGATTGATTCAAGAACAATCAATTCATAGATCATGATCAGAATGTCATGCAGCATACCATAAAACATTCTACTTTCTTGCTCACTGCCATCACATGGATTAAAAATTTTCTTAATGTCTTTTGGACTAATCACTTGTAAATATCCAGGAACTTGCATTTTCACAATTAATAATATGAGTTGCTAAATACCGCGAAGCAAGATGAAGAGTCTCAACTATGATCAACCATTTTTTAATTTTGTTTGTGATTCATCGATCATGGATATATTCAAATGATTTTTTGAGTTCTTTAATAGCCAGCCATTATAAAGATATATTGCAAATGGAGTTTAAGATAATAGTGGTTAGGAGGAAATTGATGCAGTTCCACAGGGACCCAGCACACTTGTTTAGGCTAACGAGATTGGAAACTCGGGATGTTTCCATCTAGGGCATGTAGCCTATTACAAAGTATGCTTCACAGTTGCACTTCAGTTCTTACAACTTCCATGCATAAATTAGTGCTACTCATAGACAACAACTAAAATAAGGTTGACATAATGTGTTGTCTGAACTCCTAAAGTCAAATGACAATCTAAACGGTGCAATAAAGATAAGGAGTCAATGAGATGAGCAGAAAGAAGACTTGAGAGGATTTTCTTCTTTCCTGTTTTGTTTAAGAAAATAAATAGGAGTGGGATTATTATTATTATTATTATTATTATTTTTTAAAGAGTGGAAAGTCCATTTTGAGTGATTTGCCTAGTAAGATTGAAAGTCTCATTGTTAATTCAAGGAACCCCTGTGGAAAAGGATTTCTACATTTTCCACATCAGCATCGTTTTTTCCAAAATCATTATTTGTATTTCCTGAAGTCCCACTCAGGGTTACTTGAATTCACATGATGTGATTTGAGGCAGCACTTTCTTTCTCATCACAGAACTATTAAGATACATACAAAAATATAAAGTACAAGCAGAAGTATGACTGCAACATGTTAATGGTGCATAAAATGATCCTCAAAATGTAACTTCGATAAATACCATCTTAGTTAAGGCATGTGTGAGTCTCTCCCGAATAGCTTAGACTTTTAGGTTGGAAGCACTAATAACCCCAATCTAAATAGTTGAAACATATTTTAAACCCTTATAAGAGCATGTTGTATTTGATGGCATTAAGATAAAGTGGCACAAAAGGATTTTACCACAAAAAAATATGTACAGCTTAAGTAAATGATTGGAAAAAAGACAAAGTAGTTACAGCAAACTCACCCTTCAACAAACATGTTGTATTTCGGGCCGCCTTGATCATTCTCTGCATCATCAAGCTTCTTCTGGGCAATAACAACACGTTCAACTGTTTTTATGCCCTACCATCCAAAGACAACATGGTAATTACACATCTACTCCTAAAAATTATGACCATGTGAAAAGAAAATGCAGAATTCTCTAGATAAGTAATATCCAACAATTCTATAAATCTCACCTTTACTACAACTGCTGGAAGCATATTTTTAAGAGAATGGAGTTCAAAATGAAGTTTGTTTCTGTCACCACCTGGAAAAACTTCCAACTTTCCATCTTCTAAAACATTAATACGCTGCAGGTTAACATTGCCATGGGATGATTAACATTTATAACTTTGCAAATGCTAAACACTACCATGTGAAAAGTTCTCACCTGCAGCTTCCGCTTAATCTTTGGAGTTTCTAAAATCAATTCTCTCACAATGTTAGCATCCAAGGATAACTGTGCCTCACGAATTGTTTTCATGTCAAGTGTAACCTTTACTGATGCTGATCGTGAAGTCATTACAATTTTTATACTTTTCGCGACCTGCAAAACAAGATCAGGAAACAAAATTGAACTTAATAGAAACTGGATGACAAGCTTAATTAGAAATCTGAAGAGCTGATAAACAATGAATATATTTATAAGAATTTTGCTGAGTTGAGCAGAGAGCAATTGTGCAAAAGGGTTCTGGGTTCAGTAAAAAATGGATGAATGAAGGTGTAATTAATGAAGCCAAAAGAAAGTACAAGCTGAAATCACCAATGATTGCACCTACAACAACTAATCAGAGACTAGTGAAAATTATATCAAATATTCAAACCCAACAAGAAGGTAGTTATTAAGTTTCGACAATGAATTGATTGCATACCTGGCCTAGAACAGTTTTCTGGATGCGGCCCTTTATGATTCGAGCAGCATTTACATTACTATTATGCTCAAGTTCTACTGTAATGATAGGTGTGCTGATCCTTTTGGCACCATTTATTATTTCTTTAATACGAGGAACTCCCTGTGTTATATCTAAAATAATGCTTAGAAATCAACTTAAGACATAACGATAGCCAAAGTCCTTACAAGATAAAGTGTCAATCGCCAATAAAAAAATGTGAAATTAGTAAGGATACTCATGCTCGCAACTCCAGCAAAGTGAAAGGTCTTTAATGTCATTTGCGTTCCTGGTTCTCCAATACTTTGAGCTCCAATTGCTCCAATTGCAGTTCCAGGTTCAATTCTTTTCCAGACATAACGATCAAGGCAGGTTTTCAGGAAAACCTAAAATTTATTTTACATCAACACTCATTAAAGACAGTTCACTACAAATTATAAGGGAAACAATAAAGACCTGTTCTAGTATTGGATATACAATACATGGTAAAAAAATCCTTGTAAGCAAATTGTATAGAAAAAACTAACATTTCTAAATCAAGCCATTTCATTGAATAACAAAAGGATTGATTAACTCACTGTAGAGTATTCCACTTCTAGAAAACTAGTGTTTTTCATGTATAGATATTAAGCATACGTTTGATCAATTTATAAATGGGCTTAACCACCTTTCTACAATATGAAACTGAATGAGAGAAGCAAAAAAGTCCATCTAGTTCTGCATTCATTTCTCCCACTGTTTCTTTCTAGCTCTGCTGCTCTTAAGCTTCCATAAAAAATAAAACACACATGATAAGTTTTTTTATTGCTAAAATCTAAACCTAGAATCATTACTTCTCAATCCTATTACCCATTGAACTGAAGCTGATGAGCTACAAAATATGTCCAATCTACTGGTAATCTGCCAAGAACATTAAGATTAAGAAGTAATTTCTATACATTTTGTCCTGTTGTTCACAATGCCCGTGAACTAGCAGAAGTGTTTAATTTAGTATGCCAGCTTTTGGGGCTGGACACTGTTCTGGAATCTTTGGTGACATTCCTGTTTTTGCATTTTACTACACGTTCATGGTGCTATTGTTGTCACATTAGAAAGAATCACAGATCTCATCAAGTACCACTTCAATTCCATTTACATTCTTTCTCAAATTGAAAAATATATGCTTTATATGCTGATCAATACACATATTGGAGCATCCAAATGAACTTCCAGAGGCTGTTTTAGCAGTGACAACATCCATTTGATACCTACCTACCTACCTCTAAGGAATCCACATAGAGTATGGGTCAGCCAATTTGACACCCTTATTACTCATTCTTTCAGGGAACAGTAAAAAAATGGTAAGTACATTTAATTTGCACAAGGCATTGTCAAACATCCTTTTTATAAGGAAAGTGTTTGCTTCAATTTCAGATAACTCAAGAAAGAAAGCATGACCTTGAAAGAAATTTTTTCCGTTGTCAAATGCCATACATGTTCTGGTTCATGACATACTCCCTGTTATAAATGGTTTCTTTTGCTACTAATCATATTGAGTTAAAGGAAGAAGATTAAGAGAAGATGTCTTTCACAATACCTTGGAAGACATACCGAGAACAAGATTACTATGAAACGAGAGACTAGAGGAGTACCAATCAATTGAACTACCAGGTTTGAGAATAAAGTGAGATCCTAGACCCTTGTAGCTAATGAATGAATTTGTTTTTGAAAGGTTGCAAAATTTTCAAGCTCGTCGTCACAATTCACAACACAAGGTTATCTACTATGACTCTTTTCCACTATGAATTTAATCTGAATACTCCTTTTATTCTGAGATTATAAAACTCTTGCTGGTAGTACCAGCACCACAAATTTCGGTGCGTCAACTTCTTATCAGTGGAATAAAGAATCATAGCCACTTGTTTTCCAAAGATGTGAAATACCAGTTTCCTCTAATAGTTTATGTTTCTAATCAGCGAGCATCTTCTGGCACACCTGTCCTTTTTTTTTTATTCTCAACACCCACAACCAGCATCTGACAAATGACCTTTTATACTTGCCCACTAAGCAACCAGAAATTCTCAACTTTATAATTCATTTACATGTTAAAAATTTCACTTATTTTATCAACAATGAGGAAAACCAAGTTTATATTAAGAAATTTCTTAGATAAAAAAGCTACACCTTTGTAGCAGGGAAAGTTCATCAAGCTCCCATTTGTCCACTGCTTATTCAAGCTCCCAATTCCAGAGTGGTCCCACATCTAGCACGTTACCTTACTTCTGATGGTGGAGGCTGATTAATTTTTATTTGCCTATTTTTTAGCCCTATTAACTAAAATTAATAAAGCACTAGAAAACAAAAACACTCTCGACAAATTAATTTATATCCCTTCAGCTTCTACTGACTCATATGGTGCTATAACATCATGACACCAAAAGAAAAGAAGCCATCGACACAAAGGAAATAGCAAATAAATTTAAACCATGAAGGCACAGGTATCAATCAGTTCATTTGAATGGTAGTGAAGTGATACTTACCTCCAACTGCTTTTCGGTAATACCAGAGACCTTCTGAGCAATCTTTTCTGTATTCTTAGAAACTCCTGTGAGCCCTTCAACATTTTTTATATTCTCAAAATTCTCTACCTCAACACCATCAATCAATTTCATCAAGCATTCCAGTCTCTTAGCTTGATCCCCAAGGAAAGAACTAAGACTTTTTCTGAAGGATTCAGAACAAATTCCATCAAGAGTCCCATTATGCTTTAGTAGCAAACTTTGTACAATGTTTGAGATATCTGAAGGGGAAAGGTACTCATCTTCTTCAGCACCACATGTTGCCTGTGTGTGGGAATTAATCAAATATATAGTCTTATCAAGTTTCACAGAAATCATGGGAAATTCACTTAAGATAAGCACGGCAACAAACCTTAACTTTCATGAACAATCTATCAAAATTCAAAGGAACCCCTGCTTTTCCTTCCATTATAGCAGGATCCAAGCCATCATCTCCATAAAGAAATTGAACTATACCACCACCTGCATCTTGCACTGTGTTATCATATTGAACACACAAGTCTTCCAATCCTTTGCTCAGTCTACGAGCCATGTATCCAGTGTCAGCTGTTTTCACCTGAAGGGAAAAAAATTACATAAAAACATGTTTCAAATCTCAAGATAAACCCATCTTCCTCTAGTCCCAAACCCCCAACTCACCCTGCCATACAATTGGCCATTAACATATGGCAATTGGTAGGGCATCAGGATCCACATTAACAGGTCAAAACTACAGGGACATATTAACTACCATATAAATTTTTATTTTACACTTCTCATTGATATGAGATGGGCCATTTTCACAAAGTTCGTAATTATTATTATTATTATTAGTTGATGACTTAGCATAAAAGAATATTTTTGGAAGAAAATTAAAGCAAAACTCGTAGCCAAATAACCAAGAGAGAGTTTTTCATAGGGAACTAAATTTTACTCAAAACTTTGATTCTAGTTAACTTGGTGACCCCAGAAACCATATGACAAATGAATGAAAACGAAAGGAAAAATCAAAAGAAATAAGAACAAAACTAGGAACAACATTAAGAAACTACACTTCAGGTCAAGCACATAAGAAAAATTAATAATAAGAAAAGAAGATTAGTGGTGGACCTCAAATGATATTTATACTTCTAGTTTAAGCTAACTGGCTACTACTTTTTCATATTAACTTTGTGACTCTGATTTCAAGCAAAATAATGGTTTTTTTTTTTTTGTGCTAAGAAAGCTTTCATATTAGGGAAAGCATTAAGACAAATTAACTTTAGTGAAAATAGAAAAAAAATTGGCCTCGGTATCATCATTAGTGATGTGGTAGCAACTTTTTTATTTTCTTTTATGAAAATAGAGATTTAGGATTTAAAAGATTATCCATGGTGGATTGAAGGGAAGATTGGTGTTTAGGATAGATCAAGGCTGGTCTTTGATATTGATACCAATTAAACAGCAGCAATTGAAGAGGAGAAGAGGGAAGAAAGACAAGAAAAATAAAGAAGATAAAGGGAGAAACAAGAAGAACTAGAGAGAAGGACAAGGAAGATAGAACGCTATTGTCACTAATCATTCAACAGCTAACATAAAAATAAAAATGTGCACTTCCATAAAAGCTAAAACCAAAATGGGGCCCTAAAATGTAATAAAACATAGAATATTTTCAAAGTAACAAAACATAAATAGATTCCTAATTAACTAAATCTCTAATTTTCTAGTAACAAATATTATGGAAGATCTTCCATTAATCAGGCATGAACATTCCTTTTTTCCAAGGCAAAAAAAAAAAAATAGCCTAACTTTTACAAGAAATTTATATTAAAAAAGCAAAATTGAGTTTCGAATTAATATATGAGCATGACATCAGCTTTCTATAAGCCACTAACTATGAGGGGTTAATAACAAAGAAGCAATGAAACTATAAGATAAAATATTAAACATATTTCAATCTTAAATTGACAGCTAATAAAAGAAAAAAAAAGGATTTTCCATACCGCAGTATCCACCAGACCTTCTCTCCCACCCATGGTATGGAAGAAAAAGTCAGTTGCCGACAAACCACTATAAAAGGAATTAGCCACAAAGCCTTTAGCCTGCACAAAAGATTACAATACCCCATTTGCTTCACAAGTTCATGCTTCCAAAAAAGAATTAAACAAAAGAAAAGAAACACTCTTATGTATTGTTTATGCTATGAGCCAAATGATGAAGCATTTCTTTAAGCTACTAGTTAGAGATTTGGGATCTAAGTCCGACACACACTCAAATATGTTAGTAACAATAACAAATAGAGATACTAACAAGAACTTCCATTTGAAATTTTCAAAAAAAAAAATCCAAACCAATTCAACCAGAGACATTGATAGAGTTGACAGAAAACTCTTTCAAGGGCTACTAGTCTACTACAGAGTAAATAATTCTACTCATTTCATCGATCTTAATTACTAGTCAATAATTTCATTCAAATTACTTATCATATAAATAAACAAATCACAATAATCTGTGGTAATAACTGAATATAACTTCCCTAACAAGAAACTATATAAAAAAGAGAGATCTTTTTCGAAGATAGCAATATTAAACACGGAATTCCTGAAAATCCAGATGGAATAAGGGCATAAAAATATTAAGTATACTCATTATGCTTGCCTCAATTCAAAGAAAAAAAATCTCAATTCCATGCTAGAAGAGGTTGGCTTCATGGATAGTTCTTTTTTCCTTCAAAATACATGTAAAAGAAAACAACATAGCATATTTAGACAAGTTTTCAGCCTACTGCAACCCTCCAACTCCATGCAGGCTCAAAACCAACAATGCTGAATCTGCCAACATCATACCATTCATTGACTCCATAACATATACAAATAAGAAAGATCCTTTTTAGGTACAAAATATTAACCTGGATGATTTTCTGAGAACACAGATGGCATATGGTCATAAAAATACAAGTACACATGCTTTTTGCAAATCAACCCATCTAATTCTAAATTCCAAGCTAGTAGGCATTACAAAACATGTTTAGATAGGTTGTCAACCTACTGCAACATCCAGCTTAACCCAGACACAAAACAACAATACAGAATCGTCAAACATTAGATCAGATATTGGCTACAAGTACAAATTGCTCATAGAAATAACTGGTTTCTTCTTCCCAAAGAAAGAACCTAATAGCATGCATATCTTCTAGTAAAAAATAAAACAAGTTATTTCTTTGTTGGCTTTGTTGTTGTTGGCCTAGTAACAATCACAACTGAATGCCCACAAATTTATGGGCATCTCAAGAGTAAACTTGAGCATGTCTTACATGAGTATGATGTTACCCAGCCAATAAAACTGGAGGCTTTTACATTCAACCATAAATTCAGTGAGCGCCCACTGTAATGGCAAAAGCATGGCAAACTAAGATCCCTTCGGATAACCAAGAGGGGGGGGAGGGGGGGGGGAACTCCACTGCTCTTGACAAAGCCAACTATTTTGTGACTGTTACAGATAAAGAAGACAGAAAAACAAAGCTCTCTCAATAAGGAACTTTGTTCCACAAAACTGGTATATCCAAAAAAATATAGCCATGTCACTCAGATTTTACTCCCATTCCTTTGCCATGTCACTCAACATGAGTATTTTAGGCAGAATGACAACTCTGAGCAAAGTAGTCTACGGCACATGTGCTTTACCACACTCATGTCCAGACACTTCAGACATCTGAAGATATATGAGATCATAAAAGCATATGAATTCCCATTTTCAAACAATAGCTCACTTTATACAGTTTAGAGATCCTACGTAAGGGATGGTATCCATCACTGCAAATAGCAAGTCTATTATTGTACGATAATGTTTGGTTGATGGTGACTATGCCTCTGTGAGATTAAGTTTTTGAACCAGAATAAAAGACAAATAAATACTCTACTTACAGCAGGGGTCTTGGATTTCCTAGGGAAATGAGGGAGACTTCGATCTATGAATCCATCAGGAGCACGGGAACCTCCAACTGATTGCTGACCAACACATGCAATCATCTGGCTAATATTGATAGGGGAACCCTTGGATCCGCACTGTGACATAATCAATGGACTGTTTCTCCAATGCAATTCTTTCATGCATACCTATTTAGATAAAATCAAGTTAGTGACGCAAAGTACTTCATCAACCAACAAAAGGTTAACACAATGACTTGCAACATCAAAGAATTGACTTTAAGAACAAAACAGCAGCAGAATCTTTCATTGACTACATTTCAAAGCCAAGAACTTGTCCTCACTCAACAATACTATATTAGAGTAAATACTAAAGTAATCCAACCAGTTAAATACCCTGCCAATGAGCATTGAACTCATTCACATAAAAATACTAAAATTTAACCTAATGTCAGATCCTTACATCCCCAGCTTCCTCTCGAAGCTTATTTAATCTCTCAGTTATTTCAGTTTCCAGTGTTTGAGTTGCATCACAACCAGATTTAAGCGCAAGCCTTCCTCCATTGTAATCAGCTATCAGTTTATTGCAATGTCGATAACCATTTGAAATTGTTTTCCCTTTCTCATCGATCAATTTTTTTCCTGGTTGGACATCATCAATCCCAATTGAGAAGCCATGATTTCCTATCCAACGAGCACTACATTCAGGCAGATACAATGTAATTAGCCAAACAGATAACTTAATACCATTACTACTCACGTAGAAATTTGAGATGGCATTAGACACCAGCAAAGTAGATGAGACAATAAGCAAATATTGCTGACAACAATTTCATTTTTTCTTTTGAACACAAATTATAAAGCCACAGGGAATCATATGTAAAATAGGCGGGAAAACAACAAGCATAGATAGCATTGCCTGAAGAAATAGTGGGAAAAAAAAGTTCATTTTTTTATCATACTAGCTACCACTAATAACCAAGATGAGATAAATCAATATTGCAGTCATTACATAGGAATCGACCAGCGGTAGCAAGAGCTCTAACTTCATATTCTAATGAAGCTGGAGCAAATTAAACAATATTAAAAATTAAAAACACCATAACCAAGTTCCAGTCACAACCAGGAGTGATTTTGATATAGTGAACCTCATGAAATGGCCGCTATACTAAATCAACAAAGCACAATATCAAACTAAAGGGTTTACAGCCAACTTCTTCCTGTATTAAATACAGAGTTATTTACATTAACAGCTGAAAGAAAAAAGCATTGTCATTAGAAATTATCAATGTTAAAATAAGAATTGGCATCAGCTGATAGTAAAACCATAAAGGTCCAATACTGATGGACATCGAAAATGGCTTTAGAAACAATAGAAATACATCTTGCAGCTAGTTGCAACATGATCTCGTGATTCTACATTCAACCAAGAATTCAAAACTGGATTAGGTTTCTTTAAATAGACATGCTTGTATTAATGTAACCTACATACTAAATATCATTTGATTAATGGTTAATTCAAAGGATTACTCCATCCTAAAATACCATTTCTAGAAGTTTCAAAGATTGTTATGCATGTTTCTTGAAAGCGTGCTTATTCTTATGGGGAGAAGAAATTTTAGAGAGAGAGAGAAGAAAGGAGTAGGGAAAAAAAGACAATAAGGCATCCATCAAACTGAAAAACACAATTCTAAGACAAAAATACTTTCCAATCTTATTGGGCTAAAAGCCCAAAAGTTGGTTGTTTTAGGGTTTTATTATGTATATGTAATTTTTGACATTATGATCAATTTTGATGAATTGATTAAAAAAGTTAAGGACTTTTAATTTCTCTCCTCCTTTTTTGTCTTCTTCCGCAACTTTTCTCTTCTCTTCTTTAGAAACTCCTCTTCTTAGCTTTTCTTTCTCTTCTTTCTTTTGCTTCTCTTCTTCTCCTCAAATCTTACTTGTCCCGCATCAATCAGTTTCTAATAATCCCAGACTTCCTTTCCAACCCAAAACAATTTTCAAAGACATTGCATGTTTCCACAAATCTTAACATCTTTGTCTCTCCAATAATGCTTTGGTGTTAAGCCGAATTAGTAAAAGATCAAAACCAATGAAGCTTTTTAAATTCCAAACTCTTATATTCATATTTTTTTCAAACCATAGTCCAAGATAACTTTCAGTTGGAAAATTTCTTGAAACTGTCTGACATCAAAGGTTTATATTACCTTAAGAATAGTACAAGTTCATTAGAACACCAATGGGACAACAATTTAAAATATCAAGTGAAGCAAAATTTCCAGTCAGGAAATAAATAGCAAGGTAAAAACTTTCAATTTGCCCATATGACAGCACCAAG
>Ga0325400_1002622_pt1 | contig 15888 bp, 13 predicted proteins | sample PopdelMetagenome_2_FD_205662 | JGI IMG/M metagenome (GOLD analysis project Ga0325400, IMG submission 205662) | Populus deltoides microbial communities from Bellville, Georgia, United States - Xylem-PdKOR-R1 | ecosystem: Host-associated > Plants > Phyllosphere > Stem > Wood/Secondary xylem... | reverse complement strand
GCTGACCGACACGACGGAGGGGGAGTCGCTCATGCTCCGATCCTGCACCATGGGGTGCTTCTTCGGACTCGGATGTCGGTGGCCGCCGCACGATGAGCCCGAGCCCCGGGAATCGTGCGCCGGAAGCGTCGGCCCGGACTCCGATGTCGGTGGCCGCCGTACAATATAGAGAGTGCCGATCTCACCCCTCACGAGCGACCACACCCTGCGAGTCCGCGGGGCGCGCGTCCACAATCTGCGCGACGTCGACCTCGTCATCCCGCGCGACTCCCTCGTCGTGTTCACGGGCCTGTCGGGCTCGGGCAAGTCGTCGCTCGCGTTCGACACGATCTTCGCGGAGGGGCAGCGGCGCTACGTCGAGTCCCTCTCCGCCTATGCGCGGCAGTTCCTCGGACAGGTCGACCGGCCCGACGTCGACTTCATCGAGGGGCTGAGCCCCGCGGTCTCGATCGATCAGAAGTCGACCAACCGCAACCCCCGCTCCACCGTGGGCACGATCACCGAGATCTACGACTACATGCGCCTGCTGTGGGCCCGCATCGGGGTGCCGCACTGCGCGGTGTGCGGCGAGCGGATCGAGCGCCAGACGGTGCAGCAGATCGCCGATCAGCTGATGACGCTCGAGACCGGCACGCGCTACCAGGTGGTCAGCCCCGTGGTCTCGCAGAAGAAGGGCGAGTTCGTCGACCTGTTCCGCGAGCTCGCCGGCGCCGGGTACTCGCGCGCCATCGTCGACGGGGAGCAGATCCAGCTGTCGAGCCCGCCGGTGCTCAAGAAGCAGTACAAGCACGACATCTCGGTCGTGGTCGACCGGCTCGTCGCGAGCGACGACATCCTCGCCCGGCTCACCGACTCGCTCGAGACGGCACTACGACTCACCGACGGGCTCGTGTCCGTCAACTTCGTTGACGAGGAGGGCGACGCCGCGTGGCGCAACTTCTCCGAGAAGATGTCATGCCCCAACGGGCATCCGGTGCAGCTGACCGAGATCGAGCCGCGCACCTTCTCGTTCAACGCGCCCTTCGGCGCGTGCCCGCAGTGCTCCGGCCTCGGCACGAAGATGTCGGTCGACGCCGAGCTCCTCCTCGGCGACCCGCAGCTCAGCGTCGCCGAGGGCGTGATCCTCCCGTGGACGCAGGCGGGCAAGGGCCTGTTCAACTACTTCCAGCGGCTGCTCGAAGGTCTCGCCGCCGATCTCGGGTTCTCGCTCGACACCCCGTGGGAGCAGCTCGACGACCACGTGCGCGAGGCGATCCTCACGGGCCACGACTTCGAGGTCACGGTGAAGTGGCGCAATCGATTCGGCCGCGAGATGAAGTACTCCACCGGCTTCGAGGGCGTCATGCCCTACATCGAGCGCAAGTTCCTCGAGGCCGAGAGCGACTCGGCGCGCGCGCGGTTCGCGAGCTACTTGCGAGAGATCCCGTGCCCGGTGTGCCGCGGCCGGCGTCTCAAGCCCGAGGTGCTCGCCGTCACCGTGCACGGGCACAGCATCGCGGATGCGTCGGAGCTGAGCCTCGGCGACGCGTACGACTTCATGCACGGGCTGGAGCTGACCGAGCGCGAGGCGCGCATCGCCGCCGCCGTGCTGCGCGAGATCCGCGCACGGCTCGAGTTCCTCATCCAGGTGGGCCTCAACTACCTCAACCTCGCCCGCTCGGCGGGCACTCTCAGCGGGGGCGAGGCCCAGCGCATCCGCCTCGCCACGCAGATCGGCTCCGGCCTCACCGGCGTGCTCTACGTGCTCGACGAGCCCAGTATCGGCCTGCACCAGCGCGACAACCGGCGCCTGATCGAGACCCTCGTGCGTCTCAAGAACCTCGGCAACACGCTCATCGTGGTCGAGCACGACGAGGACACCATCCGCACTGCCGACTGGATCGTCGACATCGGACCCGGCGCGGGGGAGCACGGCGGCGAGGTCGTGCACTCCGGCTCCTACGAGTCGCTGCTCGGCGACGAGCGTTCGGTCACCGGCGACTACCTCTCCGGCCGGCGGGCGATCGCCACGCCGGCGCGACGACGCCGCATCGACAAGTCGCGGCGGATCACGGTCGAGGGCGCGCGCGCCAACAACCTCCGCAGCGTCACGGTCGACTTCCCGCTCGGGGTGTTCACCGCCGTCACCGGGGTGAGCGGGTCGGGCAAGTCGTCGCTCGTCAACGACATCCTGTACAAGGTGCTGGCCAACGAGCTCAACGGCGCCCGGCAGATCCCGGGCAAGCACACCCGCGTGCGCGGGCTCGACCACCTCGACAAGGTCGTGCACGTCGACCAGGCGCCGATCGGGCGCACCCCCCGCTCGAACCCGGCCACCTACACGGGCGTGTTCGACAAGATCCGCACCCTGTTCGCGGAGACCACCGAGGCGAAGGCTCGCGGATACCTCCCCGGACGCTTCAGCTTCAACGTCAAGGGCGGCCGGTGCGAGCACTGCGCCGGCGACGGCACCATCAAGATCGAGATGAACTTCCTGCCCGACGTGTACGTCGTGTGCGAGGTATGCCACGGCGCACGCTACAACCGCGACACGCTCGGAGTGCACTACAAGGGCAAGAACATCGCCGAGGTGCTCAACATGCCGATCAGCGAGGCGGCGGAGTTCTTCGCCGCGATCGGGTCGATCAGCCGGTTCCTCACCACGCTCGTCGACGTCGGACTCGGCTACGTACGGCTCGGTCAGAGCGCCACGACGCTCTCGGGCGGCGAGGCGCAGCGCGTGAAGCTCGCCACCGAACTGCAGCGCCGGTCGAACGGCCGCAGCATCTACGTGCTCGACGAGCCGACCACCGGTCTGCACTTCGAGGACGTGCGCAAGCTCCTCCTGGTGCTCAACGGGCTCGTCGACAAGGGCAACACCGTGATCGTGATCGAGCACAACCTCGACGTGATCAAGTCGGCGGACTGGCTCATCGACCTCGGGCCGGAGGGCGGGGCCGGCGGCGGCAAGGTGCTCGCGACCGGCACCCCCGAGCAGCTCGCCCGCGTCGAGGCGAGCCACACCGGCGTGTTCCTCCGCGAGGTGCTCGACACCCGTGCGGAGGTGCGCGAGCGGGAGCGCACGGCGCGGTCCGCGCAGCTCGCGCTCGCGGAGCCGGCGGGCGACGGCGACGCCGCGCGCACGGTCGGCGACGACGGGGTCGGTCGAGTGGGCGACGCCGTGCACGACCTGGCCCTCGAGCGGCAGCGGGAGCGCGAGGCCGAGTACGACGCACCGCGCTACGCCGCCCGCTGAGCATGGCCGACACCGTCCACTACCGCCCGAAGGCGGGGGAGATCCCGACCCAGCCCGGCGTCTACCGGTTCAAGGACGCCGGCGGGCGGGTGCTCTACGTCGGCAAGGCGAACAGCCTCCGCGCCCGGCTGAGCAACTACTTCGCCCCTCTGCCGAGCCTCCACGAGCGCACGCGGCGGATGGTGCTGAGCGCCGACGCGGTGGAGTGGACGGTGGTCGGCTCCGAGTTCGAGGCGCTGCAGCTCGAGTACACCTGGATCAAGGAGTTCGAGCCGCCGTTCAACGTCAAGTTCCGCGACGACAAGACGTATCCGTACCTCGCCATCACCCTCGGCGAGTCGGTGCCGCGCGTGCTCGTCACCCGCAATCGCAACATCAAGGACGCGCGGTACTTCGGCCCGTACACGAAGGTGTGGGCCATCCGCGAGACCGTGGACCAGATGCTCAAGGCGTTCCCGATGCGCAGCTGCACCGACACGATCTACCGCCGCGCGGAGCAGACGGGCCGGCCGTGCCTGCTCGGCGACATCGGCAAGTGCGCGGCGCCCTGCGTCGGGCGCGTCACGAAGTCGGACCACAAGGCGATCGCGGTGGACTTCGCCTCGTTCATGGCGGGCAACGACTCCCGCTACCTCGGCGACCTCACCACGAAGATGCGCCGGGCGGCGCAGACGCAGGACTACGAGGCCGCCGCGCGCTTCCGCGACCAGATCGGCGCGCTCGAGAACGCCCTCGCCAAGTCGACCGTGGTGCTCGCCGAGGACGTCGACGCCGACCTCTTCGGCATCGCCCACGACGAGCTCGCCGCCGCGGTGCAGCAGTTCATCGTGCGCGGCGGGCGCATCCGCGGCGTGCGCAGCTGGGTCGTCGACAAGGAGCTCGACGTCGACCTGGCCGCCCTCGTCGAGACGGTGGTGCAGAACGCGTACGACGACGCCGCACCCCCGCGCGAGATCATCGTGCCCGAACTGCCCGGCGACGCGCGCGAGCTCGAGCAGCTGCTCACGGGCATCCGTGCCGAGCGTGGCGGAGGGCACGGCCGGGTCGCGCTCCGGGTCGCCCGGCGCGGTGAGAAGGCGGCGCTCGCGCAGACGGTGACGTCGAACGCGAAGAACGCCCTCATCCTCTACAAGACCCGCCGGAGCGGGGACTTCGTCGCCCGGTCGCAGGCGCTCGCCGACATCCAGGAGGCGCTCGGCATGCCCGACGCGCCGCTGCGCATGGAGTGCTACGACGTCTCGCACCTCAGCGGCACCAACATCGTCGCGTCGATGGTCGTGTTCGAGGACGGCCTGCCGCGCAAGGACCAGTACCGGCGGTTCAGCATCCCCGACTCCACCGACGACACGGAGTCGATCTACCAGACGCTGTCGCGACGGCTGGCGAACGTCGACCAGGAGACCAGTCGCGCCGCCGACGAGGACCCGAGCGTGAAGAAGTTCGCGTACCGGCCGAACCTCCTCATCGTCGACGGCGGGCAGCCGCAGGTCGCCGCCGCGCAGCGGGCGATGACGGATGCCGGGGTGACCGGCGTCCAGCTCTGCGGCATCGCGAAGCGGCTGGAGGAGATCTGGCTGCCCGACTCCGACTACCCGGTGATCCTGCCCCGCAACAGCGACGCGCTGTTCCTGTTCCAACGCATCCGCGACGAGGCGCACCGCTTCGCGATCACCTACCAGCGGCAGCGGCGGGGCAACGACATCGCCTCCGTGCTCGAGGGCATCCCCGGCCTCGGGCCCGCCCGCATCCGCGAGCTGCTGCGGCACTTCGGCTCCGTCCGCCGCCTGCGCGCGGCCGAGCCCGACGCGATCTCGGAGGTCAAGGGCGTCGGCTCCTCACTCGCCGCGACCGTGCACCGGGCGCTGCGGGAGTGAGCGCCCGCCGTCCCGCGGCCGACGGGTAGGCTGTACCCCGCCATGACCGACGCCGCACCCGCCGCCGCGCCGCGCCCGCAGGAGATCCTCATCGTCACGGGCATGTCCGGGGCAGGCCGTTCCACGGTGGGCAACGCGCTCGAGGATCTCGGCTGGTACGTGGTCGACAACCTGCCGCCGCAGATGCTGCGGCCGCTCGCCGACCTCGTCGAACGCGCCGGGTCGAACATCCCCAAGCTCGCCGCGGTCGTCGACGTGCGCGGGGGCGACCTGTTCCTCGACCTCGAGCAGAACCTCGAGGCGCTGCGCGCGCAGGCGAACCTCCGCGTGCTGTTCCTCGACGCCGCCGACGCGGTGCTCGTGCGCCGGTTCGAGGCGGTGCGCCGGCCCCATCCGCTCCAGGAGGACGGCACGATCCTCGACGGGATCGCGGCCGAGCGCAGCCGGATGCTGTCGGTGCGCGAGTCGAGTGACCTGATCATCGACACCTCCGACCTCAACAACCACCAGCTCGCCACCGCGGTGGGCGACGCCTTCGCCGGTGACGACACCCCGGGCGTGCACCTCACCGTGATGAGCTTCGGCTTCAAGTACGGTCTCCCGCCGGACGCCGACCTCGTCGCCGACATGCGGTTCCTGCCGAACCCCTACTGGGTGCCGGAGCTCCGGGCCTCGACGGGCCTCGACGCCGAGGTGCGCGACTACGTCCTGAGCCGCGAGGGGGCGACGCGCTTCATCGCCGACTACGCGACGGCGCTCGGCCCGGTGCTCGCCGGGTATCAGCGCGAGAACAAGCGGCACGCTACGATCGCCGTCGGCTGCACCGGCGGCAAGCACCGCTCCGTCGCGACGGTGCAGCGGCTCGCCGAGCATCTGCGCGACGTGCCCGGCGTCGCGGTCAGCGTCAAGCACCGCGACCTCGGCCGGGAGTGACGGCCGGGCGCTCCGCGCCCGCCGGCCCGCTCCGGCCCATCCGACATCCCGAGGAGGACTCCCGATCGTGGCATCCACCGCCGACGTCAAAGACGAACTCGCCCGCACCGAGGTCGGACGCACGAGCGTCCGCGCGGCGGAGCTCGCCGCCGTGCTCCGCTTCGCGGGCGGCCTGCACACCATCTCGGGGCGGATCGCCGTCGAGGCGGAGCTCGACTCCGTGCAGACCGCGCGCCGGGTGCGGCGCGACCTCGCCGAGCTCTACGGCGTGCGCGCGGACATCTCGGTCATGCCGGCGTCGGCCGTGCGGCGGACGAGCCTGTACCTGGTGCGGGTGCTCGACGGCGGCGAGACGCTCGCGAGACAGACGGGCCTGATGGACGCGCGGCGTCGACCCGTGCGCGGCCTCCCCAACCGGCTCACGACCGGCAACCGCGAGGAGATCGCGGCCGTGTGGCGCGGGGCCTTCCTCGCGCAGGGCTCGCTCACCGATCCGGGTCGGTCCGCGGCCCTCGAGGTCGTCTGCCCGGGCAACGAGTCCGCCATGGCCCTCGTCGGTGCCGCGAGCCGCCTCGGCGTGCCGGCGAAGGCGCGCGAGGTGCGCGGCGTGCACCGCGTCGTCGTCCGCGACGGCGAGGCGATCAGCGCGATGCTCGTGCACATGGGGGCGGAGGCGACCGTGCTGGCGTGGGACGAGCTGCGCCAGCGCCGGGAGGTCCGTGCGACCGCAAACCGGCTCGTGAACTTCGACGACGCGAACCTGCGCCGCTCCGCGCAGGCGGCGGTCGCCGCCTGCGCGCGGGTCGAGCGGGCGCTCGAGATCCTCGGGCCCGGCATCCCCGATCACCTCAAGTACGCGGGTGAGCTGCGGCTCAGCCACCGCGAGGCGAGTCTCGACGAGCTCGGCCACCACGCCGACCCGCCGATGACGAAGGACGCCGTCGCCGGACGCATCCGCCGTCTCCTCGCCATGGCCGACAAGCGCGCGTCCGACCTCGGCATCGCGGGCACGGACGCGAACCTGCCGGCCGACTTCGACGACGCCTGAGCGGGTCGCGCGGCCGCCGCGCAGGAGGGGCCGCTGGGTAGACTCGGAGACATCCGGCCCGCGTGAACCGGCGTGCCGGAACCCCCGCGAAGTCAGGAGATCTCCGATGACCGAGTACACCCTCCCCGATCTGCCCTACGACTACTCGGCGCTCGAGCCGAGCATCAGCGGCGCCATCATGGAGCTGCACCACGACAAGCACCACCAGGCGTACGTGACGGGGGCCAACGCCGCGCTCGCCGCCCTCGCCGAAGCCCGCGACACCGACTCCCTCGCGAACGTGAACAAGCTGGAGAAGGACCTCGCCTTCAACCTCGGCGGGCACGTGAACCACTCGGTGTTCTGGACGAACCTCTCCCCGGACGGCGGCGACAAGCCGGTCGGTGAGGTCGCCTCCGCGATCGACGACGGGTTCGGCTCGTTCGACAAGTTCACCGCGCACTTCACCGCCGCCGCGCTCGGCGTGCAGGGCTCCGGATGGGCGGCGCTGGTCTGGGACTCGATCGGGCAGCAGCTCATCGTGCAGCAGTTCTTCGACCAGCAGTCGAACTTCGCCGCCGGCACGGTGCCGGTTCTGCTGCTCGACGTGTGGGAGCACGCGTACTACCTCGACTACAAGAACGTGCGGGCCGACTACGTCAAGGCGTTCTGGAACATCGTGAACTGGTCGAACGTGGAGCAGCGCCTCGCCGCCGCCCGTGAGAAGACGGCCGGCCTGCTGGTACTGTCGTAACCGCCTCGGGCGCCCGGCGGCATACCCCGGGCGCCCGCCGGCTCCTCCGACGCCGACGTCGACCTCCACCCGCGCCATCACCCCAGGAGCACCCATGTCAGTCCGCATCGGCATCAACGGCTTCGGCCGGATCGGCCGCAACTTCTTCCGTGCCGCGCTCGCCAAGGGCGACGACGTCGAGGTCGTCGCCGTCAACGACCTGACGGACAACAAGACCCTCGCCCACCTGCTCAAGTACGACTCCATCACCGGGCGGCTCGACGCCACCGTCGAGCTCGACGGCGATCGCATCGTCGTCAACGGCAAGCCCGTGCTGGTGTTCGAGGAGCGCGACCCGGCGAACCTCCCCTGGGGCGAGCACGGCGTCGACGTCGTCATCGAGTCGACCGGCCGCTTCACGAAGTCGGTCGACGCGCGCAAGCACATCGACGGCGGTGCGAAGAAGGTCATCGTCTCGGCGCCCGCGTCCGGCGACGACGTGGTCACCCTCGTGCTCGGCGTCAACGAGGGCTCCTACGACCCCGCGACGCACGACATCATCTCCAACGCGTCGTGCACCACCAACTGCCTCGCGCCGCTCGCGAAGGTGTTCCTCGACGAGTTCGGCATCGAGCGCGGCCTCATGACGACCGTGCACGCCTACACCGCCGACCAGAACCTGCAGGACGGCCCGCACAGCGACCTCCGCCGCGCCCGTGCCGCCGGCCTCAACATCATCCCCACCTCCACCGGCGCCGCGAAGGCCCTCGGGCTCGTCATCCCCGAGCTGGTCGGCAAGCTCGACGGCTACGCGCTCCGGGTGCCGGTGCCGACCGGATCGATCACCGACCTCACCGTAGAGACCACCGCGAGCGTCACCGTCGACCAGGTCAACGCCGTGTACAAGGCGGCTGCCGAGGGTCCCCTCAAGGGCGTCCTCAAGTACACCGAGGACCCGATCGTCTCGAGCGACATCGTCTCCGACCCGCACTCGGCCATCTTCGACGCGGGCCTCACCAAGGTGATCGGCTCCCAGGTCAAGGTCGCCGCCTGGTACGACAACGAGTGGGGCTACTCGAACCGGCTCGTCGACATCGCGGAGTACGTGGCCGACCGGCTCTGACCGCGACCCGGGCGCCCCGCATGGCCCTCCGCACCATCGACTCGCTCGGCCCCCTCGCGGGTCGTCGCGTACTCGTCCGCTGCGACCTCAACGTCCCGCTGAAGGACGGCCGCATCACCGACGACGGGCGCATCCGCGCTGCCCTGCCCACGCTGAACCGCCTCATGCACGACGGCGCCCGCGTGGTCGTGATGTCCCACCTCGGGCGACCCGACGGCGCGCCCGACCCGCGGTTCGGACTCGCGCCGGTCGCGCAGCGGCTGAGCGAGCTGCTCGGGGCGGACGTCGCGTTCGCCGAGGACACGGCGGGGGAGTCGGCAGCGGCCACCGTCGACCGGCTCGACGTCGGCGGGGTCGCCCTGCTCGAGAACCTCCGGTTCGAGCCGGGGGAGGCGTCGAAGCAGGACTCGGACCGGCGCGCCTTCGCGGAGCGGCTCGCACGCCTCGGCGACGTGCTCGTCTCCGACGGGTTCGGCGTCGTGCACCGCCGGCAGGCGAGCGTCTACGAGCTCGCCGAGCTGCTGCCCAGCGCGGCCGGGTCGCTCATCACCGACGAGCTCGGGGTGCTCGATCGTCTCACCGAGACGCCGGAGAAGCCCTACACGGTGGTTCTCGGCGGATCGAAGGTCTCCGACAAGCTCGGCGTCATCGAGCACCTGCTGCCGCGCGTGGACACCCTCCTGATCGGCGGGGGGATGCTGTTCACCTTCCTCGCCGCCCGCGGACACGCCGTCGGCGCGAGCCTGCTCGAGGCCGATCGGATCGACACCGTGCGCGGCTACCTCGACGAGGCGGAGCGCACCGGCGTCGAGATCGTGCTCCCCACCGACGTGGTGGTCGCCTCCGGCTTCGCGGCCGACGCCGACCACGAGGTGAGGCCGGCCGACTCCATCGAGGGCTCGGCGTTCGGCGCCGACGGGATCGGGCTCGACATCGGCCCCGAGACGTCGGAGCGCTTCGCCGACGCCATCCGCTCGTCGTCCACGGCCTTCTGGAACGGGCCGATGGGCGTGTTCGAGTTCGACGCCTTCGCCGCCGGGACCCGCGCGGTGGCCGCGGCCCTCGCCGAGGTCGACGGACTCTCGGTGGTCGGGGGAGGGGACTCCGCCGCGGCGGTGCGCGCCCTCGGCTTCGCCGACGACGACTTCTCCCACATCTCGACCGGCGGCGGCGCGAGCCTCGAGTTCCTCGAGGGCAAGCGCCTGCCCGGACTGGAGGCCCTCGGATGGCAGCGGTGACACCCGGCGGAAGGACCCCCTTCATCGCCGGCAACTGGAAGCTCAATCTCGACCATCTGCAGGCCATCGCGTTCGTGCAGAAGCTCGCCTGGGCGTTGAAGGACGCACGGCTGGACTTCGGCGAGGTCGAGGTCGCGGTGTTCCCGCCGTTCACCGACCTGCGGTCGGTGCAGACCCTCGTCGCGGCCGACAAGCTGCCGCTGCGATACGGCGCCCAGGACGTCTCCGAGCACGAGTCGGGGGCGCACACCGGCGAGATCGCGGCGTCGTTCCTCGCCGCGCTCGACTGCGGCTATGTGCTCGTCGGCCACTCCGAGCGCCGGACCGGGCACGGGGAGACCGACGAGCAGGTCGGGGCCAAGGCGCGCGCCGCGCTCGCCCGCGGCGTCGTGCCCGTCATCTGCGTCGGGGAGACGGCGGAGGACCTCGAGACGCACGGTCCGAGCGCCGTTCCCGTCGCGCAGCTCGCCGCCGCTCTGACGGGCATCGACGCGGGCGCCGAGATCGTCGTCGCCTACGAGCCCGTGTGGGCGATCGGATCGGGCCGGGCCGCGACGCCGGAGCAGGCGCAGCAGGTCGCGGCGCAACTGCGCGAGGTCGTCGCGGACGCCCTCGGCCGGGAGACCGCCGACGCGACGCGGATCCTCTACGGCGGCTCGGTGAAGTCGGGCAACGTCGCGGGCTTCCTGCGCGAGCGCGACGTCGACGGCGCGCTGGTCGGCGGAGCGAGCCTCGACGTGGACGAGTTCTCCCGCATCGCGCGGTTCCGACAGCACGTCACCGGCTAGACGGCGCAACGGTCGGGTGGTAACGCCCGTGGTTATACTTGACGCGGTTCCGCCCGGCGCAGCGGCGACGGGCCAGGAAGGGCAATCGGTGGAAATTCTCCAGGTCATCCTGCAGGTCGTGCTCGGCATCACGAGTCTCCTGCTGACCCTGCTCATCCTCCTGCACCGGGGACGCGGCGGCGGGCTGTCGGACATGTTCGGCGGCGGCGTCACCTCGAACCTGGGTGCCTCGGGCGTGGCCGAACGCAACCTCAACCGCATCACGGTGATGCTCGGCCTCCTCTGGATCTCGTGCATCATCGTCCTCGGACTCATCACGAAGTTCGACGGCGGAGCCTGACGGGCACCACCGCCGCGACCCGATCCGCGGCGCGCACGGGAACTCACAGCAGGAAGCAGTAGGACGTATGGCATCAGGCGGCAGCGCAATCCGGGGTTCGCGCGTCGGAGCGGGACCGATGGGGGAACAGGACCGCGGCTTCCACGCCGAGCGGGTCGCCGTCTCCTACTGGGACGCGCACGGTAACGAGACCGTGCGGTACTTCGCGGCCAACCTGCCCCAGGAGGAGATCCCCGAGACGATCGACTCCCCGCAGACCGGGCTCCCCGCCGGACGCGACAAGGACAACCCGCCGAGCCTCGCCAAGCTCGAGCCGTACAAGACGCACCTCGCCTACGTGAAGGAGCGTCGTACGGAGGAGGAGGCCGCCGCGCTCCTCGAGGAGGCGCTGCAGGCACTCCGAGCCCGCCGCGGCCGCACCGCCGGCGACTGACGCGGGGACCGGCACCCGGTCTCAGTACTCCGAGCCGATAAGGTTCTCGGGCACCTCCGCCGCAGCGGCCTGGTCCACGAAGAAGAAGCCCGGTCTCAGTATTCCGAGCCGATAAGGTTCTCGGGCACCTTCGCCGCGGCGGCCTGGTCCACGAAGAATACGGTGCGCTTGCGCCCCCGCGCCCCCGCCGCCGGCACCTCCTCGGTGCCGGCGCCCGCGAGAGCCAGTCCGAGCGCGGACGCCTTGTCGGCGCCGGCGAGGCACAGCCAGATGCGAGCGGACGCGTTGAGCACCGGCAGGGTGAGGCTCAGCCGCTCGGCGGGCGGCTTCGGCGCGTTCCGCACCGCGATGGCGGATCGCTCCCGCTCGCGGATGCCGTCGGCTCCCGGGAACAGCGAGGCGATGTGGCCGTCGGGTCCGATCCCGAGGAAGGCGATGTCGAACACCGGCGCGTGCGCGCCCTCCGGGGCGTGCGCGGCGAGCTCCGCGGCGTAATGGTCGGCCGCCTCGTCGACGGTGAGACCCTCGCCGTCCGCGGCCCACGCGTGCACGTGGTCGGCGGGCACACCCACGTCGTCGATCAACGCGGCGCGGGCGCCGACCTCGTTGCGCTCCGCGTCGTCGCGTGCGACCCAGCGCTCGTCGCCCCACCACACGTGCACCCGCGTCCAGTCGACGGAGTCGCGCGCCTCGGACCGGTCGATCGACCGGAGGATGGAGGTGCCGACCCCGCCGCCGGTGAGGGCGAGGTGCACCTCCGGCTGCTCGTCGAGCAGGTCGATCGTCTTCGTGATGAACCGCGCCGCCACCGAGCCGGTGAGCTCGTCGCTGTCCCGGTGCACGAGCACCCGCGTGCCGTTGGTCATGCTGCCGCCTCCTTGGCGTCGGGTCCGAGGTCGCCGAGGCCCCGGGTGATGACGGCGCCGAACAGGTCGTCGGGGTCGAGCCGGCGCAGCTCCTCCGCGAGGCAGTCGCGGAGGCCGCGCCGTGGCAGTGAGATGTCGTGCGTCGGCTGCTCGGGCTGCACGAGGGTCGCGACGTTCACCTGAGACCGCTCCAGCTCGATCATGCCGGACGCGCGGGTGAGCTTGACGCCGTGGATGCCGCTCGATCCGGTGATCGACGGCGTCAGCTCATGCAGCACCGGCAGCTCGAGCTGCAGCTGCAGCCACGCGGCCAGCAGTGTTGTCGATGGCGAGTCGGGCGCGCCGTGCACCTCGACGTCGGTGATGGTCTCGAACGGCGGCTGGTCGAGCACCGCCGCGAGCTGCGCGCGCCACAGGGTGAGCCGCGTCCAGGCGAAGTCGGTGTCGCCGGGCGAGTAGGTGCCGGCGAGGTGGCGCAGGAATCCCTGCGGATCGCGCTGCGCGGCGGCGTCCGTGATCCGGCGCTGCGCGATGCGCCCGAGCGGCGACGTCGAGACGACCTCGGGTGCCTCGGCGGGCCACCAGGCCACGACCGGGGCGTCGGGGAGCAGGAGGCCCGTCACGAGACCCTCCTCGTCGCGGGCCATGTCGCCGTAGGCGCGGAGCAGGATGACCTCGCTCGCTCCGGCGTCGCCGCCGACGCGGATCTGCGCGTCGAGACGGGTGGCGTCGGCGGCGGCGTCCGCGGGGGCGGTGGAGATCACGATCACGCGCATGGGGTGCTCCCGCGACGCGTCGTTCGCGGCCTCGATCGCCTCCTCCTCGTGACCGAGCTCGGTGGAGATGACCAGGGTGAGCACCCGGCCGAGTGCGACGACGCCGCCCTCCTCCCGAATGGACACGAGGGTCTTCTGGATCCGGCTCGACGTGGTGTCGGGCAGATCGACGATCATGGGCGCCTCCAGACGCGGCCGTCGCGGGCGAGGAGCTCGTCGGCGGAGGGGGGACCCCACGTGCCGGGACGGTACTGCTCGGGAGCAGGCTGGTCGGCCCAGAACCGCTCGATGGGGTCGAGGATCATCCAGCTCAGCTCGACCTCGCGCTGGCGCGGGAACAGCGGCGGATCGCCGAGCAGCACGTCGAGGATGAGCCGCTCGTACGCCTCCGGACTCGCCTCGGTGAACGCGTGGCCGTAGCCGAAGTCCATCGTCACGTCGCGCACCTGCATGCCGGCGCCGGGCACCTTCGACCCGAAGCGGATGGTGACGCCCTCGTCGGGCTGCACGCGGATGACGAGCGCGTTCTGGCCGAGCGCCGAGGTCTGGCTCTCGGCGAAGAGCTGCTGCGGCGCCCGCTTGAACACCACGGCGACCTCGGTGACGCGGCGGCCGAGCCGCTTGCCCGCGCGGAGGTAGAAGGGCACGCCCGCCCACCGCCGGGTGCCGATGTCGAGCCGCATCGCCGCGTAGGTCTCGGTGCGGGAGGCGGGGTCCATGCCGTCCTCCTCGAGGAACCCGAGCACGCGCTCGCCTCCCTGCCATCCGCCCGAGTACTGGCCGCGCGCGGTGGCGGCGCCGATGTCGCGGGGGAGCCGCACGGCGGAGAGCACCTTCTCCTTCTCCGCGCGGAGGTCGGCGGCGTCGAAGGAGACCGGCTCCTCCATGGCGGTGAGGGCGAGCAGCTGCAGCAGGTGGTTCTGGATGACGTCGCGCGCGGCGCCGATGCCGTCGTAGTACCCGGCGCGACCGCCGACCCCGATGTCCTCCGCCATGGTGATCTGCACGTGATCGACGTAGTTCGCGTTCCACAGGGGCTCGTAGAGCTGGTTGGCGAACCGCAGGGCCAGGATGTTCTGCACCGTCTCCTTGCCCAGGTAGTGGTCGATGCGGAACACGGAGTCGGGCGGGAACACCGACTCGACCACGTCGTTGAGCTCGCGCGCGGTGCGGAGGTCGCTGCCGAAGGGCTTCTCGATCACGACCCGGCGCCACTGCCCGTCGCGCTGCTCGGCGAGGCCGGAGCGGCGCAGCTGCTCGGTCACCTGCGGGAAGGACTTCGGCGGGATCGACAGGTAGAACGCGTGGTTGCCCATCGTGCCGCGGTTGGCGTCGAGCTCCTCCACCGTCTCCTTGAGCTGTGCGAACGCCGCGTCGTCGTCGAACTCGCCCTGCACGAAGCGGATGCCCTGCGCGAGCTGCCTCCACACGTCCTCGTCGAACGGGGTGCGCGCGTACTGCTTCACCGCGTCGTAGACGACCTGCTCGAAGTCCTGCGTGTCCCAGTCGCGCCGGGCGAACCCGACGAGCGCGAAGCCGGGCGGCAGCAGCCCGCGGTTGGCGAGGTCGTACACGGCCGGCATGAGCTTCTTGCGCGACAGGTCGCCGGTCACCCCGAAGATGATCAGCCCGCTCGGACCGGCGATGCGGTTCAGCCGCCGATCGGAGGCGAGTCGGAGCGGGTTGAACTCCGGGGTGATGGTCACCGGGGGCATGCGGTTCCTCGTTCGATCGATCCGCCGGCGGAAGCGCGACGGGAGAGAATGCGTCTCAGCCGCGGCGGACGGCGGCGAGGAGGTCCTCGACCGCCGCCGGCCCCGGGAGCGTCACGGTGAGCACCGGCCGTCCGTGGTCGGCGAGCACGCTCGCGTCGCCCGCCGCCTGCGCCTGGATGAGCTGGCCGAAGGTGAACGGACGGTCGGGGATGTCGAGGTCCTCGGGGGCCGTCGCCAGCACCTGCAGGAACACGCCGGTCGCGGGTCCGCCCTTGTGGAACTGCCCCGTCGAGTGCAGGAACCGCGGTCCCCATCCGAAGGTCGTCGGCCGCCCGGTCCGGGCCGCGAGGAGCGGGCGCAGGTCGGCCAGACCGGGGTAGGAGAGCCGGTCGACGTACGCCTGCACGGCGACGTAGCCGTCGCCGGGCACGTCGGCGAGCAGGGCGTCGATCGCGGCCGCGAGGCCGTCGACGCCGTCGAGCAGGCCGCCCGTGCCGCGCACCTCGACGCCGCCGTCGGCGAACGCCGGGGGAGCGGGCTCCGGGCGGTCGTCGAGCAGACCGCGGGTGGCGACCTTCGCCGACTCCACGTCGGGCTGGTCGAACGGGTTGATGCCGAGCAGCCGGCCCGCGACGGCGGTGGCGAACTCCCAGGTGAGGATCTGCGCGCCGAGAGTGCCGCTGATCTCGATCTCGCCGTCGTGCACCTCCTCGGTGGCGCGCTTGGACTCGACGAGGCGCACGATCTGGAGGTCGCCGGGGCGGGCGTCGAGCTCGGGGGAGTCGGCCTCGAGCACGACCGGCAGGA
>Ga0325400_1002620_pt1 | contig 15899 bp, 8 predicted proteins | sample PopdelMetagenome_2_FD_205662 | JGI IMG/M metagenome (GOLD analysis project Ga0325400, IMG submission 205662) | Populus deltoides microbial communities from Bellville, Georgia, United States - Xylem-PdKOR-R1 | ecosystem: Host-associated > Plants > Phyllosphere > Stem > Wood/Secondary xylem... | reverse complement strand
TTTATGTGACATCTAGTACTAAATATGTTATCTCTTTGTTGTTCTACACCATCTTTCTTAATCTAAACATTAAGTGCTCTCCTGATCACCAAAACCTCTTACTTAATTAGATACTCAATATCATTACAATCTTTAAGTGGTGGTATCTAATCCTTCTCGGATATGTCATTTATAGACTCAATCTCCTCATGCTCCCTCCTAACCATAATCCTTTTGTTTGGATATTATGAAGCTACATGTCTACTCCCCAAACACTTGAAACACTTAATATTGTGGTTATGATTAGATGAGATCTTAATTTTATCTTTTGTTTGAGTGGTCAAATCTTTCCTTCAAATCTTATATGATTTGGCTTTATTGCCCATAATATTTAACTTTAAAGTGACAACCTCTCTCTCTTATAATTCAGCCTCCAAGCTTAAAAGGAACCTAAATTACTTCATTGACGTGTATTGTCTTATATCTTCGATTACCTCTCTATCTTGATAGCCATATGAACCATATCTTCAAGCTCAATATAATACTATAATGATTGAAAACTATCTCTACGAAATTATGAATATGAAATCGCAAATATTAATATGAATTCATGCAAAATATGAATGATATAAAGACTCGAAAAAAAGACTATGAAAATTAAAAAAACTAATTAAATAAGATTTAAATGACTAAAATATTCCAAATTAAGATTTATCTTAAAGAAACCTCAAGAATTAAGATTTTTCCAGAGTTAAAGTAAGTGGCCGAACTCTATATTTCTTTGAATTAAAATTTACAGCGAACCTTTTTTTTTTCTTTCGATTTTATTTGTTCTTTTTTTTATATAAAACTTTATTTAATCAAGAATACAAATAATTTTTTTTAACTTGATGTCGCAACTAGTTTTTAGAGAAAATAAAAAACTCAACAACAATGAAGTATACGAAAACTTGAAGGAAAAAAGAATATAAATTGATTTGGAGGTCTTCTTTAATACTAACTAATAAGAACCTCATGGATTTAAAAATCCAGAAACCCACAGAAATTGACTCTTTCCGATAAAGCTAAGATCAAGTTTGAAATTAAGCTTGATATAACAATATCCTGTATTGAGGGATCAAAACTATAAGTAACTAAACCCCCACCCAACACTTATAAAGAGATATGAACAAAAAGTATAAAAATCGCCATGAAACTTGATTAATTCTTCGATAAGTTAGAGTGGTTCAATGAAAAACAAAAAAGAATGAGCGAAACCTTTCATACACAATACTAATTGCTGAAATTAAAGTCTATAAAAAAAAACTAAATACAAGCAAATTAACCCTATTTATAATAGGTAAAAACATCTTAAACAATGCTAGAAAAATAATAAAAAAGTTCTAAATAAAATAGGAGAAAGAATAATAAATTAACTAGGAAACTAATACAATTCCCTCACAGCTTGTTGACCTTATTACAAGGCCTTTTGAATGTCTTATTACCTTAAAACTTTAATCCAATATAGAACAAGACCTCTGAAAAATTATGGTAAACTTTAAGTCCAAACTACTAGTCGGATAAAAATAATACTTGTTAGAGTAAAATTATGCATTAGAAAAAAAAACCTCTAACTACTGAAATTAATTAGCCCATGAAGTAAATGGATCATGCTCTTTTTGTGTATGAATTATATTGACTAAATTCTGATCTTCACTTGTTGATGTCTCCTCTTTGAAATCCACCTTGATCCAAATATTCTAAATAAGTCTACTGAATGCATCTTTGAGTTTTTTTACCTTTCTATTGTAATTTGCCCATTTAAAACTCGTAATAGATTTTTTAGTGTAGTTTTGATTATATCAAGCAACCTCTGTAACACCACAATCCAACCATACATACTGTGAAAGGCCATTACATGTTTAAGTGTGTGTTTGATATTGTGGTGCATATTGCTTTTTAAAAGTGTTTTTCACTTGAAATTGTATCAAAATATTTTTTTTTTACATAAACTTATCAAAATTATTGAAACACACTAAAAATACATTAATTTAAAGTTTTTTCAAGCCAAGCACAGTATTTAAACGCATACGAATAATTGAAACCTTTTTGGTTTGAATTTCTAGACTTGTGTCTTTGTAGGATCAGTAAGCTAGTAGATAATTACTTTAATGGTTTTTGGTGTTTTAGTATTGATTTTGGACCGAGTCTTTGTTTTTGGAGAGATTTTATGTTGATTATGGAATGAAATTGAAGCTGAGAAATAAAATATGATGAATTGTTTGATGATTTTTATAGGGTGTGTTTAAAATTGTGGTAGCGGTTGCGGTTTAAAGTACTTTTCGCTTAAAAATACATTAAAATAATTTTTTTATTTTTTAAAAATTATTTTTGATATTAATACATCAAAACAATATAAATATAAAAAAAAATTAATTTTAAATAATATATATTTTTTAAATTTAAGCCAAACAGGTCATAAACACTATCACATTATGTAAAGAGAGAACATAAATTTTATTTTTAATTAGAAAATTAAATGTAAGAAAAAAAGGCAGGATTGTGAAGGGAAAGATGCGTAAACGGTGGTGGGAGTAGGAAGATACAAGACTCACGAAAGACATTTCGTGGCATTAAATTAATTATAATGATAAATTTGTAATATTTCAGGTTTTTTTTGGTTAATAGTTCCTTTCAAAAAAAAAAAAAAAAATAATAATAAGCGAATATAGAAGGCGTTCTTGGTCCGAGTGGCTGTAACCTAGGTTCCTTGCTACCAGTGCGAAAAAGCAACAGAGAGATATAAAATATCTTCTTCTCATCACAAATGGTAGATATGGAAACGCCACCTTCAATTGCAAACGACGCTGCTGATAACACCATCTCCCCTCGCAATCTCGATGAAAATCCGGAGGATGCGTCCTCCATAAATCCTGGGTACTACTTTCTTGTAATTTCTATTAGTTCCACTTGGATTTCTAGAAAAGAAAAAAGGGGAAATTTATGTTTGGTCATGAATTATTTGTTTTTCTTCGATTTGCTAAGAAAACAAACCAAATTATTGGATTGAACTCTTAAATTAAATATCAAACTGCTAAGGCACAGGCCTTCATGTCCCTATTGTTGGATTGTACTCTAGGCATTGAGCTTTTGAACCTTTTTGTTTTTTTGGAACGTAGAGAAAAAGAATCCAAGGCTGAGATTGCTGGAGAAGAAGACGAAGAAGAAGTGAGAGGCATTCTACAAGTTATTGCATCTACTGGCAAATTTTGGTACTGCACTTTTGATGTTTCCTTTATTTTGATTTCAATACATAGATTTGGTGCTTTTTATTTTTTCACATGCTAGATAGATGCAACTGCACAAACAAATTTAGTTACCCGTGCTTGATTTTAAAGACTAAATCCGTCACCTTTATCACATAAACCACCGGATTCTGGAGCCATAGCAGTCTCAACATACCCATTAATCACCGTGTCATGATGCCCTTTTCTTGCGCAGGGATGGAAATGGATACCCATGGGTCAAGTTTGCACTATCCATACCTGAACCAGAACCCCAAATAACTATCCAAACCTGACCGGGTATGGATCTTTGATACCCGAACATGGCCTGATCGGGTTTTGACTTCTCATCTGTTATCCATAACCCAAACCTGATCCGAGCCCAAACTTGAATGCTATAATTTACAACTATTAAGTACACAATTAACTTGGTATACATGTTATCTTTTTCAAACTTTAAAGTTATTTATTTATTTCGGGCCGGGTTCAAGTTAGGGTTTAGTTTAGGTATACCAATATCTGTACCCAACTTGAAACTTGATTTTTGCCTTTGGCATTTACCTGAAACCAGCAGGCCTAAAGATTTCCTATCTATTCTGGTCAGTATCCATTGCCATCCTTATTCATGCCATTACCACCTATACCATTCTGTTATTGGATGGTTATTTTCCATGATGTTATTACATTTTTTCTTCTCATATATCATCTCACAAGCATGCTTTATACCTACATTTGAAACACCATAGTTTGTTATAATTGAGGCTGTACTTGTACTTTTACTCATCACCGTGAACCATTTCCAATTGTTTTTTCACATCATCCTCATAAATAATTCTTCAAAGTTCCTAAAGTAGTCATATCTCCACTCTCCCATCAACCTTCTTGAGCAAATTGATGGAAAAATGGTTTCACCACTTGTCCATTAATGTATTTTATGGATATTTATTGAAAATAATTTGAGCCTTGTGTGAAGTCTTGCAGTTGTTTCATTACAATTTTTCTTCTAGGCATACTTTTCCATTTTTTTGTTGCAGGGATTGTTTGCCTTCCTTCACCCCTTGGGGCCCAATGCATTGCATAAATACATCATGGATTCTTTAACTTAATAACACATTTGCCTTGATAATGCATTTTCATTTCCAAAATAAATGTCTTGACTCCTCTTCTGTTCTTTTCCTTGTTAGCACACCAAATTGGAAAATCCAATTATTAATCTCCTTCTTTTCTCTTATGACTCTTAATAATAATTTTTGATTTAGATTTCCAAAATAAACTTCAAGGATCGAATTGAATTTTTTGGGAAAAAACACTATAGCAATCCAAAGTGTTATAGTGAAATGAACAATAACTTTGAACAATAAAAATCCCATGTCTTTTAGTTTATAGTGTAATAAAAGCAGAAGAATACATGCTTCCCTTATAATGAACATGCCTGCTTTTTTAAAAATAATTCTCTACCAAAAACTTCTACTTTTAAAAGTTGGACCAAAAGTTGCTTAATAACTGTGCTATTACGTGTCGTGGTTGTTTCCCCTTCAGATTATGCAATTGTAGGTTTCTAGCTCAAGAGGTTATATGCTTCAACATTGTGAGAGTATTAGAAAATTTGCACTCAATAGTCCAGAAGGAGGACTTTTAACAATTATTGTAAATTTATTGTGATTTTAATAATTTTATAAATTTTCAGCATGATTTAGGAATTTCCTTGTTTTTGTGATTTTATCTTATGTAGGATCTTTGAAATAAAGTTTTATTTCTTTCCTATTCTTTTTGGGAGTTTAATGGCTCTTTAGATATGCCTACATAAGAGAAATCCAAAAACTGTATTTTGTTGTAAGCTATATTTTTATGAACCAGCTTAGTTAAAAGTTCATACAGTAGTCATCTTTCACCTATTGGGTGTGCTTTTTACCCTCTCCTTGTGGTTTCAAGGAACTCCTAGTGATTTATATGGTCTGTGTAGTTTCCTTAATCCTTTCCTTCTTGTTCCACTGACCACTCACAAAATAAGAAAAATTACACTATATATTGAATTTTTTCCATTCTCTCTTCAGTTAAAGGTTTGTCATGATTGAATTAGTTCTTTAGGTACATGATCATTACATTCATAATGAAATCCAAAGGGAAAAAAAATAAGATACTACCTTATATAGTTAGTAAACGTTGAATTTTTAAATCCATCATTGGATATGCATAGTCTTGCTAGTTAGATATCAACAACATATCTCTTACTGTATCACACTCCAACTAGTCTTAAGCATGTTATAGTTTAGAAGTTAATTGCTTCATGTTCTTTTCTTCTTCATTTTATGACTGAGAAGTAAAATGATTAATAAAATTACCAACTCCCATTAATCACATGTGTATTTTCATGATTTTTATCTCAGGCATGATTGGGAAAAATTGAAGAGTTTGCTATCCTTTCAGCTGAAGCAGGTATGGGGAGGTATGCTTGCATGTGGTCCTCTTCTAACTTTGTAATGGCAAGATAACTGAAGATATCTATTGTTTCTAATGATAGTGCATTGTCTGAATGATATCTGTTTCCTTGGTGTTGATGCTCACCTCCCTCTCTAATTTATGAAGGTTCTGTCAGAATATCCCGAGGCAAAAATGACAACTAAGGAGCAGGAGGAAACTTATCAAGAGCTGGTGAAAAAGTTGGATGAAGGTATCTCATCTTTATCCTTGCTTTGCTTTTCTCAGCTGTCTATAAGGTTCGCTTGCATCTGTGATACAATTTGAAACTATGAATTAAGGATGGGGATAATGACTATGCTGCACCAAGCCTCTTATTGAGTTTGGCTGGGAGCAATTATTGTGGACTCAGATGCATGGTTCTTGGGGCTATAAATCCCAGAAATGGCTTTGGTTTAGCCTTAAAAAGTTATCTCTCTCTCTCTCTTTTTTTTTTCTTTTAAGCATTTGCTTTTTTTTTTACGGAAAGATAAAATGACAATCAACAAGAAAACACCGAGAAGTCCCTAAATAACTCCACGCAAAATGTCAAAGTCTATGACAATGGTCTAGCTGGGTCAACGATGCATATGCTGGGCATGGGCTGTTCTTCTGAGAGTGTGAGGTCAAATTTAATGTTTAAATATGTAGTTTTATGGCCCATTTTATTATCCAAAACAAAGTAAAACTGACAAACTAATTAACAAAATAAATGAGTGTGTAAAAGACATTAACATGATGTAGTGAGAATTTTTATATTAGTGACCTGATGGATTGCTTGTAAAAGCACTGGTTACAGCAAACTCACAGATGAACTAATTCTAATCTATATGGTCGAAAGTTTCCTACTAAGACTTGTCTACCCCATACTGAACAAACCAAATGAGTGCAGCTGAACATGGACAAGAGAAGTGTATTTTATTTTTGATTTTTTGTGTAGTAAAATGTTATTTTTTGTGTTTCTAAACCAACAATACGGTTCATTGCATTTTATAATGTGCTGAAGTTACCTTTGTGCTCATTATTCTCCCCTAAACCTTGCTGAATAAATTTGAACCATGCTAAAACCTCAAAAAATTACAGGCATGTCATGATGTAGGACAGCTTTGGATTTGTCTTGCAAAAGAGTTGGAAGAAGCTAGGTTAAGATAATTGAGGATTTTAGGTGGGAATTAGGGTTAGAATTGATGTCTAAGGAACTAGAATTGTTTAGTTATGTGTTTTAGAAGAATGTGGGACTGAATTCAAGGCTGTGAATGGTAATTGTGGGACTGTAACAGCAAGCAGACTTTTAGAAGCCAGAAGAAGAACAAGGGGTATATAGGAGGAAAAGAGAAGGCAAAATCCTAAGCATGAAGCCTTCAAGATAACTCAAATTCTCAATAATGTTCCATTATCTATGTCCTTACAATCACACAGAATGTCCTTTTCTTTATAGGCACCAAAGCCCAATAGTTCTAAACCAGAGAGGAAATATGATGCAAGACAAATCTTTAGTTGTTGTTCACCTGACTCTAGCTGCTTTCTCATAATTAGGGATTTTTCCTTGTTCATTTGTGTGCTGCTTAATATGGAGTTTTGGACGACTAGGTTTTGGTTATTTTCAAGGGCCACAATTTCTTTTTATTTAGGGTCTTACTTAGTATTTAAGGCTGCTACTGCTGTAAAAAAGAATGATATGATATTTTGAGAATTTGATAAAGAGCTTTGTTCTCTTTCCTGGCTGTACAATCCAAAAAACTATCCTTTGGCTGCATTTTCTATTTTCCTGTGTCCTACATCAAATAGAAAAGCCAACAAGAAAAGGAAATCATAAAATAACAGAAGACTCCAAATTAATATGCTAATTTCCCAAGCAAACCATAATTTCTAAATAGTATTAAGATTCTTAAGTAAGATGAATTCCTAAATAGACTAGGTTTGCAAGAAAGAAATCTAGAGATTTAAAGATCCCTTTTAAATAACTGACATCGCTTTTTTTGTGGTTGGAGCAGTTTATTAAGCTAATATGCTATGCATAAAATAAGAGCCTAGTTGCCTTTCAAAACCACAATCTTAATTGAAACAAATGTACCATAAAACTTAGTTACTAGTTGTTTGCATGCAAAACTTAATTTAAATTTATATTAGTATTATGATTCGGTGAAAGGAGACTAAATTGAATCCATGGGTTTTGGAAGAGATGTAGATCTAGAGCAGGGGGATTTGGTGACAACATGGCTTGTCAATGTGGAGGGGTTGCCACTGGGAATGTAAAGTTGGTGTAGTTGATTGCAGTAGAGATCGTCAATTGTATGCGTGATGGGGTGAAAGTGGAACTAGGATTTTCTTGGTGGGTTTTGGCCAGTTTGAGTGGAACTGGTTGTGAGACAGATGGTGGTTCTTAGGTACAAATGTCCTTGAGGACTCAGCAGTGTGGCACCAGTATCAGGGGAAACCCCCCTCCTCAGGTTTGGTAGTTTGGATCTCATAAGCAACCCCTTCTATCTACCAGTGCAAAATCCCAAAGAATCCCAGCTTAACATAAAACACTTCTCTCATAAGTTTCTAGTATTGAGCTTTTGTAGCCTAATATTCTGTTACCCAAGTTCTCTTGATCTTCTGATCAGAAAAGTAGCAACTGATGCTGGAATGCTTGGAAAAACAACCATCTTTGGGGTCAGTTTTTATGTCTCCAAACTCTAAATCTTGAAGGTTGAATTTAACTGAAAAAGGTGATTTTCTAAATTGGCCATATCTCTTGGATTAAGTAGCCCTACACGTCTTCTGGAAAGAGTCTTTAGATCCTTCAAAATCAAGTTTGTGCAAAAGAACCAGGGGAGCCATGGCCACCAACCAAGTTCTTGATAAGCAGTGAATACATAAAGAAGGTGAAAGATATGTATAAAAAGAGAGCTTTAGCCATTAAAAGAGCTCTTTTAAAACTAAAATGAAATCTGAGGGGTACAAATGGTTTAGCGAAGTAATTATTTGTCCATTTCATCAACAAATTAAGTAGCCCAACACATCTTCTGGAAAGTCTTTAGATCCTTCAAAATCGAGCTTGTGCAAAAGAACGAGGGGAGCCATGGCGACCAAGTTCTTGATAAGCAGTGAATAAAGAAGGTGAAAGATGTATAAAAAGAGAAAGCTTAGCCATTAAAAGAGCTCCTTTTAAACTGAAATGAAATCTGAGGGGTACAAATGGTTTGGCAATGTAATCATTTGTCCATTTCATCAACGATGTTTTATATTTGTGTCAACTTTTGGAATCTATCTAGGAGTTCATCAAGAAGGAAGATCTTGGCAGAGAGGAAGATTGTACAAAAAAAGACTGTCAATTAGGGATCAGAAGAATAGAAGTGGAGAAGAAAGTGTCTGCATCAAGCATGTGGCTTTATTGTGCAGCATCTGGATTTTTTCATTATTTCTATAAATCAAAGTCCGCAAAAAATGATTTGGTCCTATGATTTTTTTTGGGCTATCCAAGTCATTGCAAGATGGACCATGCAAGAAAATCTTTTAAATTCCCCCCTTTTACAGTGGTGTGGAATTAAAATACCCAAAATATTTAACACATCATGGCTATCAAAAACTTGTTGCTTCATTCAGTTTATAAAATAAAAGATTCAAATCCTTTTCGCATGATTTTAGTTTCGAAGACCTAAAACTGTAGTAGCGTAGCTAATTGCAAATTTGAATTTCTTATGTTACTGTTATTAAAACTTATGAATTAGTCTAGTAATGCAATTATGTGGTTGAGTAAGAGGTCAACCTCGCTTGACATTTTCTAATGCGGGAATTCTCGGCATCATGCATGTTAGGAAATCATCCCTCATTTCCTTGTTTTTACATTTCATGCTTTCTTATTTGACCAATTGTAATTTACTAAACCTACTAGCATGGGCAAAGAAATATAAATTTGTGTCTATATGGCATTAGATATAGGGTCAACTCTGGAAGGCTGCCAGGAATCTGTATTTGTAACACATGGTCCTTGTTTTCTTGCTTCAACTTTCAGACTAAGTTTGTAGACCAAATTTTTGTACCCTAAAGTTCTTTCTGATGGAAATTTTGTACAAATACTATAATGATTTTTTTTCTCTTGTTTGTCTTTTATGATATTACTCACAAAGTAAATAAAAAAAAGGAAGCATCAACTTGTTGAAGATTGTTTGAAAGGAATGCCCATCTATCTGATCTCTTTCATTATAAAAGTGATCATGTTTACATGCATGATCAAATGTCAGCTATTATCTTGTTCCAATTTCTATTTATCCTAATTTTAGCCATTATGCTGCTTTAATTTCTGTTTTTTACTGTTTTCCCCTTCCCACATTATTACCTTTTATAAAATGGCATTCCCTGATGTTGACTTGGGCCTCATGCATTAATATTTAAATTAAGCGTCCAATTATAATTGGGTTTATAGAAACTTTGCTCCATAATTAGCCATAAAATCAATATAACTGATGACCGCCTGAAATTTTATATTTTTCAGATTGTTCCAGTCTTGCTTAAATGTAGTTTGGTAAGGGGCCACAAATTTGTGATGCAAATATTGTGCACAAAGTTTATGGAAGAATGGGGAAACATAACACTAAATCAAGCAAATCTATTTGGCTCGAACCCCAGCTGGAACCAGCCTATGTAGTGTTTTTCACTAGCTCGTATTTTGGGATTCGGGGGCCTAAACTGCCTTGGCAGTTCTATAATATTTGTCTGATATGTGTAATGTTGTAAATGTTGATGGTCATCTACTACAGTAATAATAGCTGAAAGGCTAGATGGCCCCACCTAAAGAGCATCTCCTTAGGCACCCCCATAGCGCACCTGTTCTTACCAGGTGATGTAATTTAAAGATCCTACAATTTGAAACTGAAATTTGCAGTTCTGAGAGAAATATCTTGAAATTTGCACTATTGACTAAATGTGTGCTCCTACATTTTTTATTGTCTTTCAACTTAAATTGCACAAATTTGAGTTAATGTCACAACAACAAGAGCTTGAAAACAGAAAATTAATTTCATAAACATGTAAGAAATTAAAATTGTGAAGGGAAATGAAGAAATTAAATGCTATGGAATAGCTAGAATTACGAGCTCTTCACCATAAAACTATTATTTAAATATCTACCTTTTATCAGAAGTGAAAACAGTGAATTAAAACAAGAAATCTAAATAATAGATGAGAGAGTCTTAAGAGAGCTTTGTTGTAATGAGCAAACTGTATCTATCAACTTCCATGGGTGTTTAATGGGCTGGTTTGTAGCTTTAGTGTAGACATGGTGCTCACATTTGGTTTTTTTTCTTCTTAATCTGTGAATGGACATGCAATTTGTTTGGTTTTGATACAGGGTGTTTAATTAGCTATATTGATAGGCGTTGTGAATATTCTAAATTATTGAGTCTTATTATTGCCCTTGGATGAGATAATTTGTAATTTTTTGTCTCTTGTTCCCCAGCTCTCCACAACTTCGAAGAAGGTCCTCCTTTTACCCTACAGAGACTTTGCGAGGTGCTTTACTTTTTATTTTTGGGCTTTATGTTTCTTTTGATCTTTCTTTGCTGTTTGCATCTCTCTAGTTTACCAAGTGTAGTCTTGCATTGGTTATGGCTTCAAAATCGATGTGTACCTGTAATGGGATCTTTAATGTGAGGCCTAGGATAATGATGACTTGATTTCAATTTGGGTCCACGATAATGATGAAAGTTGACTATTCAGTAGCTTTTGTTCCTTTTGACTTGTTTTGGCCATTGTTTGAACACATGAAGATTTGTGCGTCACCTAAACCCATGTAAATTTCAGAAATTGCTATGATTAGAATATTTTAGGTTGGGTGATTCTTAGGGTACATGTATGGTGATTCATGAGTCTGGAGAATAAGTATGACAACTTACTCTTTGATTGTCACACTTAGCTTTCAGAGAGAACCTTAACACATTGTTTGGGAACCAAAAAAGACAAGCATGAAAGTGGAAGGATTGAAATTGAGGGAGATAAAGTTATGGAAAGAACTCTCTTTTTTTGTTTGGATAGAAATTTTTTTGAAGGGAATGGAAGTGTAGGGTAAGTTTATGAGATTACATTTTCATCCTTTATTTTTGTGATGGAAGAAAATTTATTATGAGGTAAATTGAGTAATTGTATTTATTTTCCTTGCACTTATTTGGTGAGTCCATGGAAGTATATGCCCTCACTTCCTTTCCTCTCATCTTCCTTCTTTCCCAAACAATGGAAGGTAACTTCCTCCCCCTCACTTTCCTTGCTCCCAAATGTTTTCCTTCTACTCTCCATCCTCATAAAGGTAGTGAAGATCTTCAGAATTCTTTTTCTACATGAAAGATTGAGAAATACTTAGGATGGGCAGATCATCCTTGTTCTAAACTGATTAATGTCTTTTAAGTGCATTTATGAGGTGGTGGTGGCAGTGGTGTTGGTGATAGAGTGATAGGGTGGTGGTGGTGGAACGGTGGTGGCAGTGTTGAAGGTGGTGGTGTGTTGGGTGCTGGCAGTGGGGTGGTGATGGTGGTAGAAATATTTGTATGATATTGTGAGTTGATCACTATTAGTAAAATATTTTATGCAACTTCCTATGCTGAAAATATTGTCTAAGAAATGAACCAAGTTTATAGGTTGATCGAAAAAGTAAACAAAAAAAAATCATGGCATTTGGAGGGCCTTTTCGATTGAGAATAGGAATATCAAATATTGTTCGTTCACCAATTTTCCTTATAAAATACTTTATGCCAAACAAACATGGGAAAATCAGGAAAACATAAAATGTTTCACATAAAACAAATGCCACCTTATATAATACACATCTTCTCAATTGTACACTTGTATGAAAAAAAATCTATGAGTCATAACCTTTAGATATCCATATTTTCTGTGATATATGCTCATCTATCAATTTTTTTCTGTTAAAACTTGCTCATTTAAAACATTCGTTGTTTCCTTTTACATACTCTTGTAAGGGAATTTACGTTGATTCATAAGAAAGCTACCATGTGCAATGCCTATGATTATTAATTTCAAAAAAAAAAAAATTATCAAATGAGCATATTAGAGAATATTGATAAACTAAGTGTTGCAATTGATTATTTTTTTAACAAGGATATAATTGAGTAAACATGTATCATATAAGGGTACATTGATAGGTTTCCCTTTATGTTTTTGTTATCTAAACTAGCAATTCAATGAGAGTTGGATGTGATGGAGTTAGTGAAGTATGTGCCATCAACTTTTTTGTTGCTATTTCATGTTATCTATTACACGATGAAATCCTAGTTGTTAGTCATGTGTGATGTATGATTTTACTCATATATTCAATGTTATCTTTGTGGCAAGTTGATCTTATTGAATAAGAGACAGAAAGGTGCATCAGTTGATACAAATCATGATTTTAAAACTATATTTCCTTGTTCTTCCTTTTGCACCCGTTCATCCTATTTATTGCTGGTCATTGTCCAAATACTACTGAACAACATCATGTGATATAATTCTATGCTTTCAACAGATTTTGTTGGCAGCAAGACACCTCTATCCAAATCTCTCAAAGCTTGCCCTAGCCCTAGAAAAGGTGTGTTCGTTGATCTTTGACACTTTGTTTGTTGAATATAATGATTTGCTAGAGGTTACATGCTTTCACGCTCATGTTAACCTCTTTTATAGTCCTTTCTTGATATGTAGAGTGAATAATATTTAATCCCCAAGTCTAATTGCATTATTCAATATCCTGTTACCTGTTTCTAAATTATGCTTACCTGTTTTTTATTATTATTTTGATCTGTTGTCAAAGTGTAATTTGTGCACAAATAGATTTCTTGAAGTCTAGATTTCATATGAACTCGACTATCATAAACCAGAGCTTAACTTGCAAATAAGTAAAAAAAAAAAAAAAAAAAAAAATTCTAGTTCTTCAACCTCCGTCCTTTATAGGACATGTTTCTGGATATTTTTCTAAATCGACACAAGTAAAGCAGGTTTTTTAAACATTGCTGTTTTTATTTAATGAATGATGAAAGCAGAGCTTAAATTTGGGGATTGATCTCAACATGAGCAGTTGTGGGATGGAATTGTATTTTTGGCTTTGTTGAAGTGTTCCGCTTGGGGAAAATTTTTGGGGTTTCTTTTTATGACATTCCAAGGGATTAGACTTTTGAACTATTGAAGGGCAGTTTCTCTTTAATAGTTTTCAGTCATATTTTTGTATTTTCTTAGTTTTCTCAACTGATGTTGTTCTGTTCTCCTTGATGTGATTTTGTTCTTTTTTTTTTCTCATTGTTGTTAAAGTAAATTGTATTAAAAAAACAGATGATTATGGAAACTTGATTTAAGTTAAAAATGGAAGATCAACTTTTATTTTCCTGTTTGAGCTTTTAGATTTCTTAATTTCACCTTATTTATTAGACTGTTTTAGTTTCTACAGTACCTATAAAGTCACGAAGAGACCCATTTTTGGATTGATGCTGTTTTTACTATTTTTGTTGGATAAAATTGTCAGAGAAATGCTGAAAAGTGTATATAACAATCATGATAGTGTTGTTGAATATCAATAACTTGCAATTTGTTTAATAAAATGGTCATATAATAGTAATATGAAAAGCTGAAGACGTTTGTCTGCTGTCAAGTAAAAACTAAAAAGCAGTTTGAAACAGCACTGAATTAATTATTTTCTGCAAAACCATAAAAGCTCAAAAAGTATGTATTTCTAGGTTATGAAATGTTTCTTGGCAGTGCCATGGCTGGAAAAGCACCTCCCAATTGCAGTTTAAAATAAATAAAGATAAAAGCTAACCCCAGGGATTTCAGAGAAGAGGACATAGTAGAATAGGGAGGATGATGCATCTTTCAAATTATTAATACAAAAAGCTTTAATAGAAAAGAGCTCGTCGATCTCATTCAACTTCCACTGAGGAAAACTACCCAAGCATTAGAAACTGTACATCATAAACAAGCCCTGAAACAATGCTATATCCAATTAGGTGCATATACTAATTAGGATTCTTCAAAATATTCGTGCTTTAGGTGAGAATGTAACTGAGGACTCCCCTTTGCCCTAGATGGCTTCTTGTTTACTGAAAAGCTCCTATCTGGATTGCAAATGGAGGTGATGAATTTTGATTGAATAAAATTGTGGGAGAGCCAGTTCTCATTCACTTTACTCTTTCCTTTGAGCCCTGGATGTGGGTTGTTGTCCTCTCATCTCCTCTGATTCTTCTTTTTCTCTAATCAGTTTCCAATTATTAGTAAACCGTTATTTGGCTGGTTGCATAAAGCTTTGGATGGATTGGAAACATTTATAGCAAATTTGTTATTCAGGAAGGATATATTCAACAGCATTTTGTTGGTACAATGACTTCTGGTAGACTGGGGAGTTCTTGCTCTCTTCCATCATCACATGCACATCTTGTTATGTACTTGATTGGCGTGTTGGATATGGAAGTTGTGTTGGGAGAAATACTGGGAAATGGTATCCTTTGCATCCATTATATGATACAAAAAACATAAATGAATAATAGAATATATGTTGATAATTTGAGATTATTTTCACCTCAAATGTTTAATATGAAAAATTTTCCTATCAACTGAATGATTTTTTTTAAAATTTTGTTCCTTTATGCTTATCTTCCCGATGCATAGATATGCTAATATTCCCCAATTCCTGTTTCTAGAATTTATTGGTTACATCCACATTGGCTGTCTGTACTGATCCGTATCCACAAGCATTAGAAAAGCCGGGTGAATCTGATAAACCAAGTGAAGAACTGCAGGTGCAATCCAGCGCGGTACAGAATGGGGTTGAACCTGTGGTAGGAGATGGTGATGAAATAATGACTGAGGTTGAGGAGGCTGACATTGATGATGATATGACCATTGACATGGAAGCCTTGGAAGAAATAGTTGCATCATCAGAAACAAATTCTACATCAACCGGAAATTCTTGAGTTTTTTTTGTCTTTATCCGTCAGTACAAGTCAGTCCACTAAGCTCACATTGATATATTTCTCTTTAGAGAGGGAACTTAAAGACAAGATTCATATATGTTTTATGGACAATGAGGTGGGCCATGGTTTTCTGCTCATGAGTCTCAAGTCTGTCCATGTTAGCGGCTGTGAGGGAAAGCATAGACATGCCATTTGAATTTAATACGATGTTCGAGTCTCTATCTCTTGCTCGAGTGCTCTATTTATACTCAATGTTGTAAACACCACATAG
>Ga0325400_1002619_pt1 | contig 15901 bp, 10 predicted proteins | sample PopdelMetagenome_2_FD_205662 | JGI IMG/M metagenome (GOLD analysis project Ga0325400, IMG submission 205662) | Populus deltoides microbial communities from Bellville, Georgia, United States - Xylem-PdKOR-R1 | ecosystem: Host-associated > Plants > Phyllosphere > Stem > Wood/Secondary xylem... | reverse complement strand
CAGGACCCGACGCCCGACTCCCCGGTGCACCAGCGGCCTCCTCGGCCGTCCCGGCCACTCGTCGCAGGCGTTGCCGCTCCCGTGACCGCCTGACCGGGGATCTGCCGACGCCGCGCCGCGGACGACCGTCGCTGGCCGGGCCGGGCGTCCACGTCCCCTGACGTCGGGGGATGTCTCCCCCTCAGACGGGCGCTCGTCGCCTCGCGGCCGTCGCCGGGCTGCTCGCGGTGCTCGACGTCCCCGAGGGCCCGGGGCCTGAGTGCCATCGTCATCGGGGTGCGCGCTGATCGGCGTGACCGTCGGCGACCGGGTCACCCGCGGCATCACCATCGACCTGGGGACGACCTCGGGCGGAGGGGTACCGACCGGAGCCGGCCGCCGCAGGGAACGGCGGTCGAGCCCGTCGACCGGACTCGGCGCCCTTCCCTTCGTCCGCCTGCCGCTCGCGGCGATGGGCGCGGTCGGCCCGGGTCCATGACTGCGAGGAGGAGGCTGACCGGGTGGCGGTCGGTCGTGGCGCGAGCGCTGCCCTCGGCCGACCGGGTGCTCGACGCGGCGCCGGCCACCGCAGGGCCGGGCACGGGGTGCAGTCCCCCAGCGGCCACCCGCGGGGAGGGACCTGACCAGGACGCCGGCACGTCGTCCCCGGCTCACCGGGGGGCTGTAGGAACTCGACGCACCTGTCACACGGCCAAGCGCCTGACCTGCGTGGTGTCGCCGGAGTGTTGGCACCGGCGTCTCATGATCTTGTCACGATCCTCAGGACAGGTGGGCGGCTCGCTGCTCCGCGCAGACGACGGGTAGGACGGCCAGTAGTCGGGCCCCATCTCGTCGTCGGACCTCTTTTGGCGGACGAAGGGCAGTCCAGCGGTCAGGCTCGTGGAGAGCTGATCTACGCGTCCGAGGTGTGTTGTGGAGCCGCGTGGTAGGTCTCGGAGAAGGAGAGAGCTGGGCCGTGCCCCGGGGTGAGGGCGCTCTGCAGGGTCAAGGCGGCGGCGCCGACGGCGGCTGCGTCCCGTGGGTGGGTCGACAAGGAGACGATCGTCTCGTGCGTGCGGCGGGCGAAGCCTCGGCGCTGAAGAACGTTTCGTGTCTCACGCGCGTAGAGCGATCCGGCGGTAGCGAGAGCGGGGCCCGTGAGGACCAGTTCGTCGAGGTCGAAAAGATTGCACATGGTCAGGGCCGCTGACCCGACGAGGCGAGCGGCTCGGCCGACGAGGTCGGCGGCTGCCTGGTGACCGGTCACGGCGGCGCGGGCCAGTGTTTCGTAGGCCTCGGTGGCCGTGCGCGTCTCGCTCTCGAGGTCGATCTCGGCGTAGGAGCTGCGGTCAGCACGTGCCTGATCCACGACAGCGGCCGGAGAGGCGAGCCGTTCCAAGCATCCGACGTTGCCGCAGAAGCACTCTGGTCCGTCGGACGCGACGCTGATGTGTCCCAGCTCCACAGCGTTCGAGCTCGACCCCCGGTACAGGGCTCCGTCGACGACTAGACCGGCTCCGAGCCCCCCGCCGACGTAGATGCAGCCGAAGGTCGTGTACCGCGAGACGCCGCGACCCCAGTACTCCCCGAGCGCGGCGGCGTTCGCGTCGTTGTCGACCAGCACAGGCAGCCCGATCAACCGCTCGAGCTCCTCGCGCAAGGCAAATCCGCTCCAGCGGGGGAGGGTCGGAGCGCCGACGAGACCGTCCGGGGCCACGGGCCCGGGGACGACCACGGCCACTCCGCCGATGACGTCGCGTGGGACGCCTGCCGTGGCGATGAAGCGGTCGAACGTCTTGGCCATCCGGGCGGTGACCTCCGCGGGCGGCTCGTCCGCGGCACCGAGGTGCCGCTCACGAGCGACGAGCCCGCCGTTGCTGTCCGTCGCGACCAAGGTCATCGACTCGACGCCGAGCTGGAGCCCGAGCCCGTAGCGCGCCGTGCGGTTCATGTCGAGGAGGCGTCGGGGCTTGCCTCCGTTGGACGGGGTGGACCCGACCTCGACGACCACACCGTCGTCGAGCAACGAGCGGACGATGACCGACACGGCGGGCTGTGTCAGGCCGGTGGCCTCGGTCAGCTCGACCCGGCTGACGGGGCCAGCGGAACGGACGAGATCGACGATCAGAGCACGGCTGCCGGGGACCTCGGAGACCGACGCGCGCCTGGCCACCGTGCCTCCTTCGAGCCGTCCCTACGCTGCTGGGCGACCTTAGTGCCGACCCCGGAGGAGCGACCGTGACCGACCCGTTGGCCCCGATCGGCCTCGCTCTCGTGCGCGACGCAGAGATCATGGGGGCGGAGCCCTACTTCCACGAGCTCATCACCGGGATCGAGCGGGTCACCTTGCCCCGAGGCCGGTCCCTCCTCCTGCGTGTCCTGACGACCCGGGAGGCAGAGGTCGCCCTCTACCGGCAGTGGGCGGCCGAAGGGCGTGTGGCGGCGGTCGTGGTCGTCGACCTGGGGTCGGACGACTCCCGCCCGGCGCTGGTCGCAGCGCTGGGGCTGCCGGCGGTGGTTGCGGGACCTCCTGTGCTCGACAGCCTGACCACGGTCTGGACCGACGACGACGAGGCGATGCGGTCGGCCGTCGACCACCTGTTGCGCCGTGGGCACCGGCACCTGGTGCACGTCGGCGGACCCATGGAGATGTTGCACTCCCACGTCCGTCGTCAGGGGTTCGAGCTGGCCTGCCAGACGGCGGGCGTCGCCATGGATGCGGTCAACGGTGATTACTCGCGGGCCTCGGGAGCTGCGGCCGTCAGCGAGGTGCTGGCTCGCTCGGCCCGTCCTACGGCCGTCGTCGTCGACAGCGACCTCATGGCGTTGGGCGTTCTCGACGCGGCCGCCGCGGCTGGTCTACGGGTGCCGGAGGACCTGGCGGTGCTGGCGTGGGACGACTCGGCGCAGTGCCAGCTGTCGTCACCGCCGCTGTCGGCGGTCGCGCGTGACGTCCAGGCGGTGGGCGAGCAGGTGGGGCGTGCCGTGCTCGACGTCGTCTCCGGCGCCGAGCCGCGGGTGCACCACGCGGCTGAGGCGGTGATCGTCGCCCGGCAGAGCACCGAGCAACATAAATTATCTATCTAAGTCCTTGACGCGGTGCGGAGGCGCTGCGCAGACTCCTCCTGCCGGGTCGGGCGACCTCGACCCGGGCACGTGAGCCGACACAGCCGTCGGCCTCTTCCGGGAGGACCCATGACCACGAACCACCTGCGGGGCATCACCGTGCTCGCGGCCGTCGGTGCCCTGACGCTGTCCGGCTGCTCGGGCGGGACGGACGAGGGCGGCAGCAGCGGCGGCCCCTCCGGCGACATCACCGTGCTGACGAACAGGACCGACCTCGTCGACACGGTCTTCCAGGACTACGTCGAGCGTTTCCAGGAGTCCTACCCGGACGTCGACGTCGAGTTCGAGGCGCTGACCGACTACGAGGGTGACACCCGCATCCGCCTGAACTCCCAGGACTACGGCGACGTGCTGCTCATCCCGGCGTCCAACGTGTCCCCCGACCAGTACCCCGACTTCTTCGAGCCGCTCGGGGACCCCGCGGAGATGGGGGAGACCTACCGCTTCGTCGGTGACGGGACCTACGACGGCACGGTCTACGGCCTGTCGACCTTCGGCTCCGCGATGGGGTACGTCTTCAACCGGGACGTGTTCGAGGCGGCCGGCATCACCGAGCCCCCGCAGACCGAGGAGGCGTACCTGAAGGCGCTGCAGCAGGTCGCCGACAGCACCGACGCCATCCCCTACTACACCAACTACGCCGACGGCTGGCCGCTGGACAGCCTCGCCACCAACATCGGGACCCTCGGTGGGCCCGACGCGCTCAACGAGATGACGACCGAGCCGTCGCCCTGGACCGAGGGCGAGGACATCGCCGCCGTCGACAGCCTCCTCTACAAGACGGTCGAGCAGGGGTTGAGCGAGCCCGACCCGACCACGACCAACTGGGAGGAGTCCAAGAACCTCCTCGCCACGGGCCAGGTTGGCTCGATGGTCCTGGGCTCCTGGGCGGTCACGCAGATGCAGGATGCTGCCGAGCAGGCCGGCGAGGACCGCGACGTGATCGGGTTCTGGCCGATGCCGTGGACCACCGACGGCACCTTCCGCTCCGTCACCGCGACCGACAAGCTCCTGGCCATCAGCCGCTACTCCGAGAACAAGGACGCCGCCCGGGCCTGGCTGGACTGGTTTGAGACCGAGTCCGGCTTCGCCGAGAGCCAGGGCGCCATCAGCCCTGTCGCGGCGGACCCGCTGCCCGCCACCCTCGCCGACTTCGAGGAGATCGGCGTCGAGTACGTCGAGCTGACCCCCCGCCCTGCCGGGTCCGAGGGCCTGATCAACGACATCGCCAACAGCGCCGAGATCACCCTCTTCGGCCACGAGTACCGGCAGCGGCTGATCGACACCGCCCGCGGCGCCGCCGACGGCGACCTGCAGTCGATCTTCACGGACCTCAACGACCGGTGGGGTCAGGCGGTTTCGGCCGCCCGCTGACCGCCTCGGGCGGCGGCAGCACCACGGTCTGCCGCCGCCGACGACTCGAGGTACCCCACGTCACCGAACGGCCGGCGACCCGGCCCGGGCTCCGGCCGGGTCGGGGCGACGTCCTCAACCCCTCCGCGAAGGAGACGCCATGGCCGTCGCCGACGGCGTCAAGACCGAGGCCACCCCGGGGGGGCCGACGCGCCTGCCGCACCGCCGCAGGACGTCGACCCGCGGCTGGTGGGCCACCCCGTGGCTCTTCCTGCTCGCCCCGCTGGCCCTCCTCGGGGTCTTCACCTACCTGCCCGTCACCTCGATGTTCTGGTACAGCGTCACCGACTGGGACGGTCTCGACCCCGACAAGCAGTACGTCGGGCTCGCCAACTACGTCGACATCTTCACCCGCCCGGAGTACTTCCGGGTCTTCGCCGTCAGCCTCTTCTACCTGGTCGGCGCTTTCGTCCAGCTCGGCCTCGCGCTCTTCCTCGCCACGTTGCTCTCCTTCCGCACGAGGTTCCGCAACGTCTTCAAGGGGATCATCTTCTTCCCCTACCTTATCAACGGCGTCGCGATCGGCCTCATCTTCCTGTACTTCTTCCGCCCGGGCGGCACCCTCGACGGGGTCCTGGCACTGGTCGGCGTGCAGGAACCGCCGCAGTGGCTCGGTGACCCGTCGCTCGTCAACGTGTCGCTGGCGGCGACCTCCGTGTGGCGCTACATGGGCCTCAACTTCGTGCTCTTCCTCGGGGCCATCGCCTCGGTGCCATCCGAGCAGTACGAGGCCGCCGACATCGATGGGGCCAATTCCTGGCAGAAGTTCCGCTACATCATCCTGCCGAGCATCCGGCGCATCTTGGGGTTGTCGCTGCTCCTGGCCATTTCGGGGGCGCTGTCGACCTTCGAGATCCCTTACATCATGACCGGCGGCGCCAACGGTTCCGAGACCTTCGTCATCCAGACCGTCGACACGGCCTTCCGCTTCGCACAAGTCGGCCTCGCGTCGGCCATGGCCGTGGTGCTCCTGGGCATCGTCCTGCTGATCGCGGTGGGGCAGCGACGTCTTTTCCCGGACGAGGACAGGAGTGAGCGATGAGTTCCACCACCGCCGCCGGCCAAGACGCGGCGGCAGGGACGTCGCCCGGTGCGCCGACGCCGAGTCTCCCTCCGCGTCGTCCTTCTCGACCACTAGTCGACCTACTCGCGACGGTGGGCAAGTACGCCGCTCTGGTCGCCGCCTGCCTGGCGGCTCTGCTGCCGATCGTCACCATCGTGACGCTCGCCTTCAAGACGAACCAGGAGTACCGCAGCACCGGCCCGCTCGACCCGCCCGGCAGCTGGCTGAACCTCGACAACTTCGTCACGGCCTTCACCCGCGGCGACATGGTGACCGGCTTCATCAACACCGGCATCATCCTCGTCGTGTCCATCACGGGCACGGTGCTCATCGGCACCATGACCGCCTACGCCGTCGACCGGTTCCGCTTCCGCGGGCGGGGACTCGTCACCGCGTTGTTCCTCCTGGCCACTCTTGTACCGGCGGTAACGACGCAGGTCGCCACGTTCCAGGTCGTCGGCGCCCTGGGCCTTTTCAACACGCGGTGGTCGGCCATCGCCCTCTTCACCGGCACGGACATCGTCGCCATCTACATCTTCCTGCAGTTCATGCAGTCGATCCCGGTGGCGCTCGACGAGGCGGCCATGCTCGACGGCGCCAACCGGTTCACCGTCTACCGCCGCATCATCCTGCCGCTGCTGCGGCCAGCCATCGCCACCGTCGTCATCATCAAGGGCATCGCGGTCTACAACGAGTTCTACATCCCCTTCCTGTACATGCCCTCGCGTGACCTGGGCGTCATCTCGACGTCGCTGTTCCGGTTCACCGGACCCTTCGGGTCGCAGTGGGAGGTGATCGCCGCCGGGACCGTGCTCGTGATCCTCCCGACGCTGGTCGCCTTCCTGCTGCTGCAGAAGTTCATCTACAACGGCCTCACCACTGGAGCGACCAAGTGATCACCACCGCCACCGCCACCGCCCGCCCGCTGAGCACCTACCCGGTGCCGGCGCTGTGGCAGCTGCGCGCGACGGGCGGCCCCGTCCCGGCGGAGCTCGTCGACCGGGTCGTGCCCGCTCCCGTTCCCGGGCTCGTGCACACCGCGCTACTGGACGCCGGGCTCGTCCCGGACCCCTACCTCGACCGCAACGAGCACGCGGTCACCTGGATCGGCGAGAGCGACTGGGAGTACGCCACGACGCTGACGTGGGCACCGGACGACCACGAGCGTCACGACCTCGTCTTCGAGGGCCTCGACACGGTGGCCACCGTCACGCTCAACGGCGAGATGGTCGCCGCCACCCGCAACCAGCACCGCACTTACCGCGTGCCGGTCGATGGCCGGCTGCGTCCCGGGGACAACGACCTGCGCGTGACCTTCTCCTCCCCGGTCCGAGAGGCCGACCGCGCGAGCCTGGACCTCGGCTACCGACCGCACACCTACTTCCACCCCTTCAACGCCCTCCGCAAGGCCGCCTGCAACTTCGGGTGGGACTGGGGGCTGGACGCTGCGTCCTCGGGCATCTGGCGACCGGTCCGCCTCGAGGGCTGGACCGGCGCACGCCTGGCGGCCGTGCGTCCGGTCGTCGGCGTCGACGGCCATGACGGAACGGTCGCGGTGCACGTTGACGTCGAGCGCAGCGACACCGGCCACGACCTACCGCTGGAGGTCGCCGTCGACGTCCGCGGCGTCGGGGCGACGGTGCCCGTCCCCGCCGGCGCGGCGACGGCCGTCGCCGAGGTGCGGGTCGCCGACGTCGAGCTGTGGTGGCCGCGTGGCTTCGGCGGCCAGCCGCTCCACGACCTCACGGTCACGCTGCGACACGAGGCGACGGTCCTGGCCGACACCCACCGGCGGATCGGGTTCCGCACCGTCGAGGTTCGGCTGGACCCCGACGAGCAGGGCACCGGCTTCCAGTTCCTCGTCAACGGTGAGCCGGTGTGGGTCCGCGGGGCCAACTGGATCCCCGACGACGCCTTCGTCACCCGGGTCACGCCCGAGCGTCTCGCCGCGCGGCTGGACCAGGCTGCGACCGCCAACATCAACCTGCTGCGCATCTGGGGCGGCGGCTACTTCGAGTCCGACGACTTCTACGACCTGTGCGACGAGCGGGGTTTTCTCGTCTGGCAGGACTTCCTCTTCGCCTGCGCCAGCTACGCGGAGGAGGAGCCGCTGTGGTCGGAGGTCGAGGCGGAGGCCCGCGACAACGTCACCCGCCTCATGCCGCACCCCAGCCTCGCCCTGTGGAACGGCAACAACGAGAACGTCTGGGGCTACGAGGAGTGGGGCTGGGAGAAGCGTCTCCAGGGCCGCACCTGGGGCATGGGCTACTACCTCGACCTGCTGCCGCGGGTCGTCGCCGAGCTCGACCCAGCCCGCTCGTACACCCCGGCCAGCCCGTGGTCGGGCGACCCCGAGCTGCCGGCCAACGACCCCGACCACGGCTCGGTCCACCTGTGGGAGCACTGGAACCGCGTCGACTACCCGACCTACCGGGACGTGCACGCCCGCTTCGTCGCCGAGTTCGGCTGGCAGGGCCCCGCGACCTGGTCGACCACCACCCGCGCGATCAGCGACAGGCCGCTGACGCCCGAGTCACCCGGGATGATCCACCACCAGAAGGCCCAGGACGGCAACGACAAGCTGACCGACGGCCTCGTGGCCCACCTGCCCCTGCCCGACGACGTCGAGGACTGGCACTGGGCGATGTCCCTCAACCAGGCCCTCGCCGTCACGGTCGGCATCGAGCACATGCGCTCGGAGTCCCCCCGTTGCAGCGGCGCCGTGGTGTGGCAGCTCAACGACTGCTGGCCCGTCACCTCCTGGGCCGCGGTCGACGGCGACGGCCGCGCCAAGCCGTTGCTGTACGCCCTCAAGCACGTCTACGAGGACGCCCTGCTCACCGTGCAGCCGCGCGGCGAGGGCCTGGCCGCCGTCGCGGTCAACGACGCACCGACGGCCTGGCAGGGCCCTTCTCGGGCCCGGCGGGTGCGCTTCGACGGCACCGTGCTGGCCGAGCACGCCTGGGAGGAGGACGTGCCGGCGCGCGGTGTGTCCACCACCGTGCTGCCGTTGCGGCTGACGGAGCCGGAGGACGCCCGGGCAGAGCTCGTCGTCGTGGACTCCTGCGGTCGGCGCGCGTTCTGGTTCTTCGTCGAGCACCGCGACTCCGCCCTGCCGCCGGCCGCCATGGACGTGGTGGCAGCACGGACCGAGGACGGGTACCGGGTCGACGTCATCGCCCACGCCCTCGTCCGGGACCTCGCGGTGCTGGTCGACAAGGTCGACGCGGACGCCGTCGTCGACGACATGCTCGTGACGCTGCTGCCCGGCGAGCAGGTGACCTTCCGCATCACCTCGACCGCGGACGTCGACCCCGCCGACTTCACCGCGGCGAGGGTCCTGCGCACCTCCAACCAGCTTGTCGCCGACTGGGCCTGAGAGCCCACGGGCGTCGAGCACCGACCGCACCGCAGGACAAGGGAGGAGGCGACATGGACGGCGACGCAGGGCTCGTGCTGGCCGTCGACGTCGGCGGCACCAAGCTGGAGTCCGCCCTCGTCGACCGGTGCGGGCGCGTGCTGCCGGGCACGCGGCACCGGCGCCCGACCGGTTCCGACAGCTCGTGGCAGGACCTCACCGCGGCCCTCGGGCAGGTGGTGGAGGCGTCGCTGGGCGTCGCCCCCGCGAAGGTGCGGGCTGTCGGCGTGGGTTCGGCCGGCCCGCTCGACCTGTCGGCGGGCACCGTCTCGCCGGTCAACCTGCCCCTGCTTGCCGGCTTCCCCCTACGGGACGTCGTCGAGCGGCTCAGCGGTTCGCCGGCCACTCTTCGGCTGGACGGCACCTGCATCGCCCTCGCCGAGCACTGGCTCGGGGCGACCCGCGGTACCCGCGCCTCGATGAGCATGGTGGTCTCCACCGGCGTGGGCGGGGGGGTCCTCGTCGACGGGAGACTGCTGTCCGGCGGCTCCGGCAACGCCGGCCACATCGGGCAGGTGCACGTCGCGGTGCAGCACCAGGACGCCGACGACGGCACCACCCTCGAGGAGGTCGCCTCAGGACCCGCGACGGTGCGCTGGGCCCAGCGACGGGGATGGTCGGGGCGAACGGGGGAGGACCTGGCCGCATCGGCCCGCTCGGGTGACCGCGTCGCCGACGCGGCCATCCGTCGTTCGGCCCACCACGTGGGCCAGGCCGTCGCGGGCGCGGCCACCCTCCTGGACCTCGAGGTCGTCGCCATCGGCGGCGGTTTCGCCCAGGTCCGTGGGGACTACCTCGACCTCGTGCGGTCGTCGGTCGTCGAGCACGCCCTGCTGCCGTACGCGCGGCGGGTCGAGGTGACGGCGTCCGCACTGCGGGACGAGGGCCCCCTGCTCGGTGCGGCCGCGCTGGTCCACCGCCAGGACCTGCTCGGCACCACCCCGGCCATGACGCCCGCCCGATGAGCGCGGGGGACCGACCTGGACTGGGCCTCCTACGACCCCACCTGGTGCGCAGCCGCCGGCGTCTGGTGGTCGCTGTGGTCGCCGTCGTCGTCAAGGACAGCCCGCTGTGGGTGATCCCGGTCATCACCGCCGTCGTCGTGGACCTGCTGGTGGCCGACGCCTCTCCCGGGTCGCTGCTGCTGCCCGCGGCTGCTGTCGTGGCCATGGTGGCGGTGAATGTCGGCGCCAACGCCGTCTACGTCCGGGCGCACTCGGCCACGGTGCGTCAGCTGGGAGTCGACCTGCGGGGCGAGCTGGCGGGCCGGCTGCAGACCCTCTCGATCAGCTACCACCGACGTGCAGGCAGCGCCGTGCTGCAGACCAAGGTCGTGCGCGACGTGGAGAACCTCGAACTCATGCTCCAGCAGGCCCTCGGTCCGGTGGCCACCGCGGTGTCCGTCCTCGTCGGCGCCTCCGTGACGATCGCCGTGCGCGTCCCCGTCTTCCTCGGCGTCTTCGCCCTCGCCGTCCCCCTCGCCGTCCTGCTGGTCCGGTGGCTGCGCGCACGCACCGCCGAGGCCAACGAGGGGCTACGCCGGGAAGTCGAGCTGCTGTCGACGGGCGTCGGCGAGATGGCCTCGCTGATGCCCATCACGCGCGCCCACGGGCTGGAGCACGTAGCCCTCGACCGGGTCCGCGGCGACGCCGAACGGGTCCGGTCCGTCGGGCTGAGGCTCGACCGGCTCAACGGCCGATTCGGCGCCATCTCCTGGGCGAGCTTCCAGCTGCTGAGCATGAGCTGCCTCTTCGGCGCCGCGACGCTGTCCCTCACCGGCGTCACCCCGGTGAGCGCCGGCGACGTCGTGCTGCTCAGCAGCTACTTCGGCCTGCTGACAGGCACCCTCGTCGGGGCCTTCCAGCTCGCGCCCCTGGTCACCCGGGGCCTGGAGTCGGCGGCGTCGATCCAGGAGGTCCTGCGCGCCGAGGACGATCCGGCCGACCGCAGCCAGGGGCGCCCCGTCGCACGTCCGCGGGGCGCCGTGCACTTCGAGGACGTCAGCTACCGGTACGACCGCGACCTGGTCGTCGACCGCCTGACCCTGCGCGTCGACCCGGGGCAGACCGTCGCCCTCGTCGGGCGCTCCGGCTCAGGAAAGACCACCGTGCTGGACCTGGCGCTGGGACTGCTGCGCCCGTCCTCCGGCCGCGTCCTCCTGGACGGGCAGGACCTGACCGAGCTCGACCTGCGCAGCTACCGACAGCACGTCGCCGTCGTCCCGCAGGAGCCGGTCCTGTTCGCCGGCAGCATTCGCGACAACGTCGCCCACGGCCTGCCCGACGCGACCGACGACCAGCTGTGGGCGGCACTGGAGGACGCCGACGCCGCCACCTTCGTGCGGGCCCTGCCCCACGGCTGGAGCACCATGGTCGACGAACGCGGCGCAGGCCTGTCCGGCGGGCAACGTCAACGTCTCGCAGTCGCCCGGGCGCTCGTGAGGGACCCCCGCCTCCTCCTCCTCGACGAGGCGACGTCCGCGCTGGACCCGGCCTCCGAGCACGCACTCCACCAGGCCCTCGAACGTCTACGACGAGGGCGCACCACGCTCGTCGTCGCCCACCGCCTCAGCACCGTCCGCTCTGCCGACCGCATCGTCGTCCTCGACGCAGGACGCGTGGTCGAGACGGGTACCCACGTCGAGCTGAGCGCCACCGACGGTCCTTACCGCCGGCTGCTCGACCTGGCCGATGCCTAGTCCTCGGGCACCGCCACACCCCGTACGGGCACCACCACGTCCTCTCAAGACGCGCCTCAGCGCATCCGCTGCGCAGACCAGCCCCACCGCACCGTCAGCACGCCGAGCACCACTGGTACGGCACCTCACCGACGAGGAGACAACTCATGGACCACCGCACGCGCACGACCTTGACGGCCGCGGGCACCGCGCTCGTCCTGGCCGTCAGCGGCGCCACGGCCGCCCAGGCAGTCACCCAACCGCCCGGTGGACGGGCGACCGCCCTCAACGCCGCTCCACCGCCGGGGCTGGCGCCGCCGGTCGGTCCCTCGCTCAACACGTCCTTCGTCACCCGCGACGGCGCCAGCCTGGTGCTCGACGGCGAGCCCTTCCGCTTCTCCGGGCCGAACATCTACTGGCTCGGCCTCGACGAGAACGTCGGCGGGGTCGACTACCCGACCCGCTTCCGTATCCGCGACGCTCTCGACACCGCCGCCGCCACCGGCGCCACCGTCGTCCGCTCGCACATGCTCGCTTCAACCGGCGCCCCGCTGACCCTGCGGCCGGAGGCGGGTGTCTGGAACGACGAGGCCTTCGCCACGATCGACTACGCCATGGCGTACGCCGGCGAGCTCGGGCTGCGCCTGGTCCTGCCCCTGACGGACGAGTGGGAGTACTACCACGGTGGTCACCGTGACTTCACCGACCCCCTCGGTCTGCCGGGCGAGGCCTTCTACTCCGACCCGAGAGCCGTGGCGGCTTTCGACGAGTACGTCACCCGGGTCCTCACCCACGAGAACCCCTACACCGGGCTGTCGTACGCCGAGGACCCGACCGTGCTGGCCTTCGAGCTGGGCAACGAGCTCCAGGGCATGACCCCGCAGTGGATCGAGGGACGCACCGCGCTGCTGCGTGAGCTCGCGCCCGAGCACCTCGTCGCCGGCGGCACCCGTTTCGGCCTGGACCCCGACACGTTGACCTCGAGCCTCGACATCGTCGACGTCCACTACTACCCGCCCACCGCGGAGGCGGTCCTGCGCGACGCCGCGCAGGTGGCGGCAGCGGACAAGGTCTACCTCGGCGGCGAGTACGCCTCCACCGCCATCAGCGAGGAGCTGCTCGGCCCCCTCGTCGACGAGGAGACGGTCGGCGGACTGCTGTACTGGTCCCTCTTCCCCCACCACGACCGCGGCGGCTTCGTCCCTCACGACGACGGCTTCACCCTGCACGTGCCGGGCGACACCCCGCAGATGCGCCACCAGGTCGACGTGCTCGAGGACTTCAGCCGCGCTCTGCTGCACGGGCGTGCCGCTGACGCCCACGAGCTCGACCAGCCCCTCATCACGGAGATCTCACGGCGCGCCGGCGTCCCGCAGGTGACCTGGCGCGGGACCGCCGACGCAGCCGGGTACCACCTCGAGCGGGCTGCAGGGCCGCGCAGCCGTTGGGTGCGTCTGACCGACGAGCCCGTGCCGACGACCACCCAGCCGTGGCTCGACCTGTCCGAGCAGCTCCTCGGCGCGGCGTCGCTGTACCGCGTCGTCCCCGTCGGACGGGACGGGACCGAGGGCCCCTCGTCCGACCCCGTCCGGGTCGACGGCGAGGGCGCCGCGCTCGTCGACCCGCTGGAGGACTGGAGCCTGACCTCCTCGCGCTCCGAGCAGCTGACCACCGTGCCAGCTGGCGACGAGAGCGCCGTCGTCGTCGACAATCCCGACGGCTCCCAGCAGATCACCTGGGACGCGCCGCGGACGACCGGGCTCGAGCTCCTCGTCGCCGCGCGGGGCCGCCCCACCGGCCCCAGCGGCACCCTCCGCGTCGAGGTGCCCGGTGCCACGGGCAGCTGGACGCCCGTGGACGTCCGTGTCACCCGAGAGTCGCGCGACCGCTGGCGCGTCGCCGCCGACGACCTCCCCGAGGTCGACCGCGTCCGCGTCGTCTGGGCAGCACCGGTCGGACGCGGCACCGCCAAGGTCGTCTCCGTGGTCCGCGCAACGGTGCACACCCAGCTGGAGCCCGTCACTGCCGCACCAGGGGCCTTCGACCTGCTCGAGCCGGCCGATGGCGCCGACGCCGTCGGGACGTCCCCGACCTTACGGTGGGAGGACGCCCCGGACGCGGCCTACTACCGGCTCTCGATCCGGCCGGAGGACGACGATCGTGACCTCATCACGGCGACCGGCCTGCGGGCCGCGACCTGGACCCCGCCGACGGGACTGGCAGCCGGGACGACCTACGAGTGGTCGGTGACCGCCGTCAACGGTGCGGGCAGCACGGACGCCTCCACGTCCGGCACCTTCACGACGAGGTCGCTGCCCACCGAGCCGGTGGTCGTCGAGGACTTCTCCGGGCTCGCCGACGACGTAGCCGCCCGCGCTGCCGTCACCGTCAACCCCGGTGGTGACCCCATCACGGTCTCGCTGGCCCGCGGCGACCGCCGCGACCCCGCCGCCGAGGACGACACCGCTCTCGCCCTGACCGTCCAGCCCGGTGGGGCCGGGTACGCCGGGATCTCACGCAACCTGCCGGCACCTCAGGATTGGTGGGGACAGCGTGGCCTGCAGATGTGGGTCGACCCCGAGGACACGTCCCCCATCACCGTCCAGATCATCGCGGGAGGGAACTACTGGGAGGCCGTCGTGACGCCCCAGACCACGGAGGGGCAGCTTCTTCAAGTGCCCTTCACCGCCTTCGCTCCGCCGTCGTGGGCGTCCGGAGCCAGCACCCTCGACCTCACCTCCGTCACACAGCTGTCGATCTACCTCGCCGGAACAGCAACGCCGCGGACGACCGTGGTCGACTCGGTCGCCACTTACCTGTGAGGCCCGCGCCCGAGTAGTTCCGTCAACAACCTCCGTCCCCGTGTCTCCGCGTCTCTCTGCGTGGTGACACGGGGATGTGGTGTTGCGTCGTCGTATTTTCCACAATCACCGGCGGCCAAACAGCGCCACCGCCATAACATGACGCCACGGCCCCGGGGAATACAGTTAAGCATTACTGCGAGGGTCGTCGGTATTTGATCGGAGCATTGCTAACCACGTTACAACGTGGGCGTCAGAGGTGGCCCTCCGTGAGCCGTTGCGGAGGCCAGCCGACGGCCAGCGCCCGCACGTTGCGCAGCACCGTCGGGTCGGCGCCGGTGAAGGCCTCGCACCGCCACCCTCGTCCGGCACCGCGCCCGCGTCTACTCCAGCTGCGCCCGCACTGCCGCCTTGCCCACGAACGCGGCCGGCTTCACGTCGACCACCGTGACCGCGCCGCCGGCGTGCACCAGCAGGACGTCCGGCACGTGCGAGCGCACGACGGGGCCGTCCTGGCTGGTCAGCTGGAAGGGCTGGGTCGCGACCCCCGTCACGGTGGGGTCGTGGTCGGCCAGCCACAGCCGGTCCAGCTCGAGCAGGCTTTCGCAGACCAGCGTGCGGCCGGTCGTCGCCACCCAGAAGAGGCCCGGGTAGTTGCGCTGGCCCCGGTACGTCGGGGGGAGGCGGACCGGCAGTCCTTCGACGATGAGGTCGGCGCGTGCCCGGGTCAAGGTCGTGGTGACCTCGTCGCCAGCGACCCCGCAGCACCTCAGACCGACCTCGGCCGAGCCCATGGACACATGGTGCTCCGTGTGACAACCCCGCGAGAAGTGACACGCGTGTGACACCAGAGTGAGAAGTGGCCAAGTTCCGCGAGAACCCACAGGGGCGGCGCGGCGGACGGCGACCGTGCGGAGGAACAGCGGTGCGCCACCAAGAGTTGAGCGACGTAGACTCAAGTCTCGACCGCGAGGTCGCCACGCCACACCGCCGGGCCATCCGGCACGCACGAGGAGGCAGCGCTTGGACGCCGACTTCACCACCCGCACCCGCGAGGCCATCACCACCGCCGTCCAGACGGCGGCGGGGGCCGGCAACCCCCAGGTCGAGACGTCGCACCTGCTCGACGCCCTGCTCGCCGACGCGAAGGGCGTCGTCGGCGGGCTGCTCGAGGCCGTCGGCGCCGCTCCGGCCGACGTCCGCCGGCAGGCGCAGGCGCTCGTCGCCGCGCTGCCGCGCACGTCCGGCAGCAGCGTCGCGCAGCCGCAGCTCTCGCGCGGCGCCCTCGCCGCCGTCCCGCTCGCGCAGCAGGAGATGCGCGCGCTCGGTGACTCCTACGTCTCCACCGAGCACCTGCTGCTCGCGCTCGCCGCCGGCGCGGACGGCGTCGGCGACCTCCTGCGCGGCGCCGGGGCCTCCCGCGA
>Ga0325400_1002618_pt1 | contig 15902 bp, 21 predicted proteins | sample PopdelMetagenome_2_FD_205662 | JGI IMG/M metagenome (GOLD analysis project Ga0325400, IMG submission 205662) | Populus deltoides microbial communities from Bellville, Georgia, United States - Xylem-PdKOR-R1 | ecosystem: Host-associated > Plants > Phyllosphere > Stem > Wood/Secondary xylem... | reverse complement strand
AAAAATGCATTTTTTACTTTTCCATGGGTTCAGTCATTTACATTATTATTTTTCTGACAACGTACGTCACAAAATCAATTCATTTCATGATTTATCAAATCATTTTACACAGAGCCGTTTGCTGGGCAGTGGAAAGACAGAAAAGACCTTTATTACTTCTCAAGGTTCACATATTGGACCCAGGAAATGTAGAGCTAGCTATCAACTTTATTACTTAACTATAGTAAACTGCTTTTATATTTGCTATAAATCATATTTTTATTTATTATTTTATTTAAGGTTTGAGAAAATTCATTTTAGTGAGGAGATTCTTATCTCATTAAATTTAAAACTACTCATTTTAAAGCCTAAAAAATAGATTTGTTTAAGGTTTAATAAAAATTCCTTCATCAATAAAGAAATTCTTATTTTATTATATTAATATTTAACTATCCTAACGGGAAAGAAAATAAATAAAGGTTTTTATTTGAAAATTTAATCAAATCCTAATAGATAATTGCAAACTTATTGTGATATCGATTAAATGATTTTTTTTTTTTGTATTTCTCAAAGTGTGATGAAGGTGCAATTTTTATTTTTCATATAAAAACATGCATGTAAATTTTAGAATCTAGCCATATGTACGAAAACAAAAAAATATTTTTGTATTTTTGAAATGAGAGATTTTTTTTTGAAATTAGAGATAATATATCCATGTTTATTTTATAAACCTCACCGTGATTCAAGTATGTATTATAATTATCAAGACAAGCTCTCTTTTCTAGATTTTTTTTTTCTTTTCGCAGCATATGACTCTTTCTATTCCATCTTTGATTTAGAAATGTTAGGGATTGATGGTAGAAATCTTAGTAAAATTATGTGAAAACTCTACTATTTAAATGGGCTCTACTGGAATTAAGATTGGTTTGCGTCAAAATAGGATTTATGAACCATAATTTACTTAATTTAGTCCTTTTAAATTAAACCTATTTAAGATGTGAACTTATTTTGGATATGTTTTTTATTTTTTTTGGTTTATATGCTTGAGTTTGGACAAATCGGATATATATATATACAGGGTCAGTTACATAAATTAAATAAGATAAAAGGTTTTGTATGCCGATACCTATTCATTATTGTTTGTAGTTTTCATAAACTAAGATTGGAGCACAATATTCCTTAAACAAATATCTACGGTACTTCTAATTGCTATATTTAAAGTAAATCTTAGAAAAGCAAGCTGTGTCCTGTGATTTTCTCTCTTATTTGGTGCGAAGCAAACCAAGTGCAGTAGGGAGTGGTGATTTTATTGCATGGTTGTGATTAATATTGTTAAAATTGTGAGTTAACTTGTAAAATTATATGTATCTAACATGTAAAATAGGATTAAAAACTCAAAAACCAGTAAAATCGATCAAACTTGATCAAACTTGGTAAAATCGGTAAATTTGGATGGATTTTACGAGTTTAAAAGAAGTATAAAATTGTGTAATATGATAATCTATATCTTAACATTTTCATTGTTTAAAATTTATATCTTGCAAAACTTGTGCAATCTGATAATCAAAGGTTTTATTTTGACTATAATTATTATAATTTTTTTAATGATATAAGTTATCTATGAATTTTATTTTTGTAAAATGAAAATACCTATTCATTCTTATAGTTCCTTATGTAAACTATTAACATATCAATTGACATATTTTTCTGTTTTAGCTGGTAAATATATAGAATAAAAGTTATAAATTGACATGTTTGACTCTTGGAGTAATTAATGTTAAATGACCCATCAAAATTTAAAGGGAGTCGTTTCTTGTAAATGATGAAGTAAGTGAATCGATTTGTCCAAAAAGTAGCGGAATCAATGTGAAAAAATAAAGGTATTTGAAATTTTTTTATTTTTTATTTCATTTTTATTTTAATTAAAGTAATGAATTTTTTGACTACTTTCTGTGTTGTATAGGCGTAAGAGTTAGCTTCTATTCATTTAATGAAATAGTCGATGACTACCAAAATAAATCTATGCTCGTTGCTCGTCTTAGGATTAATTGATCCTATGACATCTTAACCTCATATATCAAAAGGTTAAGGCGGGATCATATTGAACAAAGGTGCTGGGGACATATTTATCCTATCACTATATATCTGATACTTATGACATTTCTTGATATAATTTGTGTTGTAATTTATTTTTAGATCCCCCATAAAAAAGAGAAAGTTATTTTTCAACAAAGATCTTTAAGATAAAACATAACGTGATAAAAACAAATTATAATGAATGATAAATTGATATAAAAAATCTTGTTTTTGTTTTTTTTTTTTTTACACAGTTCTATCGGGTTTCTATGTTAACGCCTTTTTTGGGTGGACAAATCCACGCTGAAGCCATATGACATGGATAACAATCAACTTTATGGTAGCATCCCTGACGTCACCAATCAACTTTTTGGGGATGCCATTATTGAGTCCCAGATGCATACTCGAAATTTTGGTGTGCATAGCTACTAGAGTTGTCAGCGTGCATAGTCAGAATATATATATATATTTTACAAATCTAACATTTTGTTTTCCTAAAATCACATCTTTTAAATTATATTCCATTAAATAATTGGCCCCTACTGGTAGGCCTAGATATTCCATTAAATAATTTTGTTTTCCTAAAATCACATCATTTTTGGTTTTATCCAGCGCTGGTTTCCATGTCGTATGGAGTCTTGAAGTGGCCCCTACTGGTAGGCCTCGATATTTCATAGGTAGGGATCGTGCAACTGAAGGGCTTGAGCATGATCAAGATAATATAGATTGAAATGAATATGAAAAATAGGTCTTTATAGGATTTATTCTAAATTCACTTACTGTATCAAGAAAATATATCTTAAAACAAGTAAAAAATCATTCACACACATTCAAACTAGACATAGAAAATTCAAATATTAATGAATAAATATTTATAAATAATAATTATAATTAAAAAATAATATTAATGTTTTAAAATATTTACATTTATAATTAAAAACAATGTTGTCCCTATAAGTGATTTTCGTAGTTAGATTATGGTTGACTAGATAACTAGAATAGTATTTTGGAAGGGTATTGCTAAGGGAATTCCCAAGCTCACAAATCCAGATTGTATCACAATATGAAAATAACATTTTGTATATAGAAAATAAGCATTAATCGACTCGATTATCCTTAATGCAGCATTAGAGGAAAAGCACAAAATTAAAGTCTTACAATCCTTGGGTCAATTTTGTATAAACAACCAAAAAAATACAAGACACAATTAAAAGTAAATCTCGTTCTTTGAGAAATGATGCCATCAAAATTAAATTGCATGAATATGAAAAATTAAGTTTACGTGATAGGCAGCATCCAATTAATAAAACCCAACAAATGATCTTCTTATCCTAGGTTGATTTATGAATAAAAAGACAATTTATAACAACATAACAAACCACAAATATAAAAATTACACATAAAAAAAGATGTGTATAGTTAAGAATAATTAGGAGACTTAATCTTTTGGTTAGCCAACCTTTTCTATTTATATGTGTAGGGCAATATATAATAATAATAATAGTGGTGATTACAACACAAGAGCATGACCTCTACAATCTGCAGATCTCTTAATAGATACTAAAGCCATATAACCTCAGCAATGCCATCTACCAAGGCTTTATACTCGGCCTCGGTGGAAGAGTGAGCAACTGTGCATTGCTTGCTTGATTTTCATGAAACCTGTGTCTGACCAAAGAAGACAAGATAACCACCCGTAGACTTACGATCATCAATACTACCTGCCCAATCGGCATCTGTAAAGTCATGTAGAGCAAAGAAGGAACTAAGAGTGATATGTAAGCCATAGGTGATTGTACCTCATAGATAACGCAGAATATGTTTGGCACCCCACTGAGAATCTGTAGGAGCATGCATAAACTGACAGACTCTGTTAACAACAAAGTAGATATCTGGTCTCGTAAAGGTGAGATATTGAAGGGCACCCATAATTTAACAAAATCGTGTAGGGTCAGAAAACAAGGGTTCTGGTAGTATGGTGACCTTGGAAGTAGAAATAAGAGTATCAACAAGTTTTGAAGAAGTCATACCTGCTCGAGTGAGGATGTCAATTATATACTTAACCTTAATACCTAAAAAATAGTGAACGACACCTAAGTCATAAAGCTTGATCTCTGAACTCAGTAACTATATTAGGCGATGAAGCATAGCAGAGTTGCTACCCGTGAGCAGAATGTCACCAACATAAATCAGTAGATAGAAGATATTAGCACAAACAAACAAAATAAATAAGAAGGTGTCAACCTTGGAAGCATAAAAGTTAATAGAAATCAGAAAATCACTCAGACAAGTGTTGCTACCCAATTTTTGACCCATGTTTTGATAAATTTTTAGAAAAATCCAAAAATAGCGAAAAACATTGAAAATTCAAAAAAATATGTTTTTAATACATTTGTATTGTTTTTAGCATTTTTAGCATCGTCTCAAAAGAATTTAAATTTTTAAAGATATTTGGAACGCGTTCAACTTTTAAAGCGTTATTTTTAAAATCACCGATTTTCTGCATTTTCGAGTCGATGTTGATAAGAAAAATCCAAAAAAATAAGAAAAATTAAAATTTACAAAAAAGAAGTTGAGGGACCAAGTTTGAAAACCTAGCAATATTTTTTGCCTATAAATACTGGTCTTCAACACACACTGAAGGGGGGGCAATTTTGAAACATTAGAAAAAATACAAAAAGAAAACCCTAACCCTAAAACCCATCTCTTTCAAGGAGGGCGCCCCCCCTCCCTTTCAGCTCATCTTCTCCAAGCCACCACTCCCTCCCTTGGAAAAGAAAACCTCCCCTGCATGCACTAGCTGTCCCTCTCTTGCTCCAGCCCCTGCATTTCCTTCCTTGTTGCAGCCTCCCCAAAGCAAACTCCGATCTGCCTTCAGCTGGCCACACACCCGACCTTCCCCTTTCCAACCACTTTCCTCTCATCTTCAACCTTCCACCGGGAGCACCACCTTCCAGCCCGCAGCCGAGAGATCTTCCCTGTTTCAACCAGACACAGATCCACGGTCTTCACCGTCAGCCGCAGTAGCGCCGTCCCCCATCTCCAGCAGCCAACACATGACAGCACCTACAGAGCCAACAACCGTTCCCACCGCCACACCAATACCCACCGATCTATCCATTCCTCCGCCTCCACACCGCCAGCAACCTCTCCCATCTCCACAGCAGCTCCAGTGGCCACGAGCGATAGCAGATCTCTTCTCCATCTCCGTCGGCCAGACCCTACAAAAGCCTAGCAGTCGGCGGCCCTCTTGGTCATATAGCCGACCACCTGAAACAGAAAAGGGGAAACAAAAGGAAAAGAACCGATTTGTAGAGAGGAGCAGATCCAAAATGGAGAAAAAGAGAAAGAGACGCTGATCTGAAAACAAAGTAAAGAAAAACTAAAATCGACTGCCTGTTGCATTTTTGGGTGTTTTGCAGGTCACACCGGCGAGGACGGGAAGAGGGGAGGAAGCTGTGACTGACCCCTGCTTTTCCGGCATTTTGTGCTGCGACGCTTGAACCCACGCGCCGCCAGTGGCGGGGGCGCGTGGGATTACGCGCCGCCATTGTTCCTGCAGTTCCAGAGAGACTTCCATGTAATTGCAGATTGTTTTGGGGGCTATTTTTGTAATTTTGAATATTGTTTAATGTTATTTTTTTTTAGTTTTGAATTTGTATTTTGTAGTATGGATGTAAAAGAAAAGGAGAAGAAAAGAAAAAAAACAAAAATATAGCGAAAGTGTATGTGTGTGTTTGTATGTTTTTTTATGGATGTTTTTATTTATGATAAAATTGCAAAGAATAAAGAAGAATTTAATATTTTGATTTGCTCACGGTCCAGAATTATTAACTTATACGTAAGTTGTATTTCTAATATCCGATGAAAAAATAATTATTAAAACTTCTTTAACACGTCAAATCACGAAGCAGCTTATCTCAGGTAGGGTGCATTAGGGGTGCTAATACTTTCCCTAACCATAACCAGTCCCTTACCCGCGAATCTCTGACAAGACCAGTACATCCGGTTTCCTAGTAGCCCACAATCAATTACTAGGTGGTGACTCCAACGAATCAAATCAAAGCAACGCATAACAGAAAAAAATCACCAGCCGATGCCACGTGGATTCTGACATGCGACAACGAGTGTACCATGCCCATAGGGATTGTTTTAGATCATATAAAGACTTATACAACCGGCACACATGAGAGGGAAGAGCAAAGTCAATAAAACTTGAAGGTTGTTTCATGTAGACCTCTTCAGAAAGAACACCATTGAGGAAGGTATTATAAATACCAACAACATTGATGAATATTTCAATTATGCGAGACCGTAATGGAGAAGACTAATATGACTATCATGTGCTTAACAACTGCATTGAAATTTTCAGAATAATCAATGCCTTCTTATTGAGTAAAGCCTATAGTAACCAAATGTGTCTTATCGCTCAACATTGCCATCCGTACGGTGCTTTATACCGACTGCTAACAACATTCATTGAATGATAAAAAGGAACCAAGGACTAGATGTTATTAGAGCGTAAGACTTGAATTTCATCGCGGATAGCATCATGTCATGCCTCATACCTGTCAGCATCAGAAAATGCAAGGGGCTCATATGCAGGAGAGGACATTACCCGACAGTTAGGAGAAGCAAAGGTGGCTGCAGACACTGTTAGGAGGCTAGTCTTTGGCAGCTGAGGGCGAAGAACTATCGGATGCTGACGAGCAACAAACCGAGGGGCAAAAGAATCTAAACTGGAAAGCTGCTGAAGAGGATAAGATGAGAGATCAACAAAGAGTTATAGACTTGCAGGAGAATATGTTGAAAGACCGGAGCTCACAACAAAAGATGTAGGAGAACCTGTCGTAGAATCAGAGTTGGTTACAGTGACAAACCTGGAAATGATCATTAGAGAAACATGTAGATGATGGCATAGAGGCAAGGATGGGTGGTGTTGGTATGATGGCAGACAAGGATGGGGGACGATGGGGCTGTTTGGGTGGAGCTAGAGGGGCGGCATATCTGCTGGGTGTGATGTATAGCGGGTCAACAGGGAGAAAATTTAGGGAGGTAGTCAAGGTGAGCAAGTGTGTAGGTTGGGAAGGAGTGGCTGCTTGTTGGGCTATCTGTTCAGATATTGCAAAGGGAAACACATCTTCATGAAAACAAACATGACGGGAGACATATATACGTTGAGATGCTAAATCAAGACAATAATAATCAAGATGAGATGAACTATATCTTAAGAGCATACATGGAGATGAACGAAAATCCAACTTATGAGCATGATATGGATGCAAAAAGAAAAAAACAAAAACACCCAAAAATACATAGAAAATTGTAATTAGGAGTACGATTAAATATACATTCAAAAGGAGACTAATTTTAAAGAAAAAGAATAGGCATACAATTGATAGATATACTAAGGATTCAAACGCAAAATTTGAAATTACATTAGAAACATATACTTACAGCAACTATTCTTCTATACAAACCATGAGATTAACTATATTCTTTTATATATCAACATTTTCATAAACAAATTATATTAGTTAAATTTGGTAGATATCAAAATTAACACGTTTGGTTAGCTGACATATTTTTTCTGTTGTATTAATGTCTATCATTTACCCACTAGTCCAATTCTCACAATAATAGATCAAAGGGAGGTTTCTGTACGCAGTGCGCGCCCTCACATTTTTCATTGAGTGATACATCAAAACTAAATGATTTCCTTATAAGAAAATAGTGATTTTACCGTAACAATGCTTCGGTGAAGAAAAATATTGGAAAGTGAAGGTATATATCATCAATAATTATAATCTTTTTGAGGGCAGGCCTTCACGTGATGGTTTCAGTGAATCCAGTGAGTACTTTGGGGGCAGTACGTAGGAGCAGCAGGAACCTACAAAGAAATTCTGATTTATCTTGTGTGACCTACGTACGTACTCTTTTATATTGTTGAAAATAAAACGTGTTTATTGCACGTTTTCTACTTTGATAAAAGTACTTCTTAGAAGATAACTGTATATTATATTGTTGTACTTTCAAGAATTTCATAGCCAAGACTTTTCATGGGAGAATAGCATAAATAATATATTCTGAATACAAAATGGTTGAGCTATTACAAGTGCAGAAGGCTATAATATTTGAGCTGAAATTAATATCCACATGAAATAAAGTTCTTGTTTGTTTGTTTTTTATACGAAAATAGATCCAATGAAATTTGTATTACAGAATGCTCTTTACCTGGGCTGACGGTGGTTATTATTATTACTTGACAATGGTAACAAAAGATGCTGAATTAATAAAGACTGAACATAATTTTCCTCTGCTTGACAATGCAAAAGATCGACATAATGGAAAGAAAAGATGCTGGACATAAACAAAGACTGGACCATAAATTTTAAAGATGCATTATTACTTGTCAATGTTCACTCTCCGATCAGACCCAAGAAATGTAGGGTAAGCTCAGTTTTTGGCTTTTTTAAATGCGAAAGATTGACGAAAGATGCTGAACATAAACAAAGACTTGACCATAGATTTTAAAGATGCATTATTACTTACTTCTCAATGTTCAGATTCCATGGGTTCAATCATATACATTATTATTTTTCTGACAACGTACGTCACAAAATCAATTCATTTCATGATATAAAATTCTCATTCAAATTTAAGTGACAATTCTTTTATTTTACTACTTAAAAGTTGAGTCATCAGTTAAAAATTTATTTTTTCCCAGTGTGTAGGTGTAGAATGATTGTTGTTATTTTACTTCTCAATGTTCAGACTGAAAATTTTATTTTTTCATAGGTTCTTCGATGCAAGGAAATCCAGGAAGATAAAAAAGTTAAGTTAGTTGCTTATCGACTAATGGGAGGAGCATTTGCCTGGTGGAAGCAGCTGCAATTCACGCGGATGCGATAGAGAAAAAGAATGGTACAAACATGGTAAAAAAAGAGGCGACATCTTCAAGCTCGGTACTTACCACCCGATTATGAGCAGATACTGTTTCAACAGTAACAGGATTGTAGACAAGGAAACAAAACAATGCAAGCATATGTTGAGGAATTCCACAGATTATCCTCCCGTAATAATCTGTCAGAAACAGATGAACAACAAGTTAGTAGGTTTGTTGGTGGGCTACGTTTGACCATACAAGATCATGTTTCCATGTAGACCATTTATTCGTTAACTGAAGCCATTAATTTGGCTACAAAAGTAGAGGCACAACTAGACAGGTCAAGGGCAATCGTTGTGACGAGGAACTCTTTTGATCCCACCCGTGCTGCAACAAACAAAGGAAAATAACCCATGAATCAACCCCCACTAGCCGGTACCACTAAGGGGCCAGGTAGTAGCGGAGCACTAGCAAAGACTATAAGAATAGTGCCCCCGGAGGCACCAAGGAATCCTTATGCTCGATCAAATTTAGACAAATGCTACAGATGCGGGCAGCTAGGGCATCGGTCCAATCAGTGTCCAAGGTGTAGTACAGTAAATCTGATTGGACCGGGGGAAGAAACGGACCTGGCGGCAGAAGAGGAAGAAGATGAAACAACTTACACCTATGAAGAGAAGGAAATTATCAAAGGGGATGATGGAGAACTACTGTCACGTTCTCTGGTAGTACGCAGACTCTTACTGACACCAAAACAAACTGAGTAGTCGCAACGACACAACATATTTCAAACCAGGTGTACTGTCAACCAGAAGGTATGTGATGTTATTATTGATAGCGACAACAATGAGAACATAATGTTTAAGAACATGGTGACCAAGCTAGGATTAAAAACAGAAAAACATTCATCACTGTATAAAATCGGTTGGATCAAGCAGGTAACGTAAACAAAAGTTACTGAAATTTGCCGCATTCAGTTGTCCATCGAGAAAAATTATCTAGACGAGATTACCTATGACTTGGTCGAGATGGATGCCTGCCATATGATTCTAGGCAGGCCATGACAGTTTGATGTGGATGCCATATATAAAGGACATGATAATGTGTATGTCTTCATGAAAGGAGGACAAAAGGTTGTTATGGGTTCCATATAGGAGAAGTTCTCTGCATTAAAACCAAAGATTAAAGAGAAACCAGTATTTTTGGTAAATGGAGGCAAATTTATGGAAGAGGCCGAGTCAAGAGAGATTTTTGCAATAGTAATTGGTGGAGGATTTGGGGTTGAACCTCCGAACATCCCACAAGTACTGCAACCTTTACTAGCAGAATTTCAGGAAATCATACTGCCAGAACTACCAGATGGGTTACCTCATGTGCGATATTCAACACCAGATCGATTTAACTCCAGGGGCTAGTCTACCAAATCGACCACACCATCAGATGAGCCCAAAAGAGAATCACATCCTACAAGAACAAGAGGAAGATTTGATCAAAAAGGGGCTGGTTCAGAAAGTATGAGCCCTTGTGCGGTGCCGGCCTTATTAATACCAGAACTACCGGATGGGTTACCTCCTATTTTTATTTAAATGTGTGGGTGTATTGGAGGGTGTGATGGGTAATGGTTTTTACTCTCTCTTTTTGGAGTGTATTTTTCTCTATTTTGGTTTTTTTAAGACAGAATGTTTATTTTATACTAATGTATTTTTATTCTGTCCAACTAATTTCTTCCTTTTTTTTTATTTTAGTGTAGCCTCTATTTAGGGTGTGTTTGAGAATATAATAGCAGTTGCGGTTCAAAATACTTTTCACTCAGAAATATATCAAAATAATGTCTATTTTTTTATTTTTTTAAAAAGTATTTTGTCATCAATACATTAAAATGATCTAAAAATATTTAAAATTTAATTTTAAGTAAAAAAATTCAAATTTTTAGGAAATACAGTTTGAATCGCATTCTCAAACACACCCTTATACTAGTAAAAAAAATGTTCTTTTAACTTTTAGGTGATAATCTATTACACACACTTCCATAATCTTCTTGTATTTTCTAAGGCTTTCTAGTGTCACCTAAAATTTCACTCTCTTTTTTCAAACAAAATATATTCTTCCTTTTTTTTTTGTTTTAGGGAAATTCAATTTTTAAAAATCAAAATGTGTTCTCTCTTTAAAAAAAAAATTCAGAATCTTTTGTTTGTTTTTTTTATTTTTAATTAATTGTTTTTGAAAAATTTGTAAATATGAAAAAAGAAATAAATGATCAAAAATTATAAAATAACCAAAAGTTGGCCAAAACATGTTGAGAATGTATTTTTGATATTTTTTATTTTTTCAAAAATATAAGGGTAAGAAATTATGTTATGACAGTAGGTTTCACAACTATTAACAAACCTGAAATACATCAAATGATTATAAAATTAGCTTTCTTGAATGGTGACATTGACAAAGTGGTTTGCATGGAACAATCCCAAAGATTTTCATTTATTGAAATACAAAGTGAAATATAATAGAATAATTTTAATGAAAGATCACATATTTAAGTAAGAAATATGGTCATTTCTTTGAGAATTTCAAAAATATTTAATTATCCAAAGTACTCATGAATCCTGAAGTTGTTCATGACCAAAATAAACACAATTGTAAAAACCAAATGAAATATTTAGATAGAAAACTATATGAGTGATATTGTCTTTGATTACATTAAAGGCTAAATAGTTAAAGATTTTGTGTTCACTATATAGTCGATTAAATCCAATAATATTTTACTAAGAAAAAATTCAAAGCTAAAGAATTAATTCTCTATGAATCTTCATGTTTTTATATATATACCAGTTCCATTCATGTGAGACATGGTTAGAAATTTGTTTTAAATGGTTAATAAATATATTTAAGGATAACTTAAAAGTGAGGCCTTTATTGAAAATTATTCTCCAAACATCTAAGATGAAATATTAAGTAATTAAAATAAATTATAGTGAATAATAAATTGATCTTTAGAAGGAGTCGCCTTTTTGTTACAACAATTTTGTGGGCTTCTGTACAGCCTCAGTGACATCTTGTGTGGTCCAAAGTGGAAGTGCGTGCTTATTGTATAATGAGTGAAGACTGGTGGCTAGTTGTGAGGCACACAAATAGTTTGTTTTTCTTCTTCTTTTCATATTCTTATTCTGTCTTATCTTTCAGCTCCACTCTTACTTTATGATCAGAGGTAATTGATTCAGAGTTAATAACAGTTTGAACGGTAAAACAATATCTATATAAAGAAAATGTATGTCTTGTGGGAAGCGCATTGCATGCTAGAGTAATGGCTAAGCTCTTTCCTAAGCTAAAGCTTGTTTCCTTTCTTGCCGTTCTTCTTCTTTGCCAATTTGGCTATGTAGCCTGTCAACCAACAGATTCCTCTGACAGCCCGCTGTTGCCTGCAGATGAAGGTACACACGCACGATATACTTTTCCATCTGTATATATATCCTTTTCCTACTATATACAAAAAAAGGAAGAAAATTTGTTGATCTGTTAAATATGAGCTTTTCCTTCAATAACTTCTGATCCCTATCCAAGCAGATCCTCTTCTCTTTCAGATGACCCAACTAATAATAAGTTATGAACAAAAAAGGCTTTTTTGTGTGGATTTCATGCATGTCGCATTGCAAGCTAAAGTAATGGCTAAGCTTTATCTTAAGCTCTTTCCTAAGTTGTTTCCTCTCTTGCCGTTCTTCTTCTTTGTCAATTTGGCTATGTAGTCTGTAAAGCAACAAATTTATATGACAGGCCTTAATTGCCTGAAGATGAAGGTACACGCGATTTCATGCTTGTTGTTGACAGTTCAATTTGCATCATTAATGAGATTTTTAATAACAACCTAATTAATGCATACTACCTGTTTGAATTTTGCTAAAAAATGATGTTTCATTGTTGAAAACGTTTGGCAGAAAAGGCTTTGGATGACTTGTTGAAAACGTTAGAGTGGGGTTTTCATCCAAATATCTCACGCTCGGCTTGTTCCTCTAATTTTGAATACATCAAATGCGATTGCACTTATGAGAAGAACACAGTTTGTCATATCACCCGCCTGTAAGTTCCTCATCAACTTCATCCAATTTTCTTTTATTGATAACTATCCTATTACCATAACAGTGATTTGTCCAGTTTGTAAGGCAATACATCCTCTTTAAAACTCACTGGTTGCTATGGTTTCTATGTTAACGCCATTTTTGGGTGGTAGAACGCTCCCAGACCAGGACTTAACTGGACAAATAAATGCTGAAGCCTTGGCTAGTCTCGTTTTCCTAAAAGCAATGTGAGTATCATATGACATATATGATGATAATAATTCGAAGTAATTATGCTGACTTCAATTCATTGATCACTATCCTATTACCATAACAGTGATTTGTCCAAGAATCAACTTCATGGTAGCATCCCTCTCACCTTGGGGAATTTGCGTTCACTCACCCGTCTGTAAGTGATCCAGTGCCATATATGATCATATACTACTACTACAGCAGTTTGGACAACAAAAGTGACTACTCGATCAACTATATTATTGAAGAATATAGTTACAGCCACTGTATTCATTCATCTAAAATTACCTACTCGACTTGAAAATGACCTAATGTGAGTATCGAAAGATGACATTGATTGAAATGGTTACGAAGAATACTATTTATTTTTAACGGGCCTACGTGGGATTGCATGGATACAGCCCAAATTTACTCATTGTATAAAAAAAATGTATCATAAAACAACAATTATTCACACACATTCAAACTAGACTAGAAGATTCAAATGATAAATAAATATCTATAATTAAAAAATAATATTAATGTCTTAAAATATTTATATTTATAATTAAAAATAATATTGTCACTATGGCCGACTCCTATGCTTAGATTATGTTTGACTAGATAATGGTTTGACAAAATAATTGGAATAGTAACCACACAATTAAAGTCGTACAATCCTTGGGTTGATTTTGTATAAACGACAAAAAAATTCAAGACATGATTAAAAAAAAATCCTGTTCTTGGAGAAATGATGCCATCAAAATTAAACTGTAGAAACATGAAAAATTTAGTCTTTTATTAATTGATAGGCAAAAGAATAAGACCCGACAACAAATCTTAATTTACTGTGAATGTCTTCACACTTCCCATATGCATAGCGATCTCCCTGAAAACTTTCTCAATGGCTGTCTGCATAGTTATTTGCAAAGAGCTGCTTAGCTTTTGGATCATATACAATAACTAATTTCAGTTCTCAGTGCGTCTTCATAAAATTTATATTATTGATTCTTATTTGAGTAATAATGAACTTATATGGCAATACATATGCATAGCGATCTCTCCACAAACTTCCTCAATGGCTCCATACCTTCATCCTTGGGGAATTTGTCGTCCCTTCAATATCTGTAAGTATCATGCAATGAGTGCCAGTTAAATTCTTTTTCCATTGCTGATGTAAGTTTTGTGCTCTTATTCTTGTGAGTGTTTATATGTATTTTATTAATATTGACTTTTATTCAGAAACATTCCATGTTCAATTTTTAAAGATTCTCATTTCTTTCCTAATCAAGTAATCAAAACTAAATTTATTATTTCTAATATAGTTAATAGCAAACTATCCATCATCAATTTTTTTTTTTTAAAAAAAGGGCACTAACCAAAAAGTTTGACTTGGGTATCGAAAAACATCCATTTTTATATGAATTATAGGAGAACATCTTGGATATTTGGGTTTGATTTTATACCATTGCCGTTCTCTTAAAAAATAATATATAATGGTAAGAAAAGAGCATACAATTTGTAACTTCTGTTATCAAGAGTTCTATGAAATTATAGTCTCGGCATGCATTTTCAGAATATATATATATACAAATCTAACATTTTTGTTTTCTAAAATCACTTCTTTTAAATTATATTCCATTAAATAATAGTTAAGATCTCATTTTCATTCGGAGAATAAAGTGTTTAGGACTACATAATTATATTATAATGGTGAAAATTTGAGTTAAGAACTCAAATTTCCTTCTTTAAATTAAAGAAGAAGTTACTGAATAGACAATTGATAGATTATAGATGTAGTTGTAAAAGTAAAGATTTTTTAATAGAATTTTTGGGGAAACATTTTCAAGTAAAATTAGCTTTGTTAGAAATGAAAATAAAAGCAAGCCGTTTGGGTCTTGATACTTATAAATGTTCATGGCAAGGTGTTAGTGGTATAGTTATTAAATCCGGACCGGACTTGATGGTCGATCCGGGACTTGATTGACTCGGTTACTGAACCGGTCCGAGTAAGACAAAAGGCCAGAATGAGGAAAAACTCAGCAAAACCCAGTTGAGACCCCTTTTGTTTTTTTCAAATGTGTTTTTTCTCTTTAAGTTAGAGATCCTCTTTTTTTATATATTTTTTAGTTGGTTATTAACCGTTTTTAAATTTTAGTATATAAATACTCAAAGAATGCTTTATTTTTTCAATATGTGATTTGAAGTCTTTTAGTACATATACTATATGTTTACAAGAAAAAATTAAGTCATGTTTTTTCAATGTGAGATAGAAAATATTTTGAAATAATATTTTAAACTTCATTATTTATAACATGTATAACTTATATTCACATTAATTGTTTTTAAAATTTTTCATATAAAAAATTAAAATTTTAAATATTTTTTTAATTTTCCCAGGTTAATTCGGATTGACCCGGGTCAACCAGTATAACCCGAGACTTAGCTCCTTAGCTGGGTCAATCTCGGGTCGGGTCTTATAACTATGGTTAATGGTCACAAAAATTAACTTATGAGTTGTGTTTGGTTCTTTTCTCTTATGTAATTAGGATAGTAGCCTTGTTTGGCTAATTGCTTAACTGTGTTAATGCTTGTTTGGCTGTCTGCATGGTTATGAGCAAAGAGCTGCTTAGCTTTTGGATCATATATAATAACTAATTTCAGTTCTTAGTTTGTCTTCA
>Ga0325400_1002612_pt1 | contig 15909 bp, 8 predicted proteins | sample PopdelMetagenome_2_FD_205662 | JGI IMG/M metagenome (GOLD analysis project Ga0325400, IMG submission 205662) | Populus deltoides microbial communities from Bellville, Georgia, United States - Xylem-PdKOR-R1 | ecosystem: Host-associated > Plants > Phyllosphere > Stem > Wood/Secondary xylem... | reverse complement strand
TTAAACTTGTTGGTTTTTTCCGACAGTGACTGGGCTGGAAGTGATGAAGAAATGATGAGCACCTCAGGCTATTGTTTTGCTATAGGAGAAAGCATTTTCTATTGGAACTCAAAGAAGCAATTAGTGGTTGCACACTTTACTGCAAAGGCAGAGTACATAGCAGCATATAAGGCAACAAAGTAATTAACCTGGTTAAGAAAAATGTTAACTGATCTGGACTTTGATCAACGGAAGTCCCACATAATTGTTCTGTGATAACACTTCAACAATAACTATTTTAAAAAATTTATTTTTCATGACAGGACCAAGCATATGAAGATCAAGTTTCATGCTATTAGATAATTTCAGTAAGAAGAGGAACTAGAGTTACTCTATTGCACCTCAAAAAAACAATTAGCAAATTTGTTTACCAAACCGTTAGCTAAAGACAAATTTGAAGCCCTGAGGGAAAGGATTGAAATTTACAGTTTTGGAAGTATGGAGAAGCGTTGAAGTTATGGCATCAAAGCTAAAAGTTTATTATTCAACTATGGTTTTTTTTCATTATTATCTATTTGTTAATGGCATTATTATCTTGATGATATATATATATATATATATATATATATATATATATATATATATATTATCCTTTAGATTTAAGTTTATCTATGATAAGTCTAGTTAGTTAATAATTTCTTATATAAAGGAGATTATGATTGTTATGATTCTTATAATTTATGGTGTTTAATTTTATCTAAATAAAAGTTAAGGGATGACAGTAACCTAATGAAATATTATTCTGCTCCTTGTTCTTTCCTTCTAGTTATTCGGTTTTTGGTCTTTGTTAACTAAGTTAAGTTCCCTATGTATCTTTTAACAACAGTTTCAACCTTGATCTACAAGGAAATTTGTGATCAGGTCAGCATATTGTATGCACTTCATATGAAAAATTGTTCCAGACTTGATGCTGAAAAAAAAATCCATAGATTTGATTTATCAAAAATGTTCCAGTAATGTATATTCCTGTAGGCATCTGTTAGAAGCGGCAGCCCTGCTCTGGAAGAAATATAAGGATTCAATTTCAATCCTACATTTTTTTTAACTGATTTCATTTCCGTATTCCATTATTAAAAGATGAAGATGTACTTATTTTAGCCATGTAGCTAAAACAAATGTGAATTGCAGATACCTATGATCTCAAGAAACAACTTCAGTGCCTTAAGTTCTTAATCTGTGTACTGATGAGAATTGGTTTCGTTACCAGAGCTGTCATTGTAGAGTGTAGACCAGACACCTTCTATCTACTACAATGGGGTGCATTCAGAACTTTGAGAAATCAGATTTCCTGTCCTTTTCAATCCCTCTGCTTTCATGGGTTACATCCAAGATGTGTTCTTGTTTCAATTTCTAAAATCTAATCCACACTTCCAAGGAATCAAAAAAAAAAAAAAAATCCTAATTGAACATCTTGTCATGCAAAATATACAGAAAGTGACAAACAAATTGAGGTTTCATCAACTTAAAGTAAATGTTATAATGTGCAGTGGAGAAAACTACATTATGAGCAACTTAATGGTTATGTTTCTAGCTAAAAACATGATTACGATGTGAACAAAACTGAGCTCTCCGGGGCATCTGATAACCCATTCTTTCATTGATAGAGATTACTAGGATCATACTTTGCTTCTCATTCTAACCAACTTTGCTAGTGTTTCCTGGGCAGCCAATGTTTGAGCATGATCGTGACCAAGCATCACTGTCCGGATGCTTATACAAGTCCTGCACAGCTCTTCACCACCATCAAAATGACCACCTCTAAGCAGCAACTTTGCTCTAGTCTCAAGCAAGCTAGCCTTCAACAATGTCACATCTTGCCACAAATATTCATCTACCCTTTGATGACCATGAATGTTCCTTTTCCAACAAAGTGATCCATGACACCAGTCCTGTATTTGCGATACAAATGACTTCTCTACTTCTTCAAGCACATTAGTGCACACCTTTAAAAGCTCCAATGCTGAATTACATATTGAGAACGTTGTGAAGGCTCTAATTGCTAGCGGCACAGCTGTCTTCTTTATGTACAAAACCATATCAATAGCCTTCAGTTGAACAAGCGGAGGCTCGGATTTGAATCCGAAGACAAGGAATGCAGATGCCCATAGATGGTTTGTGTTGATGGATGGATTGCCAACTTTCCTCACTCCCTGGACTGTAGCCTTGGCTGCGGATAAACCTTCTTTTCTTCTTGCAAAAACTTGAGTTATTGGGTGGAATTGAATCCAACAACCTGGCTGTCTGTTGGCTCTTCGTGCTAAGCCTAGTTTAACAAGAAGAGTGGCTGCATCTTCTTCGCTTTGGGGTGCTAATCCACACCCAGAGCAGCAAGAAAATGCGAGGCTCATGCATTTGGTCCATTTTCTGAATCCATTTCCAATTGCGGGCATATTCTTAGAAGCAGTGGCCAGCAAAGTTGCTGAAATGGGAGCTGGGGCAAACCAAGCACCGACAAGAAGCATTCTTAAGGCAAGAAGGTTTTTTCTTCCATCGGTTTGCTGCAAGATCATGAAACTGAAATGGAGAAGTTTCATTAGGAAAGGATTGCTCTTACAGTACTGCTCATCACTCATGCTCATGTAGGAGTAAGTAGAACCATCTTCAAGCGGAACTTGGTTCACAGCTTCAAAAAGTGCACATGGAGAAATTGCAATCTCAGAAAGAAGAGACCCAACCAACCACAAGCCAAAGCTCGACCTTCCCAATTTCTCATCAAATTTATGGAGAAATTGAAGTTCCTCAGTTGGATAATCTCTTCTCCTTTTTCCTCTCATTAAGACCATTGCATCAGTCAATTCCAACGGTGGCAGCTGCATTATGTCAAAGTTCATCGTCTTGGATAGTCTTGTTGTGATGATCACATGTGTCCCTCCAGTGTTCCTTGGAATCAAATCATGCAGATCCTTCCCTTCCCACCATTCTCTTTCTGTCTCAAGGTTGTCAATAATGAGCAGATATGGCATGTCTCGAAACAATTCCCTTTTGACTCTCTCAAATGCTTCATTTTCTTGCTCTTTAAAGCTTCGAATCCTTCCTCTTTCCTTCTCGGCATCAGCACTCACATCCAACCCCAAATTCTGTGATAGATTCAGTAAGTTCTGCCTGAAATATCTAGCTTCCCCGCCAACCCACAAGACCATTTTGTACCTCTGAGAATATCTATAAGCAAATTCAAGTGCAAGTTCTGTCTTTCCAATGCCTGCAACGCCATTTATGCAAAACACACTGCTATCCAGGGTCTTGTAATTCCCACTTTTCGATTTCTTGTACTTTGATCTCTTCAATGAATTCCTTCCCGTAACTGGTTCCACCCAAGCCTCCAATGTCGGTTCTTTGCACTTCCCTCCCAATTCCAAATTAATAAATCTCCCTCCTCGGCTGCTGCTAAAAGTATCACTTTCTTCATCTGCAAGGCCCTCAGATTGCCCACTGGTTTCTCCTTTAATGATCGGCACAGCATAATCCTGTTCAGAACTATCAGTACATCCAAATAATGCAGTTTCAATCTCCATAATCTCCTTCTCTCGTCCTGCAAAACATTTGTTCCTTGGAAATGGAATCTCCTCAAATCCTTCCGCAGCTTTCTCGGCCACACTCTTTCGCCCGAGCTTTGCTCTTAATATCCCAGCAGCTTTAGCTACACAGCTCCTCCCATTACCCTCATTGACCTCCAGCTTCAACTCATTAGACTTCACTAGTCCGTCAATCACTTCTCTACACTCTTTATCAATTGAGTTGCAGTTGAGAAGACCTGTGATCTCAGCAAGGCCGGTATTGAAGAAAATTGGAACCAAGTTCTTCTTTTGAGCAAAGAATCTAATCTCCTCCAAGCTGGGATGATTGAGGATGCTAGAGTTAGTCACAACCACAACTCCATAAGTCACAGAACAGATAACTCTATCAGCAATCTCATGGCTCTGAGTATTCGAGTACTTGGCTCTATCCGCAACAAAGCAAACAATTCCCTGAAGCTCTAGCTCTGATTTAAGCCACTTACAGAAGCGCATAAGATTAGGATTCTGACCATGGTAGCCAATGTAAACATCACAGCTCCTGAGTTTGGCATTGGAAGCTGGAGAAACAGGCCCTTTGAAGGAAATGCGTGGGACTGGAAAAGAGAATGAGATTCTAGGAGGAGCAGGATCTGGGACCGGAACACAGGTAACATACTTGAGCTTGGCCTCTGTGGGGTCATCAGAATATTCATATTGGTCTGATGGGGGAGTGTAAGAGCTGCTTGGTATGTCATCTGATTGTGAACCACGGTATGATGAGAATGGTGGTGAGGAGTGGGAGACTGGTGTTGGGTTCTCAGGTGGGGCTGGGTTCTCTTGGGGTTTTGGGGTTATAGCCCTTGGTGATATGTATGGTGACTGTAAGGCTGAAACAAAGGCTGATGAAGGTGGTGACACTAGTGGAGAGTTACACGGGGATGATTCAATTGAGTTTTTCAAGTTCGGAGAAGTTGAATCTGAATTTGAACAACCAAGGGGAGTTAAGATGTTCTTACCAATTTTGCTGCCAGAAGTAGAAATCTTGATGGTGAGGCCACTAGGGGGTTCTTGAGGAAGTTTACCAGCAAGCAATCCTTCTTCATCCATGGCCATGAATACAACTTTTTCTTAGAAAGCTATGCTTAGAAGGCAATATTCTTCTCCGCGAGAGTTTACTGCTTTAGTACCTCTCTGTAGCTGTACTTTGAGTAAAGTCACAGACTGGGAGGTGATAAAGGCCCTTCATTATTTGCATCACATGTCCTTACAGGAACCATATTTGGCTAAATATGTAGCAGCCAAGAAGGTGAGCTCTTCCTTTCTCCATTGGATTTGATTCTTTGCTCCCATTTAAGCTGACAGTGATATTAAAGTGAGCAGTTCTGACCAAAAACTATTGCCAGAAGATGAATGCAACAGTAAGGCTCACACAGAAGAAATTTGCATGTGGTGTGCATACATATCTTCTCTCACCGTGGGCCTCTGTTAGTCAGACTATACACCTATTTTCTTCTGCCTCTCAGAGTATATATTGACCAATACACTGCTTAACTTTAACATGTACCAAGACAATACCCCATCCATGTTCACATATGAACAGTTGTAGATGTGGAACACTCGAGCTTTGTTCTGAAACAATAGGTGATCAATTCATATATCAGACTTCTAAAACATAAAAGCGGCTTCCAGAAACAGGATTGAAATTGTTTCATTGATTAAAACAAGTAAAAGTAAAAGTTCTTTAGACCATAAGAAGCCGTTTATGATGCAACTAGAGTATAGCACAAACAGTAAATGAAAGCTAATGAAATTACCTTAACCTCTTGCTGCAAGTACGTGAGATACAGAAGAAAAGAGAGGCCCTCCTTCGCTGCAACTCCTCAAAACTGCTCTCCCTGTCTCTCTCTCATAACAAGCTGTATAGAAGAAGAGGGAATCTAATGTCTGTGCTGGATCTGCGAGGTTTTTGAACATTAAAATATTAAACTAGTGCTTAAAAAGAAATTTATAGGTCCTAATGGTGCAACATTGTATAGTATTATTTAATAATTTGCCTAGGGCTTACCCTATATCCTTTTGTTTCATGTGTTGTTGTGCACTCTAATCTCTCAATTCATAAATCATGGTATAGACATGGGGCTCTCCTCTCTGTAACCTGTCACAGAAGCCAAAAAAGGGGTCAGAAAGAACTCAGAGAAAGGGCATTGGGAGGATAACCACAACTCAGACCTTGTTCATAGTGGGGTGTTTTTTAGTAATGCTTTTCAAACTGGGACCTGAATAAATTAATCTATGCTTTCCCTGTATACAGATGTACTTATCTGACACAAATTTGAAACCATTGTGCACCGGGAATTGGAGCCAAGACCAGTCCAACTCCTATGTATCTCCTCAACGACTCCTTCCTTGGGCATACACATATACAGCTAGGTTTTTACCTCTACTTTTTTTTCTACTTGCATAGCTCTCTATAGGCGAGGGGCCACTATACCACTCAGCGTATACATTTGAGCACAAAACCAAGGCAACTTGAGAATGGTAGGGTTTGTTCCATTACAAACTACTCGTGTTTGATGGCTTATTCAAATTCTACATCATCCCTTATTGCCTTGTTTGAGTTTGAAACAACCTCCTTATCTTTGTTTTTTGGGATTTAATCAGCTTGAATTATGGATATGGTTTAACTAATATTCAAATACAAAGGTGCCTATCTAGCCAGGCCTAACAGGTTATTTGAATCAAATTAATGGAACAAGAAGGCTGCGCTTACTCAGATTGTGTGTATCAGCTATGACCTCCTGGTCCAATCCTAAACCCTAAAGACGATTAAAGACTAAAGTATCATCTCTTTTTTATACTATTTTTCGTGTCTTCCTCCATATTTCCTTCCTTAAAGCCTTCTTTTTAGCAAAAGTTGTGATCAACCCCCTGGCCTCTGCTAGACGTGGAAGCCAAATTCAACTAAAACTCAACAAGTAGTTAAAAAAGTGGATGTTCTAATCAATCATACCAACATGTGTCAACCTCTCTAAACTAGTTAATACACTATTATTATTATTGTTTCTTTTGACTTCAAATAATTGAGGTCCTCTACCAACTAGCATGAAGAAAAGCTAGCATGAAGAAAAGGTGGCATTATGAGCATCCTTTTGTTCTTTCATTTTACCAGTTATCTCCTTGCTCTAACATATAATACTTCTCTTCCTCTCTGTGTGCCCTTGAATTGTCATTCATCTGTGTGCCATTGATTTAAGAAATACAGTGTGTGTGTGTGTGGACTTTATATATATATATATATATATATATATATATATATATTTCTCAACGAGTCATCTCTCCCTATCAATCTATGCACCACCGCCCACCACTAACAATTAATTAACAAGTGCAGCAGCATAAGGGGATGACATAATAATATTCCTCCCAGCACAATAAGTAGGGCCGGTGAGCACTAAGAAAAAAAAAAACTCCAATCATCCGAACTAATCTGAATTTTTTAAAGATTTTTGAAGAATTCCGAACTACCTAAGATTTAGGGTAAAATTAAAAAAATATTAGGTTTTCCAAATTATATCTTTTGATTATTTATAAATTTTAAAATAAATGAATTTTAATTTTTCTAAAATATAATCTTGTGTAGTCAAATATAATCTGAAATAACAATGTTTCATAGTCAGTAGCTAGTGCTAGAAACCACCTTAAATTAAGCTTTGCATGGGGTGGTTAGCTAGGGCATATGGACATTCCTTTTATGGCCAGAAAATTGGAGGAATATTCGAAAACTCTATATGATAGTGCTTCCTATTTATTAGGGTAATATAAATTCAATATGAATGTTGCACCTAATAGGTCAAGCTTGCAAGTTTTGAAGAAAGAAAACAAGGAATCTATCCGAGAGTATGCCCAGAGATGGAGTGAGATAGTTGCTCAAGTTAATTCTCTTTTATTGTAGAAAAAGATGGTCAGTTTAGTCTCAATACTTTTAAAGCCCTATATGTAACATTCTCAAATTATAATATCATTAAATCTCATACATTTCTTTACTAATGTCAAGTATTGAATAATATGTTTAAGATTATGAGATCTTTTTTTTAAAAAAAATTTTGGCAGAGTTTCCTCTATTTTTATTGGTACCAAGTTATCGACAACACTTCTATTATATGTCATTACAACTTCCATCTTGATCCAATCATCATGGATCACATCCCATTCATCAAACAATTTGCATATATATATATATATATATATATATATATATATATATATAATACATCTACTACATAATACACATCTTCTACTTGATTTTTACAACACAAAGGTAATACATCTACACACTACACATCTTCTACTTGATTTTTATAGCACAAGGGTTTTCAAAGAAAATAAAGACATAAATATTACATTCTTAAAATGATAATTCATAAATAGAAAAATCTCACATCTAATGATCCGCATCACCTCGCGGTGTACATATTTCAACAATAACCACATTAATCAATTTACTCAATATCTTAGTCAAATATTAATTATTTTACTCTTAACCTTTGAAATTTAATACTTCTAACTCCAATCAATTAATTTACATAATCTTTTCAAAACTTAAATATCCAGTTAACTCATCTTGATTACCAAATAATTCTAACACTTTCATATAATTACTCACAAATTTGGTTTTCCTTCCCCGGTTACCAATAAATCTGGTAATTCCATCTGAATTATCCGTCATCCGGCTAACCTTTATTTTTTTTGCTAGCTAATCAATCCAATAATTCCATATGAATTACCCCATATCTGGTTAACCTCTTTGTTAACTAATAAACCCGGTAATTCTCTTAATTACCCAAGAAATTTGGCTAACTCATTTTGGTTGCCAAAATCAATACGGTAATTCCATACAAATTAATTAGCATCAGACTAACCTTTTTTGTTAGCCAATCAATCCGGTAATTCCATACAAATTACCCCATATCCGATTAACCTCTTTGTTAACCAATAAACCTGATAATTCTCTTAATCACCCAAGAAATCTATTTTGGTTGCTAAAATCAATCCGGTAATTCCATATAAATTACCCAGCATCCGGCTAACTCTTTCTGTTAGCCAAATAATAATCCCGGTAATTTCACATAAATTACCAATAATTCTCATTTGTAATAATCACTCAATTTATTCACTTGCTTCATTCTTTTAACATCAATTAAATAAATAACATAGATATTTAGGGGAAAACTAATAATTATAAATTAAAGTGACGAATCACCTACCTTCTGCTCGTGATGACCTTGCTCCTCCTGTCTGATAACTAGCTCCAAACACAACTCATGAATCAATCATATGTCATTATACCATTAGTCCATCAATATTTTTCTTATGTGCTGAAACGCAAAGCACATAAGTTTTTATTTGTAATTCGTTCTAATAAAAAATAATTGTCAAACATAACATCATTATTTTATATATAACCACATATTTATATCAAGTTACTTCTTTTCTTGCTTTGTGGTCATAATTCCTCCATCAAATAATCCTTCTATTCTTTATACATGCTCTCACATCATATTATTTATTTTATCTAAACATATTTATTCAAATACAATTTAAACATCTTGTCTTCATGCTTTCTTTTAATTAGTTCATTTCTCTTTTAAATTGAATTTACTTATTTTTTTCTCAACTTTAATGTTATTTCTTCATTTAGTATTTCTTACATATTTCAAATATCATGATTAAACATAGTTTTCTAAACATTAACATCAAAACTCATTCCTCCACTTTTCCTTCATTGGCCGAATGTGATGTTCCTTTTCCTCCCCTAATTTTTTCTTCATTTACTTGTTATTTCAACTTGTTTTCATTCTATTCCACTTCAACTTCATCATTTTTCCTTCCCCTCCTAATTCCTTCAAATTCTCATAAGAACCCTAAGTTCAAGAATCAAGGATTTAAGGGAAATTAAAGTAAAATTTCATTAAATTACTTCATAACTTAATCAAGTAAGCTTAAAAACATCTAAATCAAACATTAAATTCAAACTTCTCATGCTTACCAATTGACTTTCTTTCAATTTCTCTTCTCTCCCAAAGTTAGCCAAATTCCCTCTCTCAATTCCTCATTCTTTCACTTGATTCTTCCTTAGATTAGGGTTTTATAAGTTGAACTTTTCAAATTTACAAGGTTATTCTCTCAATTTCTTTATTTTTTTCCTTACTTTTCTCTCTTTCTCTCATGTTCTGTTCTGTTCTCTTATTTTGCTTCTATTTGACGGTCCTTATTTTTTTTCTAGCACTATCGAGCTCCGTTCATTCTAAAATTTTAACCAGATTTTATTCAATATATTTTAAGATCCTTCATAAAATTTTAGCTCAATCTGATCGTTGGATTGAAAATTACGTCCAATAACATAAAACTGGTCAAATTGTGATTTTTTGTCAAATTTCTGAATTTCTCTAAAAATTTTAAAATTTTAACCCAAGTTAAGAAATCATATTAGAAGGCTCCACGCAAAAGTTTAGAATTTTTTGATAACCCAATTGAGAGTTATGAATTTTTTTGTTTTGCATAAAACTAGTCGATTTTTTATTTTTCACCTAGAGGGTTTACACTATATTTTGAGCATTTGGTTTGGATCACAACACAACATTTCACCAATTTAGTAATTGTTGCTGAAAGAATTGAGCAGGCCATTAGAATTGGAAAGATTGCTGACCCATCTAAGAAGGTGGGTTTTACTATAAGAAAGAAAGAGGCTAAAGTACATCATGTCAAAGGTGGAGGTTATAAAGGAAAAAATAAAATATACCACGACAATAACAACAACACCTATAATTTTCAAACATCTTCCCCTACTATAAAAAACATGAATTTTACCTCACCTTTTCTTAGGAACCAATCCAAATCCAGAGCAACCCACCAAATAACCAAACCAATAATTATCCACGTAAGAACTTTTAAAGAATCCAAGAATAATTACCACCATTACCAATACCTCTAAGTGAAATGTACTAAAGATTATTGAATGTTGGTCAAATTGCCCCTATTTCATTAGCTCCATTACAACCTTCATTCCCACAGTGGTATAAGCCTGATCAAAATTGAGAATACCATTCTGGTATTGCAGGCCATAATATTGATGGATGTTTAGCATTGAAAAAAAAAGCTCTACAACTTATAAAGGCTAGGTCGATCACTTTTGATAAAGCCCCAAACGTAAACTCAAATCCATTTCCAAACCATGCCTCTAGAAATAAAAGAGTCAAAGTTATTACAAGTATCATCAAACGTAAACTCAAATTCAAAGGCAACTACAGAAAACTCTATGTAATGATAATACAAGTAAAATGCATTAGTACTCCAATCAAGACATAGCGTGTGAGAGATTTGGGTGAGTTTTGCAAATATCATCAACAATTTGGTCACGATATTGACTGTTGTAACCTAATTTTGGCCCGTTGACTTTTAATTTAATTTTTACAGGGTTTAAAATGTAAAATTAAAATATCAGAGATTTATTTTGATAAAAAGTGTGATTTGTGCACTTGCTTGAAAATTAAGGACTACAATGTGCTTTTATCATTTTATCTTTATCTTCAAGATAATCTTTGTCTTCAAGATAATAATAGTTATCCGCTTTTAAATTTGATTCTTAATCAAATTCAAACTTTAAAAAAATGAGTTTGATTGAAACTTGGTTTCTCACACGCGAAGGGACTCTAGCACTATAAATATAGATCTCAGGGTATGAAAAAGAAAAGAGGACGATTAGAGAGGAACCCTAAAAGAAGAGACCCCAAGAATAGGCCTTTACCAGAAACCCTAAATGAGAGAAACAGGCGAACCCTGTACTAGCTGCCGCCCCCCTCAACTTACCTAGGCGTGCGCCTCCAGCAGCCGCACGCCTAGGTAAGTTTCCTTCCTTCCTTGCTAAAATAATTAACTGGTTACTGTTGCATGCATGCGTGAACCTTTCACGCATGTTTGAGCTAGATCTAGCCCAAAAAGAAAAAAAAAAGAGTGGGTCGGGCCTGGGCTTTAGGCCTAGCCGAGCCAAATTGTGTTTGCTAAGGGTGTGCTTGGCAAAAGACACCCTTATGCCTTGGCCATAATTTTTATGCCCAATCTAATTTGATATTTGACCAAACGAACCCCTTTTCGATAACAAAAAATTCCAAAAATATTCGGGGGCTTCATTGATTTATTTGTGGGTCCCTCGCACTTTGTTTTATTTTTTTTCTTTGTGTTTGTATTTTTTGTAGATGTGCTCAGTCTGTAGACTATTACTGTTAAATACAAATATATCGTGTAATGTTTTTTTTCTACTTCCATCTAAAAAGGGCAAATAATAATGAAGGATAAATAAGAAAAAATGACATAGAAAATTTCTTCTTCAAATTCATTTTTTGCAAAAATATTCACTAACGTCAGAGTCAGGAGTATCGTATTTTTAGATTTGTGCGATATTTACCAACACCAGAGTTGGAAATATTCGTAGGAATTGTTCACTGACGCCAGAGTCAGGAACATGAAAGGAAGAATAAAAAAGGGAAAAAGGAGAACAAATTCTTAGCAATTTTAGACAAAACCAGCAATGCAGTCTGCCTTAGGTAGGACGCTTAAGGGGTGATAACATCTTTCCTTTTGTGTAACCAGTCCCGTACCATAGAATCTCTGTTGACCAGTTAGGGTTCCTAGTGACCATAATACTAGGTGGCGACTCCTTGAATAATACTTTTTCCCCTAAAAGAACAAGATGTTAGATATCTGTTTTTTTTTCTATATCGAGATATTTTTTAATTAGTCGCCGCGATGTCCGGGTGTGACATTGACCATTGTGAGAGTTTTATGATGAGATGGAAAGAATCATGATCTTGTGTATGTTAGGGCTAGAGAGTGCCAAGAAAGATGTTGTAATTAGAATGATAAATTGTCAAGATAAGAAGATTCAAGTTTGTAAATATCATCCAATTACGGAAGGAACACCAATGATGATCTTGACCAAACCAGCTTGCATAAATAGTGGGAATTATAATGCTTTACCCTATAATTACGAGCACTTGTTCCATATTGAAAGTCCTGCTCCTATTTTTCATGTTAAGATAGGAGGATTGACTCGAAATGGAAGATGACAATGTGAGTCCAATGCCTGAATTTTTCCATCATCGCACGCAAGTACAACTGTAACAGTCTCAAATTGTAAACTCAAAATATATGATATATATTCGTAGTTGCCAATATATATATATATATATTCCTGAAATTTCGGCGGAGTTTCTTTTGTATTCTTTAGATACCAAGTTATCGACTCAATCATTTCTCAACTTATAACATCAATCACAATATTCGTCCCATCATTTGGACTTCAAAAACTCAAGCATATTTCAATATCTCAATTCTATTTTCTATAGAACACTATAATAAAACTAATAAATTCTTAACATGCATCGTCTTTTTTTTTTAAGTATTTGTGCTCAAATATATATACAACCAATCATAATTCAACTTAATAATAATAATAACATTATAAATTACATCATACACAAGATAATAAGTTAAACATTACAATTTTAGATATGAAAGTATATTACAACAAAATATTAGTTCTTCCATTTACATTAATCACATAACAAAATTATTTATCCAAGCATCTACTTTCCAGATCGAGGGTGCGATGTACTTAAAAACATAATCGCATTAAACATGATTAAAACAATTGTACATTTCAATAAGTAATTGATTAAGGACTAATTATTCATATACATTAAAGTGACTTTCATATCATAGAATAAATTATCTTACTTTTTTTTTGAAGTTTCTAATTTCATAAATTCTCTTCTAAACATAGGGATAAATCTATTAAAATAAAAATATCAAGAGTGTCTCCCACAAACCAGCATATTTAACTTCAAAGTTTTACAATTAATCTATTTTCATCGAGTGATTATCCCAGTAATTTGTAAATTAATTTTCTTAACATGGCCATTCAACCAGGCATAAATTTCAATAATTAGGAAATGATCTTTAAGGCTTGCCCATTCAACAGGGCATTAGTTCCAGTAACCAGCACTAGAATTTACAATTTATAAAATTCCTTCTACAATAATAAAAAATATAAAATAATTAATTACTCCAAGGTGTCGAACACCTACCTGGTGTCTATGCACGTGAAGAGGTCCCTTGTTGCTGATTAGGTCCTACGACCTCCTTTGTACCAACAAAAATTACTTTGTCATTGTTCATTCATTCGAACCGGTAAAATTCTAATATCCATTACATATTCTTTGATTAAATCCAACACCCTTAATTCAGTTTAATTGACTTTTAATTCAAGGAGGACAAAACCCCTCTTTTTGAAACATTTACTTATTTTTTCACAAAAGTCCCTATACAATTTAACCTATCAACATTAATTGTCTTCAATTTGGTAAGATTTCTCAATAATATTATTTAAGCTCCATTCTCTAATTTTCTTCTCCATTTAGCCAAAAACTCCTCAATAATATCATTTAAACTCCATTCTCTAATTTTTCTTCTTTATTTAGCCAAAAACAACCTAGGGAAGGAAGTGAAGATTTTTCTTTTCTCTTTAAAAAATTCTTACTCCATTCATATAATAACACTTATAAACTTTAATCTTCCTATATTTTTCAAACAATTGTATTAAACCTCAAATCCCCTAAATTACTCCTCTTTTGGCCAAATATTCAATTAAAATGAGGAAAAATAATTTTTGTTTTTTTTACTTAAAATTAAACACTTACCCAATCATAATTCATGCTTTCTAACATGGTTCAAACATAATTTGCATCATTTGTATAAATTATAACATGAATCCACAACTTCACATAATCATAATTTTGCATAATCCTTCATCAAACATAAAATTAAAGGAATTAATCATTTGGAGCATGTTATTTACCTCACTTTGATAAGGATTTAAGGAGAGAATGCAAGAAAAATCAAGTTTTCTTCTTCTCCCTCTTCAAACCCTAGCTTGAAATACTTCCTCTAATGCACTCACCACCTTAAAATCAACCCCTTCTTGATGTTTAATTAAGTTAATCACTCTAATTAGTGAAATCAATGAGAATTTAAGTAGAAAAATCACACATTTCTTCCCTCTCTCTTTGTTTAAAGCTCACAGCTAAAAAAGAAAAAATTGAGCATTTATAGTCTAACTTTTACCTATTTACACATTGGCCCTCATTTCTTCTCATTTCTATTTTTGTCACTCAACTCTTCTTTTTACTTAATTCTTACCATAACATCTTATATTTTATTCTATTGTATCCGATTACAATACTTGAAATCCTTTTATTTAATCTATTCGGTACTTTATTTATTTTACTCAGATTATAATTTAGCGGGTTTTCACAACAACACCTGATCTCTCACTTCCCATATAGGTCCAACACTTGTTCCAAAAATCCAAAAAATATATATTCTTTATAGAAAAAATAATATTTTTTATTTTTTTATAGGTTGTTGTAGGTCTAATGGTTCAAGTCATCGACATGACTTGATCGATAATAAGTCACAGATTGTGATTAGAAGTGGTCAAATTATTGAACTTACTAACAAGACTTGATCGATAATAAGTCACAGATTGTGATTAGAAGTGGTCAAATTATTGAACTTACTGACAAGACTTGATCGATAATAAGTCACAGATTGTGATTAGGAGTGATCAAATTATTCAACTTACTGACATGACTTGATCGATGAAAAGTTATAGGTGGTGATCAGAAGTAACCAAATTGGTTACATTATTGACATGATTTGATCGACAAATAAACACAAGTTGTGACCAGGAGTAATCAAAAAAATGTCAATTCATTAGTATTATCTATAAAGGTAGTAATTGAAAATGACAAAACTAATTCATACCATATAATAACTAGTTTAACCTTTAGCCTAATTTTTTTCCTCATATTTTACATGTTTTCACCTTTTAAATAAATCATTGATTAAGCACAATAAACTTCTAGCAATAAAAGACAACTGACAATGTAACTTACCTTAGGTAGGATGCTTTAGGGTGATAGTATCTTCTTTTTAGCATAACCATTCCCTAACCCTGAAACCTCTGAAGACTAGTTAGGATTTCTAGTGACTATAATACTATGTGGCGACTCTATAAATAAGACTTTTTCCCTTGAAGAACAAAACACCATAAACCTTGTTTTAATATCTTTTTCTATAAAAGTCATTGCAACTTCTACCGAGGTGCGACAAACACGTCAATCTCTCTAACTAGGGTAGGCCTGATAACTAGAAACACTTTAGGAAACTCTCTCATTATTGGAATATAAGCCAATTTCATTTTTCCCTTCCCCAATTCTTTTACAAGTGTTAAGTAAATAGGGCATCATTTCCTCATTAA
>Ga0325400_1002610_pt1 | contig 15917 bp, 11 predicted proteins | sample PopdelMetagenome_2_FD_205662 | JGI IMG/M metagenome (GOLD analysis project Ga0325400, IMG submission 205662) | Populus deltoides microbial communities from Bellville, Georgia, United States - Xylem-PdKOR-R1 | ecosystem: Host-associated > Plants > Phyllosphere > Stem > Wood/Secondary xylem... | reverse complement strand
AGGGAGAGAGTGAAGAAACTTAAAAATGGTACTGTTTTCTTTGTAGTGGGGGTGGAGGGGAAAAGAGGCTGTGATTTGAAGGGATGGGAAAAATAGCACCTTTTTTATCTTATGTGGCCCAGGTACAAATGACTAGAACTTGGATTTTTTTTCCTTTTATTTTTGTGAAAGAATAAAACTCAAGATCTTACCTCTTCAATTTGCAAGGACTATACAAATGAGTTGGCAATTTAAAGGCACTGTTGGAAATCAATTAAAATAAATAAACATAGTTATCAATATCTTCGTAAGTGCCACTTTTCTCCTAGCAGTGTAGACCCTAAAATTGTTGCCATCACAAGTGCGAGAGGGTTAGAAATAGACACAAACAAAGGCCCTCTCCTTCTCATAACTTTCATGTTAATCAGGAAATATGATAAAAAAAATACCCTGTATGAAAAAAATTCAACAGGCAACCCAAATTCTGTACTTTACATCCAAAGAGGTGATACTACTGTTGGTTCTTTGAGCTAAGAATCATGTAATATCTATGTTAAAGTACTTTTAGTACAATACAGTTTTATTGGGCATTTTTGTCGCAAAAGCTCTACAATAGTATTTATCCAAATACTATCTGGCTGCTTTAAATATCAGCAAAAATAGCACAGTGAACTAATTATCAAACACCGTTCTGCAGGCTATATATAAGCTTGTTCATTATGTGATCGAACTTTAAAATTGTAATGAAGTTTGGTTGGTTTGGATAAATAAACTTCAAATCATTATTTTTTTTTTCAATTAAAATTGAATCAGATTCTAGCAGTCAATCCAAATTAGCATATCATTCTAGATCAATTTTCCTGTCCAAATTAGCAAACAACTTGGCATTCTTATCTTCACCTTATCTTAATATATATTGTAGTAAAACAGAAGCAAGCTCAGGCAGTTCTATGGTGGGCACTTGGACTTGCCTATGTGTACAAGGAACTTAAGTGCACAGCAATCATATTTCCATATATTAAATACTAAGAAAACAAAAAGGTTCTCTCTTGCCATGTCTGTAAATAGAAAAAAAAAAAAAATTTAAAGTGTTGATAAAAGGATTTAAAAGCAGGTACCTCTTTAGGGTTTTTTTTAATGACACTGCAGGAAAAAGGAAGTGACTACAGTTTTGATTCTGATTCATGGAAAAAAAAAGGAAGCTTTGAGGACTTGTAATTTTGTGACATATTTGTTGAATTGAAGTGGTTAACTATTGAAGGACTGTAAAAGATTTGTTATTTTTTAATTGGGGAATGATGGATTGTGATTGCATTTTTTGAACTAAGATCATATTGTAATGTATGATGTTCTACACAAGATTTTGAGTTGCAAATTTATGAAACTAAGTTATTTAAATTAACAGATAGTTTGTTCTCCTTTTCTTTTTTGTTAAATAATCATTTTTTATTTATTTACTACCATCCATTGGTGTGATTTTGACCGTTGGTTTTTGGTTTATATATCTTTTTATGGTGATTTTTGCAGTGGAGGAATTGAAGGCTAAGAAGGTTTTGGTGAAGCATGTTGAGACAGTTACTAGCAAGGACACTACAATGGAGATAGTACAATCATTTGCGGTTAGTATAGAACTATGAGTGTGTTAGAATATGCTGCTTGTTTTTGTTTTTCTTTAACCTGCCCTTAGTACTTGGTTGTTCATTTCCGTTGCAAATGTCTAGTTTTTGTTGTACTGCTCTTTTTAATAAATGTGTTGGTGTTCCTTTGCAGTCTAATTCTGCTCATGTAGTTGAAGAACAAAAACGAACCATTAAAAAGTACAGTGTAAGTTCTCTTTCTACCAGTTAAAGTTTGTCTCTTAGTCTGGTTTTCAGACATTTATGTTATCTAACACTTTGTGCATTCCCAATTTAATTTTGGCAGAAACAAGAGCAGATTTTGTCAAGATCCAGATGAAATCAAGAGGTATACTTGAACTTATGTAAAATTCGTTCTTGATTTGTACACAGTTGGAAATGTTTTCTGAGGATAACGCTTCAATCTTCCGTTGATGCATTTATGTGCATTACAACTTCAGTTATCAGTTTTGGTTTTCCATCCAACTGCTCTGTCTCATTTTTGTTTTTAACAATGATCACTGTTCAGCTGCAAATTGCAATACATATTCTTCACTCTGAACATATGCAAATTGATGAATTGTATCCTTTAATTTCTTCTAGAGTACTAATGCTTCTAGTAAATAAGATCCGTGTACATCAAGTTCATGAAATAGTAATAGAGAAATATATGCGATGACAGACTAGGAAATGCATGTCACTCCTCTGCCGTAATCTCTGCTTTTCTCGCGATCAACACAACCTGAGACTCCTATGAGAAGATTTTTTAACTGAGATTTAATGTCATTTCAATTGTGGGTCTTATTAGTCCTGAAAATCAGCCAAAGAAGTTACCATTTTACCCGAGTCTGGTTTTTTCCCAAAACTTTGGCTGGATTGTGCATGTCTGCCTCTTGATACCTGAAAAATGTACAGTATACCACTTTTTTACCATATTTGCAAACTCCTTTTCTGTTTCTCTGACATACATGGTCATTTAACATCCCCCAACACCACTTTCTGGTAGGTATTGGCATCGGATGCTCGTTTTGAGCAAATTTGGAGAAGCTGAAGGGGAGACAAAGGGGCGTCAGAAGATAAAGCACTGCATGATATGCGTAGTTTTTATGATGTTGTTCGTGTTGAGGAAAGTTTCAATGAGGTGCAAGAGCTTGAGGAAGTTATGGCACCATGGAATTCATCAGTCTTTTAAATGTCCAAACCTCAGTTGCAAGTAATTCAATTTCAATGTTCGTAATACAGAGTTGCATCTTTGGAGGATCAGAAGATTCTATCCAGCTATCTTCCTCTACTAAGAGAGTTGCTGTTACAGAAGTCGAATCTGATACCCATGCTTCCTTGTCCAATCAAGGTTCTGCTTTCGATGCAATCCCATTAGGTCTTTTGCTGATTCATTTCCTTATCTCAAGTTTTAAACCTGTCTCTAAAATTAGGATTGGTTATGATTGTTCATGTTCTTCAGCATTGTTTGATGTGGTCTTGTTCTTATGAATAAGATGTAGATGATTATGTGTATGACTATTACACTTGAAGGATGACACGGACATAGATGATATAGAGACTGCTAGCCCGTTTCCTCTGTAAGTGTTGAATATTTTGTGTTTGATATAGAGAGTAGTAGCCTGTTTTCTCGTGTAAACCTGTATATTTTTGGTTCAGGGTAAAAGTTGAAAAAGAGGATTTCTATGATGGCCCAGATGATGAGTCGGAATATGACACTGATGATTCAATTGGTATTGTTTCTACTACTGTCATTTTTTTAAGTTCAAAATGGTTTTCTTTCTTCTTTTTTTTACTTCCTTTCCCATTCCTATTTGTGGTTCTCAGTTGAAGATCATCCACGAAACGATTATCCTGATGAATCATCTTTAGGTGACCATGAATCAGAAAGTGAAGCATCTCTTGATGAATCTGTAAGAGAGGAGGAGGGGGAAGAGGAAGAGTCCCAGCATCAAGCATTCAGAATCTGATGATGCTGACAATTTTGATGATCACAGAAGTTACTTTGATTATCTTGATGATGAAGATTGAAGGTGATTTGTTCAGTGAAACAAAATTTTGAGATCCCCGTCATTGTCTCTTTGATTTGGTGCTTGCAGTGGAAAGAAAATGGATTTATGCTCAACGCAAACTGGTGAAGGTAAACTGTAGAGGGACATACTCTTAGAATGTAGGACACTATGGCCACAGAACTTTGGAGATATACCGAATTTCTTTGTTCTGATTAGTGAGAAAAGAATGCTCTACTAGTTTTCCTAGGTAACCTTGAGCACCTTCTGATGCTCATATTTTGATCCTTGGTTGGAGAACCTTGACTTGGGGTTTTAATGCTTACAGATTCCCTAAAGTTTATTGCTAAGGTAAACAACCCTCTACTTGTGCTTCGCTAAGGTAATATATTTCTTTTCTGAATCCCTTGCTTACAGAATTCATAATATATGCGATTGCGTACTGAATTAGCCATAAAGCATTCTTGCTTGTGTGAATGACGTTTCGATGGACAGCATCGTGTGTCGTCCGCAGATCATAGCATTGCCTGTCTTAAGAATGATTAACGAATTTTCTTCTGATGTCGATGCTTAGCATGATCACGACTGCATCCTTAACTTCATGAATTCTTTGAATGGTTACGAGTAATGCCTTGCCAAATATATTTATATGAAGCGCAAATAATTCTTTAATTAATATGTTTCTATGAATTGGAAAGTCATACACATACGCTTTTATTTTACACATTCCATCATATATATAAAGCAATCTAGCTTATGAGTTGAGAGATGTGGTTTGATAGAACAAAGGAAGAGAATTTGAGAGAAGGGGAAGAAATTATCCTCAGCTACGAAATTTGTTATGTACTCTTTATATATGCTAACAAAAACTAAAACCCAAGTGTAGCTCCATGCTTAGAAACATTGTTCACTAGATCAGTAGTTTAACTACTGGCTTTCAAGGGTATTGAGAAATGTTTTCATGATTTTTTTTTTAAAAAAAATTTGGAGATAAATATGTATTTTTTTTTATCTTGATTGCACAATAAAACAATTAGAATACTCTTAAAAAAAAAAACTTGGCATCAACAAGTTTTTCTGTATTTTCACAATGACTTTTTGCTATTATTAGCAATGCTGATGGGCACTTTGGTATTTTAAAAATGAGAAAAATAATAAACAATTCAAATAAACAATGAAACTATGAAAATACCCTTGGAATAAAAAAAAAAATTAAGCCTAAGATCAAGGGGTATTTTAGGTTTTTTCACAATAGTTTTTTTTGTAATTAGAGAGTTAGCCGATAGGCAATTCCATATTTAGCTAAAAAAACCAAAAAAATGGGTGTGTGCATCTAAAAATATTATTTCATTCGTATCATTAAAAGTGTTGTCATCAAAGTTGTTAAAAATACTTTTTTGACACTTCATGAAATGTACAATATAAATAAGAATTGTAAAATCATAAGTAAAATATTTTAACTAATTATATATTAACAATTTCAATCAAGTAACAAATAATAATATAATACAATTAAAATAAAAGTGAAATAAACAATACAAATATTCAAACATCTTAAAATATATGACTTAAATAAAAATTTATACATGACTTAAATAACTTAATAATACAATATAATACAATTATATCCATAGAATTTCATTAACTAAAAATTAACAAATCTAAAACAAATAATTTATTGGTGTGTTATATAAACTAAATATATCTTTATTATCTTTATTTTCTTATTATTTCTAAAATATTCATTAAAATCTTTATTATTTAAAAAATTATTAATACTGCTACTAATACCATCACTAATATTGGCACCACTTGTATTGTGTAAATTAGTGATACATAACCTTATTATTAATGCTAGTCCTAATTCAACCACCTTGAACTTTCTTTATCACCCCCGTTCACTACATTTATTAGTTATGTAGGAAAACAAATTCTAAAGGCAATAATTAATATAGGAAACTGATGATGATCCATCTCTCTTTCAATTTTTTGTAGAACACCTGTAGTGGACACACCGATTCATTCATGCCCAGTTGGACATGAGTCACTCAATTGTTAGTACATAGTACTGCAATATGCTCTTACCTCTCCTCTAACCAGCCCCTTTTCGACTTTCGTCTCTCTCTCTCTCTCTCTCTCTCTCATTTTGAATTTGGATAATAATTAGCTCCTCACAGAAGGCGAACGGTACGACGAGGGAAGCTTGCCTGGCAAAGCCACGCTTGGAAAGTCCACCAAAAGCTAAGAGCCTAAGACTCTTTTTCGGGTGTTGCTCTTGAGAGAGAGATTAACAGAGCGTGGACGACTGGAAGTGTTTTTGCGCTGTTGGTATTGCTAACTTGCTAGGGCAAAAGACAAAGGGGAAAGGAGAGTGGGGACTCGGGAGGGACTCAGGGAGAGTACAGAGCGGAGGTAGTAAATTTTGTAAATTGTAATTTTTGTCAAACTGTAAACTCGGTCCGAGGTGACTGAGTTGGATTGAGTTTAGCCGAGTTAGACCGAATTTGCTGGTTTTCGAGTTTTTAACTTGATTTTACACATTATATACAAGTTGACTTGTAAAATTATACAATTTTACGAGTTAACTCGCGAGTTTGATAACATTGGTTGTTGTCTTCTTTTCTTGTAAGTGTGATGCTTGTCTCAATCGTAGTTATTAAACCCAGCTTAGGAGTTGATCCAGCCAAGAGACCGGGTCTCCTAGTTTTATGGATCAACTAGGGTCAACTCGAAAAATTAAAAAAATTAAAATTTTAATATTTTATATGAAAAAATTAAAAAAAAACCGTGTAAATATACACTATATATATTATAAATAATAAAATTTAAAAGTATATTTTAAAAAGTTTTTTATCCCACATTAAAAAGATATTATATTAACCTTTTAAGTTGAAGTATTTAAATAAAAAAATTTATTTTATATTAAAAAAACATAATTTTTTTCTTAGAAACATAAAGTATATATATTAATGAATTTCAAATCTCACATTAAAAAAAATTAGTTTTTTTCTTAATAATATAAAATATAAATATTAATAGATTTTAAATCCCATAATATTTTTTCAACGTATTACTATATAAAATTCCTGTCAATATTCCTTGAGAATATAAAATCTTAAACGAGTTAGTCAAATAACATCTTGAGATTCAGAAAATTATTGATGATACAACTAGTGAATACATTCGTCATCATGTCAACATATTACTATATGAATTAGACAATTTGATCCACATGAACTCAATTCCTTTTCGTATGAATCTATCTATGCGAGTAAAACCTTCGCAAGCGAGCATACAGGACTAAAGCTAGGAAGGTGCCAAACAGACAAACTGAACCCAAGATGATAAAAGTGTTCCTGTAGCATTGCATCCCCATGCACTCGCCATCTCCATCACCTTCCCTGTGATAAATAAGCGCTGCGGAGTAGCCAAAAATGAAGGACCCTATGGGGATATTGGCAACCACAACATTATGGTTGACACTGAAATTCCTAGTGCCGAAAAGCTCAGTTGTTGTGGAGACAGAAATGGAAGTGATTGCCCCGGTACAAACACCTATGATAGCAGTGCTGATGTAGAGGGAGATGCTTGTTGTGTTGAGAAGTAAGAAGAAAGCTCCTGCCATTGGGGCCATTAATGCTGCTATACAAGCTGCAGGTCTTGATATCAAATTATACCTACTCCTGAACAAAAATTGAAATGAAGCCTTTAATCACCGGAAAACACATGGAAATTCTTGGTTTGCATGCACCAAGGGGAGGCATATAGCACTGAATTAATAAATATATGCCCTTTATGATTTTAGAAAAGAACAGGATGAAAATCTTTTCCTTCGCCCAAATTTTATTGTAATATCAAACAGACCTCAGAACAGAGAAATTATAGGTTGAATTACGTACCCTGACAAAAGGTAGTCCAATAAAGATGGCATGAGACGGCCAAAGAACCCAAACGAGGAAGATAAAGAAACCAGAGAAGACGTCCCTGAGAACCCACGAGACTCAGCTATTTGTCCCAAGTTGTTCGAATAAACTAGACCAAGTGTTGCACCAGAGAAATACACAAAGAAATACAACCAAAAATCAACTCTTTTTAACATCAACATCACCCCAATTTCCTCTTTCACACCCACCTCATTTTCCCTTCTATGATCATCGCCCTCTTCAATCCCAGTACTCTCTATCCTCTCAACACGATCATCACCAACGTTCTTCTCTGTATAAACATTCATGATCTCTCCATTTAACAACACTTCTCTGATTTTTTCTGCAATGGGAATTGCAAGTGGGGCTAACAGGAACACTGAGATACCAATTACATTGCCTAATGGAGGTATCCTACTTGGTAAGGATCCCAAACCGCTGATAACAGCATAGATTCCTGTGACTATAGTTATCAAAAACATGACTATGAACCCAGCTTTCATGTTCTCGCTTGTTCCAACATTAACATCCCTAACAAACGGTGCAGCCAGCACACAAACTACTAAAGGTGATATGGAGTTGAGAAGGAGATAGCCTCCTGCTCTTTTATCAGGAGAAAAGAACAAGGCATCAACAAGTACTGTGTAGATTTTAGCACTTAATCCTTGATAGCTAGTGGTTAATCCCACAGAAACTTGGCGATCAGAAGGGAAGTTTTGGATGATAACAACATAACAAACGGTGTTGATCCAACAAATACTATTTCCTGACAAAACAGCGAGCAGGAAAATATGGGCATAAGAAAGAGAAGAAATTTGGTGTGTTATGAAGAGATATTGCAAACCATAACCAACGAAACCAAGAGTCGAACCAATCAAGAGAACTAGCCATAGTGGAAGGTATAGAGCAGCCATGCCAGACAAGAAACCAAATAGTTTCCCAGCATCCGAGGCAAACGAAAGGTTGTTTAGCTCAGCTTGAGACATAGAGAGGAGTTCTTTGAGCTGTGGGGAGTAAGCTGGAAAGGTCGTGTTTGTTCCATTGACAGACTGAAGCCATATGATAACCACTAGGGTTAGCCATTGAAGGGCGTTGGAAGACATCGCTATAGGTTTAAGGCTAATTAGAAATGGTTCGAAATTGGTCATTAATTTATAGGAGTGTGAATCTTGCAAATACCGCCTGAACTGTGTCCAATAACGACCCCTTGCCAAGGTAAACTTGCTGGATTTTATCCAAATATCTTGTAGGAACTTTACAGGTGTCTATGTTTGACATTGCACATTGTTATAAAGTCATATATGTTGAAAATTAATGCACTTTCTAGAAATTTCTTAAAAAAATATTATAAATAACTAGCCATTATCATATATTATAGATAAAACTATCATATGTTGAATATTAATGCACTTTCTATGTTCGACGAACGGCATGTGAATCAGCTAAAGATTAAAAAAACAAAATGTTTGAGTGTATATTTATACTAATTATTTTTTAAAATATTTTTATTTAAAATGTATTTAAATAATAATTTTTGTAAAATATTTTTGATATAACATATCAAAATGATTTTAAAACATCAAAAAATTATTTTTTATAAAAGCGTTTTCCAACAAAAAAAATAAACAAGACCTAAATATACTCTAAACTTAAAATCATAACATAGATAAAACATCATTTTCTATTTTTATTATGCAAAACAAACCGTTAATTAACCTTAATTTAATAAGTGTTTATTTAATAATACAGTGCAGAATGTTCCACAACAGAAGTATAAGGGTTGAAGCGACTTCGAGTGATCTCTCTTTAGCCTCGACCAATCCACAAGTATAGGCCAGTGTGGAACCACAATTTCCATCCAAATAATTGACTTTGTTCCACAACAGAAGCGATGAAAGGCCTCTGTAGGTACCCCTAGTGTAAAACGAAGACCCTGCTCATTTACACTCAACAAAAGCTGACTTCACTTCCCTCATCAAGACAAAAAAAAAAATAATACATACACACATGCACGGGGGAAACTCCATCGAATGCTAATGTGTAGATCACTTTTCCTTCTATTGTTAAACCTACATTTAGCAAGTTAATTAGATTCATAATCTCATGTTAATTAGATTACAACACAAAAATAGAAAAAGAAAAAGAAAAAAGAAGTAAACATCTCGTAGAAACATGCAACTAAACTTTTTGACCAATCAAAACGAAGCAAGCAATGAAAGCCGCAAAAGTAGTATTTGGTATCGTGCTTTGTCTCGAAGGTTGCTTGTTGAATTGCACACTAGCTCTCTTGACCTCTTCTTATAATAATAATTCGGTCCTTATCTTGATAGATAAGTCCTATATATATATATATATATATATTATTAATACAAGGCTTGAAGACCTATCTTTGATTTTAGTTTTGGAATTAATGAGACAAGCCCGGCTCCCATTTGTTTGATTGAAGAGAAGAAAGGGATTGAAATGGGAGGGAAGAAGAAAAAGGAAGGACGAAAGATGAACTTGTAGTTTTATCACTATTGCTTTGCAAGAGAAATAAATAAGTTTGTTCATGACAAAGAAGTTAGATCGAGTCAGTTTTTGCAACAACAAAAAAAATCACTTGTAGATTTATGAATGTTACACTTTTACCACTATGTTGAATCAAAATAAAATTGGTAATAATAAAAAAAATATTTAATCTATTAAAAACTATTTAATAATATTAATAAATTCAGCCAAGTGAGTTAACTTTGAAACATTCATATTCGATTCTTTACTTAGCCTGAATTTAAAATTAAATCATGTGAAAGTTGGTTTGATGTGATCTAGTCAACTTAATTGATTTAAAGAGAACTAAATTGATCGGTAAAAGAAGTGTGAGAACGAAGTTTAGAGGAAAAAAAGGTGAAATTGATAAGACAAAATCTTCCTAACTCAACTTCTTACCTAACATGAGTTTAATTTTATAAATATTAAGAATTATTAAGAATTTATTAAAGAACTATTTTAATTTAAGATTTTCGCCTATCTAGTGAAACCACATTATATAATTTAATTTATAACATTTTCTAAAACATAATACATGATAATATTATTTAGTTTGTAGGTTATATCTAAAAGCTCCTTTTCATTACAAGTAGCTAGTATAGCTCATGTGTGTACTTATATATATTCGATGAAATATGTTCACATGATAATTCATAAATTCCTAATTGAGAGATATATAGAATTTTCATGGTTTCTTCAAAACATTGGTGCGAACATGTCAATTGAGAAAAACAAAGTTCGAGACAAAAATTCACTCAAGTTCTACACCTATATATGGTGTAGTTATTCATTTTGAAATCCATATAAATATATAAAAAAATATATAAATTATGAAATGTAAAAAATTATAAAAAAAATACGTCTGTGGGAAGAACATGGAGTATCTCCAAAAAATTTATCAAAAACTAGTTGGGAAGGATCAAAATATCAAAAGTTGAAAAATTAACAGTTTAAGTTTGATTTATAAAAGCTCAATTGACATGAAAAAAATCAATTTGGGAAGAAACATTAAATATTGGATGTTTAATAACTCAATTGGAATTTTCAAGGTTTAATTGAATTTATTGAGGGCTTAATTTCAAGAAAAATTGGTTTTTGAATTCAATTTGTGCTTTCATTGAAAGGAATTGAAGTCTAGGGATTGGATTGCAATTTTAAAAGGCTAATTTGGTTAAATCAGGGGCTTAATTGCATAAATATACAAGTTTGATAAGTAATTAGAAATTTAATTGGAGAAATTCAAACCAAAAACCAAATCATAAAAAAGGCGCGATACTCAAAGGACTTAAATCGACAAAATCAAAGGCCAAATTCAAGATAAATGAAAGTTTAATAGTTAATTGATGATCAATTTGCATAAATCATTAACATAGAGGCCTTGTTTGATAATTATACATAAAAGATATGGTTTGCATGTATATAGACACCAATGTTGAATATGAATCTAGAGTCGAAGCAACAGGGTGTGTTTGGTATTGTGGTTGCTTCTGTAGTTGTGATTTAAAAAAAAAAACAGTTTCATAAAAATCACTTTTGTTGAGGTTTGTTTAAAAAAATTAAGAGTTTGGTTAAAACTGTGATTGAAATTGAGGTTGAACAAAAAATAGTTTAATGTGTTTAGTTATGCTTTTTATATTAAGGTTTGATTGTGAAATTACTTAAAAGAACATATATATATTATTGCAAAATATTTTAGATTTATAATTATGATTACATAATGAAATGAATAATCCTTGTACATTATATTTTTCTTTTTATATCCCACCAACATGATATTTTTCTCTAGATTGAACCTGTATTGTGCTCGTGTATGCTTCCTAACCTCAACGAGGAGAAAAGAAGGATTATGAAAGCTATCTTATAAGGGAGGCCCACCCTTAGACCTGGAGGGTTGGAGGTGATAGACACCTTGAACAAGTTGCTCACCATTTTTTCTGATGTGAGTGTAATGACACACCCCAACTACTAACGCTACTTATCTATTACTAAGCATATGGTCTTCTAGGTATGAAGAGCCTTTAAAATTTTTTTATTATCTAATATAATGACTAACTTTAGTTACTAAGAATTTGAATTTATTTTGTTACCTATCATTGTTTTAGACTTTCATGATGTGTGCCTATTCGAGAAGTCGATAGGTTGGGTAGAGAAGAGCCATTGAGCAGTATCGCGCTAACATGACTAAGGTGCGAAGACTGAGAAAGCAGAGAGCTGCCCAAGATATAGAGCTGAAAACTCTCAATGCTATCTATTCTCAACTGGAAAAAGAGCTAAAAAGACATAAATTCATCTTGGAATCTAATGAGAAAAAGTTCATGAAGACTTATAACCGGATAGATTTTTTAAAGAAAAAAGTCACTAAGCTTAAGAAATCTAATAATGATTTAAGGGAGGAGCTGAAGACATCCAATGATTAGGCTTATAATTCTCGATTGAGGATAGAAAAATTAAAGAACTCCTCTCCTAAGAATTTTATATTGGTTATAAAGAGTCTGTCTCCTTGATAAAAATCATATGGTACATATTCTTTTTATCTATGTTCAACTTATATTTCTTTAACATTTCCAGGGGAATGTGAGTGGATTTCATTAAGTCCTTTTTTAATAGTCAGGTTTCTGACTTTGAAGGTGTCTTTCCTACCAAAACCGTTATAGCCAAAGATGGAGTCTATCTTGCCTAAAAGCCTGGCATGGAGATGTAGGAGCTTTTATATTTGCCTTAGTGGCTTGTTATTATATAATGAATATTTTAGCTTTATAGCCTTAGAGTTGGCCACGAGGCTTTTGAATTATGTGTTATATTTTCTAAGTACTTTTAATTAGGAGAGATTATTTTCAATTCGGTTTGGTTTTTATAAAAAACAAAGTAACCATATCGAATTTTTTTTTTAAAAAAACCAAAACCGGTTCAAACAGACCGGTTTCGGTTTGGTTCGGTTTTTTCAGAACAAAAACCGGTTCAAACCAGTTTGGCTTGGTTTTGGCTCGGTTTTTTCTGGTTTGGGGTCGGTTCGGTTTTTTCGGTTTCAGGCTTATAAAACTGAACCGGTCGGTTTTTTCAAAATTCTAATCTGTTTTTTTTCATGGTTTGGTTTTTTAGGTTATTTTTTTTCCAGTTTAATCAATTTTTTGATTTTTTTGCTCACCCTTACGTTTAAGTTTTTGATAAACTGAAGTCTTCTCTAGGTAGGTTGTATAAACCGAAATGGATCCAACGCCATATACTTAGAAAAATATATGAGGGATTTCTTTAAGTAGCCAGTATGGGTCTAATACCCATACTTGAAAAATATTTTAAAAAGAAGTTTTGACTTTGTAATTAGCTATCAATATTTCTATTTCTTTCTTAAAGATATAACAGTTCTTTGTGTCATGTCACTTATTATTGTGGAACAACAATACTCCTTAGATGTACGAGTTTTTGGTGGTGATTTCATGGGTGAAGGGTAGTGTATAATTTTTTTACCATGGATGGCTATGAAGACTACGGTAAGGGTAGTGTTTAGTGGAGTGGTATGCATTTCATGGTAGCTAAGGCATTCCCTGATCGACTTTTTTTTTTACTTTTCCTAAATTGTTATCCTTTATTATGAGAGCGATCTAGCTTGGGAGACCTTTCAGATAGATTTTCTTTAGAGAAACAGGGAGGACCATGACGTAATATACTTGCTTTCTCTACACAGCTTATGGTTCTTCATGGCTTGCTTCACTTTCAATAAACTTATGTTTGGTAGAGAACAATTATTGTTTTATAAAGCTCTTCCCTTTGCTCCATGTATTAAGGCTTTAAAAGCTTGCTCAATTAATTCTTCAACCTTGATCATTTTTTCATCAAACCTTTTCAAGTATACTAGCGTAAACTCATCATGTGCCTGAGTGACTCCAAAGAGTTCTGTTGAACTGTTTTTTGCTGGGATACTTGTGTTAAATCATGCCACTAATTTGGTACAAAGGTCATTAAGGCTTGTTAGGGAGCCTAACTCCAAATAGTTGTACCATGCACGCACCGACCCCCTGAAGGTTGTGGGGAAGATCTTGCACATGGCACAGCCATCTTGGATAACTAGTTTCAAGCTGCTCTGCATATTTTATACATGTTCCCTTAGGTTTGTAAGATCACTATAATTATCCAAGGTCATTTTGGTGAAGATATAATCCTTGGGTATATGAGTTTGCAACACTCATCTCGATAAGGAAGAATCCTGAATCTGGTGGGGGTGTAGGCATCCTTTTGCATGTATTCTACTTCAAGCGGCTTTCCACCCTTATGCCTATAGGGTTATAGGAAACTTGAGGTTTTTAACGTAGAACGAAAAGATTTATGGATAGTCTCTTCCTGCGATGGTTAAATAGATGTCTAGAATATTTGTTATATGCATGAGCGTCTTGAAGGCGTGTACGCTTTTTAGAATGGTAGGATGACTCTTTAGGCTGAAAATCCCTCATGATTTCATTATGCCCACATTTCTCTAGGTAATGTAATCATTTGCGAACGCTAGGTACGGTCTACTGTTGTGAATGTTGTAGGGAGGATACAATAACTTGATGAAGTGGTGCCGAGACTTGTTGAGACACGTATTACTTTTTTTTTTCATATATATATATATATATATATATATATATATATATATATATAATGGATCAGATATCCAATCCCCAACAAAAAAAGATTTGTTGCAAAAATTACACTCTGCATTCATATTTTCTAAATTTGATATGAAATCCGGATTTTGGCAAATCCAAATTGATCCCAAAGATAGATACAAAACTGCTTTTACAGTTCCTTTTGGTCAATACGAATGAAATGTCATGCCTTTTGATTTAAAGAATGCCCCATCTGAATTCCAACGCATCATGAATGACATCTTCAATGCACATTCAAAATTTTGCATTGTTTATATTGACGATGTACTTTTTTTTTCACAATCCATAGATCAACATTTCAAACATTTACATACATTCTTTCATACTACAAAACAAAATAGTTTAGTTGTTTCTAAAACAAAAATTTCTCTTTTCCAAACCCATATCCGTTTTCTAGGCCATTATATATATGAAAGATAAATAATTTTAAAATAATAATAAAAAATGTGCATGTAATAGTAAAGAAAACATTTTAATATAAAATAAACAACTAATACAATTACAATTCCAAACAATACTAAAATGCTTAGACTTTTCCATATAGCCATCCACAATATTCACATTTTTTTAAAAAAAAATTGTCATCAATTTTCTCTCTCTCAATTATAGCCTTTCATGCTCAATTTAATGGTGAATTTATTAAGTTTAGAAAAACATAAAAAAAAATACCATAATATAAAACAATGAGAAAAATCATGGCAATCTAAAATTAAAGGGAAAAATTATTTTTCACTCCTAAAACTTTTCCTTTCCTCCATGGTAAGAAATTTTAATTTTAGACCAAAAATTTATTTTCTTTACATTTTATTTCATGAGTTATAGAAATGAGAGAAGAATTATTTAAAAAACAAGAAGAGAAAGCCATTAGTTTCTCTACTTTTGAAAAACAAAACCTGTCGTTCATGTTGTTAATGAATTCCATTTGATAAGGAGATTTTAATTGTGTTTTTTTTTTAACTTTCATCTTGTCTTGAAAAATATATCGAGGTTGAGAGAGAAAAATCTTTCTAAGTTTGATTTTGTATTTCTAAAATTTTTTGGGGTTTTTTAGGTTGATAAACCTATAGTTATCAAAAACATGACTATGAACTCAGCTTTCATGTTCTCGCTTGTTCCACCATTAACATCCCTAACAAACGGTGCAGCCAGCACACAAACTACTAAAGGTGATATGGAGTTGAGAAGGAGATAGGCTCCTGCTCTTTTATCAGGAGAAAA
>Ga0325400_1002609_pt1 | contig 15917 bp, 13 predicted proteins | sample PopdelMetagenome_2_FD_205662 | JGI IMG/M metagenome (GOLD analysis project Ga0325400, IMG submission 205662) | Populus deltoides microbial communities from Bellville, Georgia, United States - Xylem-PdKOR-R1 | ecosystem: Host-associated > Plants > Phyllosphere > Stem > Wood/Secondary xylem... | reverse complement strand
TCACAAACCTCAAAGTTATTATAAAGTTGCATGGTTGTTAACTTTAGAATCTATGAAATTAGTCGAATTACACAAAGTAGTCTGCGTTAATTAAATAAAAAAAAAAGCATGATCATAATGTATGTAAGAATATGGTGTGGGGCTTACATTGCAAGAGACAGGGAAAATGGGAGCAGAAGGGAAAGACCATTTGGTGGTACGAAATTCAGGACAAGTAAAGAGAGACTTGATGAGTACATTGGCAGGGCCCGAGTCACCCAGTCCATGAAGCCATAGTACAAAGCTACGAGAAGCAACCATGGTTTGAGAAGAGGAAGAGGAAGACGAAATATAGGTTTTTGGGCTGAAAAAAACCTGCTATGAAGAATATAGCAGTGCTCAAGAGGAGGGCCAATGAAAAAATTGCTATTGGCCTTCTTGTTGTTGTAAGTGTCATCAGAACTGGTGCATTGTTTTTGATCTTCAATGGTGACCCAAACTTAACGGCTGCATCCGTTAAGCATTTTTCTCTTCAAATTTATTATTTTCCATAGTTATAAAATCTGTATTTAAATTAAAAGTTTAGATGATATGATTAATTAGTTTTTTATATAATAAAAATAACCATAAATGATTAAATTTTCTTTTCTATTCCTACCAAAACAAAAACACCCTCCATCGCTTCGCTAAAAAAAGGCGCACATATTCAGAGGGAATCCATCACGTCGAGGGGTTGAAGATGTGTTTAGTTGAGTCCAAAAACCGTTATGGTTAGCATGCTATTTGGACCATGGTTGCATACGAAGAAGCGACAAGGGCTTGGAGCTTTTAGAGAAGAATACTCGTGTCTCATGATTGATGCCGTAGGAACTCACCGAGCTTGAAGAGACAACCTGGCTGCAACCAAAGCTGAATGGACTTGCAACAAAGGTGTCTCCATTTTTTCTTTTTTGTCTGTTGTGTAATAGTTTGGGCTATTAGAACCCTTTCTGGACCGAGCAAGATCCTCACGGGGTTGATGTGCCATGGTCTTCTTGCTATACACTCACTCTGCCCCAACAATGAAACCAGTCTTATGGGTTCACTCTCACCAGTTTACAATTTAGCAAGGCCCCTGAGATTTATTAACTATTAAGCCTTCTAATGAAGAGAAGTACCCATTTCATTTTTTTGGTTGAGCGAGGCACCCAACTAGTGACTACATGCATCCATCCATACAACAAAGGCCTCAAGCAATCGAGTCTGGCTTTCTACAAGATGGGCTGGATGACTAACCTTATCAAGACGGTTTCGCACCTACATACAAAAGGGCCTTCTGATATTTCAAAATGCCATGTGAGTTTTGATGTAACGCGTGCTCTGCTCCATGAAATGGGTGTTGACACGAAAAATAGGGTTCCAAAACGGGCTCACCTTGCTCCACTTGCTCCATGAAATGAATACGCAGATATAAGCAAGTTTCAGAGCTATTTTGCTGATAGAAACAAACATGTGACAGCGCAAACGTAGCTTATCTCTTGGATGGTTACAAAACTTGGCTCACCAAATACTAGCTTTCATTTTCTTAAATCCAAACACCAACAATCTCCGGCCCATGATTTGCAGCGGCTGCAATAAGGCCATAAAGCTATTTCTTGCAGAGCGATAACTGCAACCGAAAAGGTTTCATCATCCGCATTGTGATCCCCAATCTCATTTTCTTAGAACCCAAACACCAACAATCTCCAGCTAGCCCCATGATTTGCAAAAGGTTTTATCATGTGCATTGTCACCCCCCCGTGTCAGCTCAGAGCAGCCCCACACTTAACTGGAACTACATCTGAATGCAGGGGAGTCCTAAAGTCGTCAATTTGTAGTTACTACATAGAGTATTAGAGAATATTGAGAAAAGGATAGTTGAATGACAATCATCATTAGTTAATTTACACTCTTTAGCTATTTGTATAAACAAATGATTCTTATATTCAAATGGACAACCAAAAGAACCGGGAAAGACAAGGTGAGCTTGCTTGAAAAATTTAGGCAACTCGAAAAATCAATATCAGAAATGGAATAGATAAATAGATGAGTACACGCCAATAATGTATGAAAAAAGCTCATTAGTCTATGGAGGAGCTAGCACATATGTCTACGATGAAAACTTACAATAAAGTGGATGGATAGATGAAGAAAATTTAAACAGGAGGTTTAGATAAGGTGGCAGTAACAAAAGAACAAGGGTGATTGTTTGACAACATTGAGACCCCACATGTGAAGTAGCTGATGATCAAGAAACAATCAGCATAGTCAAAGGCACATGCTTACAGATATTGGAAAAACCAGAAAGTAGAATCTCCTCTCCAAGACCTGCAAAATAAAGATTGCATTGAGGGAAAGAAGCAAGTAAAGGTGAGAGCCCAGGGAGATAGAGAGTACCTAGAAATCCATGGGAGAGGAAGCAGAAGAAGCAGTAGAATCATGGGCATGGTGGTATTGAGGAGTGATAGTTTGGGTGATGAGATCCAATTGAGAAAGGATGTGTTCCAATTTGCTGAGACAGATTTCATTAGAGATTCTACAAGTGTAATCACTCTTCTCGAAGGGACGATACTCACAAGCACTTTTTATTTCATTCCTCAAAGTAAACTGAATATCCTGCTCGTTACAGCAATTAAATTATAATAATTGAAAGAAAATAAATTTAAAAAAAAAAGAGAGGAAGAAGGGGTTAGACCTTGATCATTTGCATGAAGTCACGGCAATGATTGTTGATGAATTCTTTTCGAGGACCTGTTGGATTTGAAAGCTCATCCATTACTGCTCCTGCTACCTCCAAAACCCTAACCACTGTCTGTTGCCCCCATCCAAAACAAATAACTAATCTCTGCTAACCAGATTTCAAGTCGTCAAATCAATTAAACAAATAAATTACCTTTTCGACGTTTTGAAGGCGCTGCAGAGATGTGTTTTGCGTCTGGGAATCCATTGCTGTGTGCTCCCTTGCGATAGATAGTCCACTCCTCGCTTCTTTTCTGTCCTCCTTTCTCTCTCTCTTCCTCTGGTCTCTCTCTAGAAGGAGGGGCCCGCAGATTGATAAAATAGCCTGCTTTATTTATATTTATAGGGAACCCATAAGCGACGTCGGCTGAGGGTATTTTGTGAATGTTGATTAATTGGTTGGGCCAAGGGAAGGAAAAGGAAAAGGAGGAAGCGCTGATGACTGCTTTCTACTCTAGACGATGACCGCTGTCTACTTTAGACGAGATGAAGTCGGCCGGCAGGTATGGGTAGGCCATTGAACAGGGAAGGCAAGCAATGCGGCAATATATTTCTTTCTTCGGTCCGCCAAATAATTTGAAATATAGAACAGGATTCTGTGGGTTTTGATTTACAAAATGAATCCAGGAGGGATGGCATTGGATATTCATACTACCACAACAACTGAATTATGAATTGCGAATGAGCCTTCATTGGAAAATCTTGAATTTTATTCGTGATTTTGATTGGATAGGAGGAATACGATACCTTTCTGTGAATCTATCAGTTGCTGGTTAATATAAAATGGGGAACCTCCAGAAATTAAATGGAAGATGGTGTTTATTATTCAGTGAAATGCAATGGATTTTTTAACAAAGAAGAAACGTAGCAGGGGAGAATTCTGTTTTGGATTTTTAAGCTTGTTCTTTATTGAAAATAACCTTGGCATTCATAGCAGAAAATACTAAAAAGAAGGAAGAAGATACTCCTCCTATCAACTTGATTGGGTTTGATGAATAGATCTCCATCAACATTGGAAAGATGAGAGATAAGTTGGGCAAGGCACCAGACTGCACCATTCAAGCTCCTCTCATCTCCTAGGAATAATACCACCACCATGCACATCACTTGTGTTTCGTAATTGAAAAATTGTGGCTCGTCTTGAATTTCCCACTTCCATTTCTATATCTTTTGTGATCAAATCTTGTGCTGTAAATCTTTCTATGGGAGCAACAAGCATGTGCCAAATCAGTAGAAAAATACAGGAAGCAGAGCTTGAATTCTTTAATTAATGAATCATTTTAGCTATTGCCATTAAAGATTTATAACCACTTCTACATCTCCAGGCATGATTACTTTTTCGTTTCTGAGGCAGAAGCTGCGGTTGCAAAGGAATAATCTTACTTTGAATCTCCTGTAAGGAAGCCACTCTGCCTTCTCGCAAGGCTTTGGATGGTTTAGCTGTGATCTGGATACGGCAATTGGTAAGTGGAAGATGTTATCTTTTCGTTTTTTAAAGCCATGATAACCACAAGTTGGTGCTATCTGTTGATTATTTCCTTTTGAGTGAATAATTTGCAGTTCTTACTAGTTTGAGCAACTGTAAAATCTTACTGCGTAAATTGCTCTTCAATCGTTCAATTTTTGTTGTCCCAGGAGTCGCATAGGTTCAATCAGCTATCATCGTCTATCTAACATGCCTTGCCAATAATAAAAACGGATTGAGATCATCTCCTGCTCCCTTCATGATTTTTTAATTAAAATCGTTGAATTCAATACATACATGAAATTAAAAGGAGAAAAAAATTAATAGAAAAAACCTCTCACGACTCAACTCTTTACCACTTAACTCTCACTCTTCCCTAGTATCATTGGCTCATGCATTGATTGATCAATAACAAGAAAGAGATCTATAGAAGTGGAAATGTAATAAAGATCCACCAGTAGCCTTTCCTTAAATTTAGACCGCCCGTGCGCACATCAGTCCTTGCCTGCATCAATCCAAGTTTTACCAAGCAGTTACACGGATGAAATTCATGGTGGATGGTCTAGAAACCAGAAACCACCAGGTTCAAAGATCAATCCTAACATCACTTTCAAGTTTAGAAAAAGTAGTCATTAACTTTATGTTTGGAACAGAAGATTCAATCAACTATCGTTTTACCTTTGGGCATACAAAACCACAAGTCTCAAATGACATTTCAAGAAAACCAGAAAAAAAGGAGGGGGAAAATCAATTGTTCAATAATTAAAAAAATAGATGTCGTCATCTTTTACAAGATGCAATCAGCTCAGTACAGGTCTTCAAATGAACTAAAAGTTAATGCATTTGCCACTCACACCCTTTCCCTCAGTAACTGGCGGGCAAATAGATCATAGGGAAAATTGTCTCCGATTTCACAACAAAATACTCCATTTGGTAAAAATCCTATATGTCAATAATCTTAAGAAATGGTTCCGCAATGTATCAACACCATTCTATTTCACTCTTTTCAACTGCCCATCTCTGGACAGGTCTTTTGAATCAGTCACCATCAAGAGAGCAGGCCTAGACTCAAATCCAAAGTGCTTTCATTCAGGTCTTGTCGTACCACCTGATTACCATCCTGAGATTGAAGTATGTTCAAACCAAAATTAGATGGAAACTTGCGATAAGAACTTCAAATGAACATTCCATCACATTCCTCACACAATACTTCTGTATATTGTGGAGCAACAGCATACCGAGCACGCTTGCCCTTGGAAAGCTAAGAAGTGAATTGCGGGTGTCAAATTAGGCCATATGGAATTTATGGGCTTTTCAAACAAGACACCCTATATGGATGGTAAATAAGAATATAAATACATTAACCATTCACCTGATTTTCTTCCATGGGTACATCATTGATGTCAGGTTTTTCATCTGCACTGTCACTGTTGGAAACTGGCTCTGCAGCATTAGGGTCAGTATCACTTGGTTTCGATTCATCATCAAACTTTTCTGATGCCTCTTGTTCTTCAGCCTCTTTTTTCTGTCTCTCTAGCAAATCAACCTGCATGGTCAGACAGGCCAAATAACAGACAATAAGCTTAGTTAACAAGACAAATGCAAATTAGTGTCTTTATCTGGCCTCATCGCAGAAGCATCGCAAAGCATGCCAATAAATCCTAATTTATGACCCATTTTAATACCAATCCCTAAATTTTAAAACAATTCATTTGGACCCACGATACTAATTTATGGTAGGCACTGTATGCCACTTCAACAGTGCCGAGTTCTCTTTCCCTATGGGTCTCCACTAATCTATCGTCATACTCCTTTTCCTCTTTTTGATATGTAGAGTGCAAAAATCTCTATGAATGTCGCCAGCAACAGCATACCATCCAAAAAATCAAACAAATGGGAAAGATCTCTTTTTTGTATTCCTATTATAAGATCAAGATTGATTCATGTGACATTATTGATACTCCTACGCAAATCTTTTTTTACCAAGGCATGCATAAAAATTTGCTATTGACGCAAGTAAAGCTAAAACAAAGGTAGTATTTATATCATTTGTGGTTACAGCAAAAGTTTTTTTATGTTATTCTCATTTTTAATTTTTGTATTTATATCATTTCCAATTTTAGAATTGAAAGCAATTATAATTCATGATAAAACAACTGCCAGATTTATTGAAAAAACAACACCACATGGAATATAACTAAAATCAATGACTGATGAAATTTAAGATTTTCATCTTCATTAGCAAAAACTGTACGGTACACCAAAAATGTGTAACCCAAAAATTTACTTTGCACACTCTTTTGTTTTGCTCTTACAATAGAACCCAAAGTAATGCTTTAGGTACACAACCCTGTCTGTTTCCTACACAGTTCACAATCTCCAAAAGCTCTTCAACCATAACACAATGGAAATCCATGGTCCCATACGTGAAGATCTATGGGCTTCTATAAAAAGCCCCGACCTGGAAAAGCTTTTACTATACTATTTCATTAAGCTCTAAGTCAAGTATTACACCAGCATACTCAATTTTACACAAGGAACTAAGAAAAGATCATCACCACTGACTTGTCACCATTTGAAGGTCGATCACAATTTCATTTCAATGTCTCTCTATCAACAGCAACTTCAATAAAATTACTGCTTGGCCCATAGTTCAACCAATCACCAAACAATTAAAAACCACTCTCCTTATGTGCATTAAATACACCGACATTTTAATAGTGTGTGACAAGTAGAATAAAAGGAAAACTGTACAAGAATTTTGTCCACACAACTGTTTCAAAATGTGTGGCAGTACCATCTTCATGCCACAATGAAGCACCATGTCTTCCAAAGCTAGATGAATGGTGACCACAGAACTTGTTTATAACTAGATGCATTGTTTTGTAACCCTAGACATATGATGTAGGACATCACTCTAAGCACCCAGAGATTTTAAAGCCCGAAATGTAAGATATATAAATGTCATGTGTACATCTTGACATTCCAATAATGATCTACTGCACTCAACTTAAACTAACAAGACAACTTTCAGGCTCTTGGCTTGCTATAATATTGAGTTGCGAACCAACCGAAAAAACAAAGGGTAGATGTCATTAGCTTCGCATTGCAATGAGAGTAGCCAGTATACAGACAGCCTCACAAAACTTTGCTACTGCCTTGTGATTTAGTAATTCTAAGGCATTTCTTTCACACTGAACCCACAACAATTGTAGGCACACTATATCATCATTTACAAGCTTTAGTTTCTCACTTTCTCTTATTCTTGAGGATAAGGAACAATTGTATTCAATAAGGACAAGCAAAGAGGCTCTAAAAATCTCTCCAGTAAAGCCTTTCATTGATTGCTACAGGGGCATCCAATTTCTGAAGCCTCATTGAACATGCTTGGAACATGAGAATAATTAGATTTATAGAGGATTTGATGCATGATAACTGTATTTTCCAAAAAAAGGTATTTGCATTGCTAAATCAATAGCTCTGTCCTTACTGCCATTCAAATAAATCAAGCTAAGACAGCAAACTGCCAATTAACTTTAACAAGGGCATGGGTAGCAAACACTTTGAACTGAAGGAAAATATCCTAAAGTTAATTGATATATATATGCTATCAATTCGAACCAACCCAAGTTCTAATTGAGCCACGGGTGCATCCACCGACACCTTACTTTGAACCATCACTGAACCTCTAGTTTACCCTTTTGTTTGTGCTAGTCAACCAAGCATAAGCTAGTGAAAAACGAAAACCATAGACAATTAGCATAAACACAGTTGTGTTCTCTCATTTATTTCAGCTGAACATCATTCCATGTTCTGTGTAATTGACTGATATAACTACACTGATTACCACATAACCAAACGTATTGTGTTTTACAGGTGTAAAACTCATGCAAGTTTTCTTGTACCAATTGCATCCTTGAAAGGCTTTATAACTGTAACTACCTGTAGTGTAATTGACACTATCCAACAATGTCATTTTCCTCGTAATTAACTTAGGAAAACCTTTTGGGATCAGGGAAAACCCACGAAATGGAATATTAGTTATATTGCCAATAGAATGAGGATGGAATCTATACCCAAGTACATGTCTGAAAACTCTAGAAGGTAGCCAAAAAGCAAATTAAAGTAAACTTGAAAAGGAATGTCAGAAAGTTAAAGTGTCTACATCACAATCTACAAATACTACCAGTGAGGCAGTCTTTCGGTACCAAGTCCACAGTGTCCTAGGGTGACTGAGAATTATGGCTTTGAAATCCTACTGGAGTTGCCATCTTTTTCAGTATCAAGCCCAAACTGTCCCTTGTGCATGCCTGAATCGCCATTGGCACTTGTTATTTTAGTTCGCTTTTCTCAAATAAACATCAATGCAAGCAAGAAAAACAAAAACTTTCAAAACGCGCTCGTAAAATCCCGACAATCTAACAAAACCCGTTAAGTATTTTCTCCAGAATTCCTCTATTTGTTAGGCTAGGGTTTTACTGAGAAAACAAAAGGCACTGTTCATCCAGGATCCAGATCTAAATCAGGCAACCTAATTCCACAAAATCCCATGAAATCTTTAAAACCATGATACAAAAAAGAAAAAACAATTAATCCAATTGAACCAAAGAAAAGAAAACGAAAAACAATACCGGGATGTATTTGAATTTACGCCTGGGAGGCTCCTCGGTGACGTCGCCATTGGAGAGATTAGCAATTTCGTTAGTAGTATTAATATTGTTACCGTTGAAGTGGTTAGTAGTAGATGAGGAACCGTTGGATTGAGACAAAGGGGTCCACTTGTAAAGCAATAGATGGGAGCCGTTATTACCGTTAGAAGAGCTCGAATGATTAGCGGCTGAAGAAGAAGCAGCAGCAGCAGCATTAGTAGTAGCGTTATGGTGATGAGAGTGAAAGCTGTTGTGGTTGGATGATGGGTTGACATGGACCCATCTCTTCTTCCACTTCCTCACCGGCCCACTGAACACCGTGGCCGGCCCGTAGCGAGTGGAAGACCTCCCCAGCCGTGCCCCGACTCCTTCCATTATTACTTTCAAACCGGTGCCGGATCTACTACTAGTAGTAATCCTTCTCCTATCCTTTCTTTTCTTGTACAATTAGCTAATTGAAAAGGAAAAGGAAAATAAAATTCTCTCGTCTCTCTCTCTCTGCCTCCTTTTATTATTTTTATTAAAACAAATGTAGAGAGAGAGGGGAATGATGGGCTTTTGAAGGTTTGGTTTTGAACGCGGTTTGGGGTTATTTATGTCTACCAGCAGTGAATGGAGAAGGATTGCGAGGGCGGTTACGTAATAAATATAAAGGTTAACTCTTTTTGGGAGCTCAAAACTTGACTCTTTCCTTACCTTTCGCTATCTCTTTTTCCCTCTAGAGGAGGGGAGGAGAGGTTGCTGATATTTGATCCAATTATTGGTTTAGGTGGCTGCTTTGCCTTTGAAGATTTCATTAGCCATCTGGAAAGACGAAGAGGGTTTTGCTACGAGAGGAGGTGGTCCAAATGACTTTATTTTTGAATGGGCCTTTTAGTGGAAAAGGAAAACTGGTCCATCTTTGAATGGGCAGGGCAACAGCATGGAGTGACATCAACAAGCTTCGCATGGAGCATTAGATGTGCGGCTCAGATGTTTCTTCCAGCGAGAGACTTGATATAAAAAGCAGCCTCTAGCACCGGGAAGACACACCTCCCCGCTTTCACATCTTTTCTTCTCCGGTCACGGTGCTTTCATTCATTTAAGTCTTAGTGTATTGGGATGTTTTTGGGTAAGCTACATGTACCAAGGGGAGGCACACAAAAAATGGCCTTCCCCTTGAATTGCCAAAGCGGCTGTAGCTATATCAAATGAGATGCTAACTGGCCGGCTGTTGTGTGAGGTGGATTTTCCCATCTCCGATTGACTGATCTGCTTACCGAGCTTCTCACAATCTATTCATGTTATTGTCTGTCTGTCTGTCTGTCTTTGACAGAGATATATCAGATAAGATTAGACGGGAGAGCAGAGGGAAATGGCATAGGATTTAGCCTTATCAAGAGACCCCTCTCTTACATCAATCAATCAATCGTCACTTTCCAGGCTCTCTGCTTTGAATCTCCCAGCAGTCTGCGTCTATCCGTGACTACACTCTCTCTCTCTCTCTTCCTTCTTGCATTGCACATTTCAAAAGAAAAGACAAGAGGAGCATGTTAAAGCAGAACCTAGGAGAGAGCATCAGAGGCCAAAGGATCTTATATTAATAGCCTGTTCTGAACTTCTTTTGATCTATCCCATCTCCAATCTAAGCACTTTGAAAGCCATATCCCTGACCACAACACTTGTATAACAAAAAGAATGTTGCCTTACAGGCTTTGAACAGTTAACTTTTTATTAAGATTTTTATTTTAAATATTTTTAAAATTAAAAATATTTAAATTATATATGTAAAATCCAAAATATATAAATTTAACAATTAATCATATTTATAATAATTATCAAGTCTATATAATAATGTGAGTTTGATAAATATATTAAATTCAAAATATTTAAATTTAAATTTTGTAATTAATCAAGTTTAAGATATATTAACTTGGCAATCAATCAGGTCTAAAAATAATATAGGTTTGATAAAAATATCAAACTTAATATATTTAAACTTGATAATTAGCTAGGTTTAATGTACGTAGACATGACAATCAATCAAATTCAAAATAATAAGGACTTGGTAAATACTGGCACCCAAGGTGCTTGGATTTAACGGACAACTAAATTCAAAGTAATGTGAGTTTAGCACACATGTTAAACTTAAGGTATCTGGACTCAGCGGGCAGTCAAGTCTAAAGTGCTTGGACTTGACAATTAGTCAAGTCCAAAGTAATATAAGTCTGATAAATATGTGAGTTTCAAAGAACTTAAATATTACCAATTCTAAGGTGTTCTGCTTGATTCTAAATAATTTTTTACAATATAAATATTAAAGACATGATAATTATCATATCTTTCAATCTAAAATAATTATATACAGTAAAATAATAATTTCTTTATATTTTATAGGTGTGATTATAAATGTAAATAAAATCTCTTAAAGAACCCCATACGTGCAGTTTCATTAATAATATATAAGAGTTTTTTTGTTCCTTCCATTGATGCTACTAAAAGTATAAAACTTTTCGGTTTTTTTCATAGAAATGACAAGGTTTATAAAATATAAATAACCTCTAAACCATTTAGATAAATCACACACAAACTTTTTTTTTCTAAAAAAAATATACAAAGATTTTAAAATATTAATGAATTTAAAACTCAAAAATAAATATATTTGTTCTTGAAATTTAAAGTTTTTTAGAATTATTTATTGTTTTAAATTATTTAATATTCTGTTTATAAATATACTGATTTTATCATTAAATAATCTTTAAATTTTTCTGAGAATGTTTTTACATATATTCAAGGAGTTTTTTAAATTAAAAAAATTGAAATACTTTAACATATTAATTATGTATTTTAGATTTTAAAACATCATCTTGTTTCTTATTTAGCTGTCGTTTGAATCGTCTTTGTTGATAAAAAAAAAAATGCAAGTATTTTCCTATAAGCGAAAGCACGCGGACAAGCTTTTAGTAATGCCCTCTGCCTTTGCCAAGTGGAAGGCTGTGGTACCATGGCAATCAATTCTCTGAAGACAACATTAAAAAATGGCTTTCTTTCAATCCAACCTTGCTGGCAGAATAATCTCTATGGTTTTGTACTAAAAGCCTTCCCAACCTTTGCCCCCGATGCTAGCTCTCGACTTGGAAAGTATGCCACTGTCTTTGCCATGGGTGGTTATGGATCCACTCGGTCAACTGAAACTCCTGCCCTTGCCTATACCGCCCAACTGCTTTGCCTGGACTCCTAGCTCCCGAGGGTTAGGAAAAAGGACTGATCGAAGAAAGAAAGAGTCAAGCGATAGACAAGAGCCATAGATGTTTGCCTTTCTAACCTGCTGGTTAATTTTCACTTCCATAACAGTTATAATCGCAGCATTACATTACAGAAAAAACCAGTTGGTGTGGGAAAAACACTGTACACCCACTCACACAACACTGTTTTTCCCACTTTTGTTTACGAGTCTCTTTTTTTTTCCCTCTATCTCAAATTAGGTGTTGAGCCGTCTAGAATCACCGCTCTTTTTTCTTTTTGCCTTTTCCTTCTTTTTATTCAGAACAGAGGGGGCTGCTCTTGAAAAATGAAACCCCTATCCCTCTTTTACTCTTCCCTTCCCTTCCCGTCCTCTTTCTGTTTGCAGGGAAGCAGAGGGAGTAGAACCAGTAAAGGGAGCTTTAGGAAAGTGGGGGTTGTTTTTTGATGTTAGAGTCGGCACGAGATTGTTGTCGATTGGTTCATCAGGGAAGGGAGGGGGGAAGAAGTTGTTTACTTAACATGATAGATGGTTTATACCGAGTATAAAAGAGAAGGAAGCGGAGTAAGTCTGGGAAAGGGGGTATTTTTTTTTTAAAAAAAAGAGGAGGACTATAGGGTGTTTATTCATTCTTCTTATAATGGTTAAATAGTTGAAATTTGATTGTTTATTGTGATTTTGTGTTTTAATTATTGTTTTATTAACTAAAGCTGCTTTAATTTTTTATGGTTTTTTAAATTCTGATTTTTCTTCACGTTTTCACTGAGAAAGGAAGTGCCTTTTATTTCAATTTCATCTGGGATTTTGTTTCTGACATGTCCTGCACTGTTTGAGGATATAAACCATGTTAATTTCATATGGGGTGTGAAGCTCAGTTGTTTTATGTGCATATTTTCCAAATGAAATTCTTGTTCATATTATCATTATAGACAGTTGAAGCAGCAGCAGTAACCAGTGTGCTTTCAAGAAGATGGAGATATCTGTGGAGATTTATGCCAAACCTCAATTTGGATGTTTTTAATACTAGCAGAACGCCAAACTTAAGTGCTGCCTTCCCTTGTCTTTATCGCTTTCGAAGCAAAATTCCTCCCTTTAAGATTCCCAAATGGGAGGTAGTTACAAAACTAAATCATCAAAAGTATAACCCAAATGCTATTATTTCCTTATACACAGTGCTTAATTTACCCGTGGCCTTGGCCTTTGGCTAGCTAGTGGTAGTTACCAAAGCAATCTTCTGGAAATTAAATTGGCAACGATCGATCATGATCAGTTGATCACCTGTCTATGCCATTGCTTCTGAATGCAGCAGTTAAATGGCTAACTCCCAGTCCACCATTACTTGCGATATCATCTCTGCAGTAATAAACTCTGACTCGCAAAGTCTCAAACCCAGTAGCTCGTTTTGCAGGAGTGCCCTCGTGATCAGACTTCGATCCCGACGTTCTAGTTGACACTTCATTTAATGTTGTCCGCTTGTAATGACCAAACCACTTTGCTTGCAAGTACCCATTTCTCCTCCAAGGTGGCACGTGCATTCCCACGGCTTTCATGGATTCTCTCATTGCATTGCACATTAATCTCACAATCTGCTTAACATCCTCAGGCGTCCCAACGTACACTCGGGGAAAAACATCAAGCAATTCAGCGTAACGACTGGTGGGACGAGCAATTTCGAACTCTCCTGCAAAAAACACCTCAACAATGTAGCGATTTCCACTAACATTCACATCCACATACTCATAATCTCCTGCTGGATGCCTCCCAAATTTCTCCCACCGTGATTTGCAAAGACCTTTACAAGGACAGATCGATTGCGAACAAAATTAGATATTGACAAATAAGTAACATTGCTACTACATTTTAATTTTGATTGGTCAAAATGGTTAATAAATGAAATTGCCAATTCAAGATAAGTGTCGGCATCCGACATTGGAGCAAAATTGTATTTACATACATATTCAAATAATTCGTATGTTCATAAAAAAAATAAAAAAAATCGTATGTATGATATGAGAGAAAACAAGTAAAACAAGTTATCTAAGCAAATTAAGGCATCTTTTTTTTTGGTATTGCAGGTTTTTTTTATATAGTTTTGATACGAGAAAAAACAAGTAAGATAACATCAATTTGATGTCTTTTCTCTTTGCAACAGCACAAAATGCCTTTAGCAGAAATAAGAGGTAAGAGAAAAAACGAATTAATAGAAAGACAGGTCGAGAAGGAAAAACATATATTTGTTTGTTTGTGTATACTAGATAGGGAAAATGCACTCACCAGCATCAAAGCCGCGGTCACGTAAACGAGACATCAATCTATGCTTAAAGCTTTGGGATGATCTTTCTCCTATGAACCCTATCTCTTTGCAAATCTTTTCTCTCACGTCATCTATGATATTCAGCAAATTCTCTAACCTTTCTTTGTTTTCAGAATAAGAGCAATCCGATGAGTCTTCAAGATGATCTCGATGACCCTTGTTGTTTTGATCTCCTCCAGTACCTCCAGATTGATTCCTATATTCTGTTTCAATAAAAGAATTCACAAGATCAGCAGAACTGTTGTCGGGAGAGAAGTGCTCGCTCCCACCACTCTCGTAAAGCCTAATAACCCGAGATGCCTCGTTGAAAGCTGCAGCTACCCTCTCGAACCTCACCAGGCCAGTGTTAGCCATATTTTCCCTTGACAAGCAGTACTGCTATATACTTTTCTTGATTCTCTCCACGCCTTTTAGTACATGCTTTCTTGAAACCAATCTTTTGATGCTATATATGTGTGTGTGAGGAGAATGATTTCAGTAGAAATTAAACAGAAACTTAAGGAAGAAGATGGTGTAAATTAAGATGTGGTGATACAGTGCTGTATGTATTCAGATTAAGGGAGAGGAAGGGCGACACAAAGATGTCGAAATTGTGAAGACAATTATATATATAACTGGAAGGATAGGGCTGAAGTGTGTGGGACTAGCTATGACTATGACCGTGTCCGTGTGTGTACGTGGGCTTGATTACGTTAATCTTGAAAGAATCTCTCTACTATTTAAGGTCTAGGTTCATAATTGTCTAATTGGCACGCATGCATTGCCTGTCGGCGCCCATCTAAATTTGGCAACATGAGTGTTAAAATAATTAAGATAAGGCTAGATTTCTAAATATTTTGTATATTATAAATGTATAAGTTAATTTAAATACAAATAAATTATATATAGGTTAAACTAAAAATATTATTCTATTCTTAATAAATAAGACTAGATAAATATTATTTAACATCTCTCCTCAAACTCAAGATACGGTAGCTATAAGCATCGAGAGTTTGCCAACTAGAAAACAAAAACGAGAGATGGAATGCACCTTGGTAAAGAAATCTGCAATCTGTAAGGAAGAAGGAACAAAAGGAAAAGTAATGGTGTCATGCTTGAGATGATGACGAGTAAGATGACAATCGATCTCAATGTGCTTAGTTCGCTCATGGAAAACTGAGTTGTAAGCAATCTAAATAGAACTCTGGTTGTCACAATTAGGATGAGAAAAGAAAATTCACATATCAGCAAGTAACCAACGTAACCAAACAATCTCTTTGGTAGTAGATGTCATGACACAATATTCTACTTCGGTAGATGATTGAAAAACAATAGATTGTTTCTTGCTCTTTCAAGAAATAAAAGAATCGCCTAAAAAGATACAGAACCCGGTAACAGACTTGTGATCCGTGGGATCACTACCATGATCAGCATCAGAGTATGCACGCAACTCCAAGAAAGAGGTGGATGAAAGTAAAAGACTCTGAAAAACTGTACCCTGAAGATATCGCAAAATACGAAGAACAGCTGCCTAGTGAACAGTAGTAGGAG
>Ga0325400_1002607_pt1 | contig 15927 bp, 6 predicted proteins | sample PopdelMetagenome_2_FD_205662 | JGI IMG/M metagenome (GOLD analysis project Ga0325400, IMG submission 205662) | Populus deltoides microbial communities from Bellville, Georgia, United States - Xylem-PdKOR-R1 | ecosystem: Host-associated > Plants > Phyllosphere > Stem > Wood/Secondary xylem... | reverse complement strand
GTCCTTTGTCTTTCAATTCAACCATTTCAAAAAAAATACAATTGAGTTCTAATTTGAGCTAAAAAAAAGGCCAAATTATGCAAAGTAAAAATTCAAGGATGAAATTACAATTAAAAAAATCATTGCTCCAATCCATAATAATATATAAGATGATAAACAAGAATTGTGCTAAGTTAAAAAAAATAGCTCTTTTAATATATATGAATTAATCATTAACCTTTAGATAAATTTCAATTATAAATTATGTAACTCGTTAAAAAAATAAATTTTAAAATCTAACAATTATTTGATGTTTAAAGAAGTACAAAATTATTTTAATTCTTCAAATCACATATTAGATTGTCAGAAAAAAAAATATTTTCAAGAATCACTCTAGTGATTTGCCTTTTAAACCACGCTTAAAGGTGAATTTAATTTGGCTATGTGAAGGTTGGCATGTTCGTTGAAAAACAAGTAATGTACAAAAAATTGACTTTATGATGCATGATTTCATTTATAATTAGGTGTTTCTAATTAGGAAAAACGACAATATTAAAAGCTTAGTGTAAATTAAAATAAAAGTTAATTACAATCTTATATTATTGTCCAACTTACAATCTTAAGTCTTCTTTACGTAGCAGCTCTCTCCAAAAAATAATAAAAAAAAACTCACTCCCTTTTTCCTTGTCAAACCTCTAATAGTAGTTTTTATTATTCAGAGAGCATATCCGTGTCCATTTTTTTAATTAAATATTAGCTGATTAAAAGAGGATTTATTATCCTAGATGAATTAGAAAAAATATTCTATCTATTTTTAAATAGTATTAACTGAGAAATCCTTGGTTAAAATGGCATGAGATTTGAAAAGAGTTTCAAATCTTATTCAAACGATCAATGATTATTATGTAGAGAACAAATATGATATAACATGACAGACATATTCTGTACTTTAATGTTAAATCAAAATATTATTGATGAAAGGATATTAATTACATTGAGAAACCGATCACTAAAAGGTTAAGTCAAACAACTAATGACTTTTCTAATATTTGAGAGATCATGACATGTTGTTAGACGATTCACATGATTTTCAACTATAAATTAATTAATTGTTGAATTGATAATAAATTAAATTGTTTAATTTATTTAATTCTATTTAATAAGAATTTTCATTTGTATTTGGTTCAATATATTAGGAACCTAATGAGTCATACACATTAAGAATTATTAGTCAAAAATTAAATTCGAATGATTTAATTAAGTATGACTTAATTAAAATATATTTTAGAAATTAAGGACTAAAATATAATTAATATAAGGATTATATTTCTAAATCTAGAAAAATTAAGTAAGGACTTGATTGAGTTAATTTCTAAAATTATTTTGAATTAATATATGAATATTATTCGCAGAGCAAATTGATATTTTACTAATTTATAGGGTTTGAGATATCTCTCTAAATAGGAAGCTATACCTCTTATTTTTAGGGGTTGTTTATTAAACAGAAAAACTATATAAGTCACATAATAAAGAATTAACACTTTAGACATAACAATCCCTCTCTTCTAGATAGGGATTTATGAGATTTCTCACTATTGGTTTTTGTAGATTATCATTGTAGGCCAGACAATTGGACGACTTGTAGTTTGCGACAACTCAGCCTTTAAAGAATTATTCAAACCCGAAGAAGATCAAATCTTCAGGTAATAAATTCCTAAATAACTCTAGATTTATCTAACGGGATTCTAGGGACTCCCAAATAATTTTGTTTTGTTGTTTTTATTGCGTGTATGATATTCGGGAACCTAACAGTGGTATCAAAGTTATCGTTAGACAATTAAGGTTGTTGATTGCATGTTTTATTTGTTATTGAAATTAATTTTGATTTGATTTTATGTGCAAAATTATATTCCTAAAATTAATATTTCTCTTCTCATTTTTTTTTTTAAATAATGAAAATGTGTTGTCTCTTCCAAATCTAGTCGAATTTCTATGAATCTGGCCATAATCTGGCAAATGTTAAAAAAAAGAAAAAAAAACTAGAGGAGTTTTTGGTCACTATGCCTCCACCAGCAGTGACGTTAGTCGTTGGCGTGTATAACCTTGCGTACAAGCTAGCACGCTGCTAGCTAGTGAGACAGCAGGGTTGCTACCCCACCAGGTGTAACGGGCATTGCACCAGTTATGAGAGGCACCTACCTAGCAACAACATTGATGGCCTTCTAGCACGAGATAGGAGCCTTACGTTGGAGGCTGCACAACACAGAGTAGTCCATCGCGTTGCTAATTGGCAGCGGGAAGAGAGCCCACTGCCGGTAAAAAAGAAGAAAAAGGTGCTAGGGGCAGAATTATGATTCTAGCCTTAATGCTTTTTTAGGTTTTTAGATATAATTATTATTATACCTCTGGCATTTATATTTTATTACAAAAAGGGTTTTGGTGGTGTAATTTATATATTTACCCTTATCATTTATTCACAAATTAAACTAATTGTGGAATAAATTTTTGTAATAGGATTAGGGTTGAATTATAATGTTTAATTCAAAGTTTTTATGTTTCATAATATCCTAACTAAATTAGGATTTAATTAAAATATTTAATTAAATAATTTTTAGAAAAATAGTTTTTCTAAAATCAAGAGAGTTTTTAAGTAAAACAATTTATTTAATTAATCTTAAAATTGTTTAGGATATTAATAAGAATTAATATGAATAATTTTCTTATTAAATTTTTAAAAATGGTTTTCAAAGAAAATTTATACTAAATAAAATTTATTATGCATATTAATATGTTATTATGCATGATGGATGGTTATCGACATTAAAGAACAATATGATTGTGTTTCTATTGTTGCATGGTTGTAATAATAAATAAGACTTGCGTTTTCTGACTTTTCTCTATTTTTCTTCTAGGTTGTAAAATTATTTTCTTATCTAATTCGCATCGAATGTAACTCAATGTTTATTATATAATTATGTAAATGTTATATAATTTAGAAATATAGAAATTTAGATACAAAAATCTATTTTGTAATCCAAGACGAAGAAAGAAAGGTAAAAAAGACTATAACTATGATGCTCCAAAAAGACTTATGAAGATTTGTAACAAGTACCTAGGTTTTGACAACCTAATTTATTTTGACAACTCGAGAGAATTAGTTTAGATATGTCCATAATCATCTAATTAGAATGACATGTTAGAGGTGTATGTTTATATATAAATTGTTATGTATGAAATGTATATCTGTTATGCCATGTTATCTATAAGACCTAATTAATTAATAATAAATCCTTCATTAATATATTAACTACATGTTGAAAACATGAATAGTTTCCTTCCAATTTTATATGCATACAACCAGAGTTTTATTCATAGATAACTTATTGAGTCATCTCAAGGTTAATGTTAATCAAATATGTTTAATGCTATAAAATTGAGTTCTACTTAATTAACCTATATGATTTAGATGAGTCACTTATGATCATATGGGGTTAGAGGCATGAGTTATGTGAAATATATAGTATATGTTTAGACAAAGAGTTGTCACCTAATTGATATAAGAGTCACATAGAGATGTGATTGATGAACTATGTTATCTACCTAATTTAATTTATTTTGATTTGTTGAGTCACTCAAGGTTGGACAAATTAAATAGGATCCTAGCCCACTAGGAAAATCTAAGTGGGATTTCTCGAATTAATAGATAAGGCTATTAATTTCCAAGAAAAATAATAGAAGACCAAATTAGGATTAAAGACCTTATCTAAATTTGAAATTTAAATATGTATGCATGAAACTAATACTCTCTATCTTTATATAAATAGGTTGGTAGATCAAATGAGTAGTAACATATCCCTATGAAACATACATGATGCTAACAAATTGACTAGACTAAATTTCTTGAATTGACACCGAAATGTGAAAATTATTCTCAAATAAAAAAAGAGGTTGTATGTTATTGAAAATCCAATTCCGAATTCCCCTACTGAGGATGTTAAAGAAGATGTTAGGAATGAACATCATTGTCAAGTTGATGACAATGAACAAGTTGCATGTGTGATGTTAGCCAGTATATCACCTAAACTTTAAAGGCAATATGAGAATATGAATGCTTATACTATGATTATGTATCTCAAAGAATTGTTTGATAAGGCTAGGAGGACTAAAAGGTATGAGACTTCTAAGAAATTGTTCCACTGTAATATGATATAGGGTTCTTTAGTGAATACCCATGTTTTGAAAATGTTTGGCTATATTAAGAAATTAGGTCAATTAGGTTTTGTCATAGATCATGAGTTAAGTATTGACTTGGTCTTGCAATCATTACCTTAAATTTTTTTGCAATTCATTTTGAACTATCATATGAATAAGTTAGATAGTAAATTACTAGAATTGCTTAATATGCTTAAGAATATTGAAGAGGCCTTTAAGAAGGAAAAAAGTCAAGTTCTTCTAGTTTAGTCTTCTAGAATACCTAATAAGAAGAATAAATTTGTTGTCTTTAAAGCAAACAAACCTACTTGGGACATCAAGAAAGACAAGGGCATTGTTATCATTGTGGCAAGAAAGATCATTGGAGGAGGAATTACAAGGAATACCTTGCAACCGTGAAGGCAAAGAAGTTTAATGAATCTTCTATTTCATGTATGTTTATAATTAAAAACTATCTTACTACTTTGTATTGTAGTTCTTATGTATTGTATACCAAATATGATTTTTACATTTGCAAAAGCATGCAGAAACAAAAAAAAAAAAGAAGATTAGTTGAAGACAAAATGGACTCACGACTCAGTAATGAAGAAAGAGTTGCTGCATTAGCTGTAGGAACTAGTTATGCATTAGTTGTAGGAACTAGTTATTTTGTTTTACCTAATTGGCTGATATTAGAATTTTATAACTATTATTTAGTTCTAGTATTTTAAGATATTATTTCCATCTTATTTAGTATTAAATGAATTTAAATTTATTATTGAGGACAGATGTTGTTTTTTAATTATTTATAATAATGATGTTTTTACAGATTCAGTAATTATACAAATGGTTTATATATACCTGAATTTAAAATACTCAGGTTCAATATAAACTATAACAAAATTGAAATACATATTGGAATAAGTATTAAGAAACTTCTATTGGATTGAGGTGGTTAATATTTGATATATTTCAAAGATTATCTAAAAGAGAATGAGATTCTCTACACCTCTTAGAATATTACATTCAGATGAAATATATTCCTAAGACTAAAGCATTGAATGTTTAGCCTAAACCTTAAGAAACGCAAAATCTCTATAAATTTAGTAGAACATGTCATGCATTAATGAGATAAGAACCTCTCAAGGAAGTTGTGAATGACTTGTTGCTCATAATTGATGAGCCTACCAATTACTTGGAAGTAATATATCATATTTATCTCAAAAAATGACTTGAGCTATGAACTTTATGTACTAACCAAGTTTGAAACTTGATTAATCCACCTGAAGGGATAAAACCCAATGAATTTAAATGAGTATTACGAAAATGACTAATATGAAAGACAATATACGAATGTACAATGCAAGCTTTAAGTAGTAAGAATATCAATTTTAATAGTATAATCAACATATTTGATTTCATAAAAAAATATGGATAAACCTTGTGTTTACAAAAGGTTAATGAGAGTGGTGTCGTTTTTCTAATATTATATGTAGATAATATATTATTGTTAAGAAACAACATATCTTTACTTTAATCATTAAAGTTTTGGCTATCCAAGAATTTCTCCATAAAAAAATTAGGAGAAACAACCTATTTATTGGATATAGAGATCTAAAGAGATAGATATTAAAGGTTGTTTAGATTGTCCCAATCCATGCATATAGACTAGATGCTAAAATAGCTTAGCATGGAAGAATCTAAGATTAGATTTTTATCTATTTTACATGGAATAACTACCTCCAAAGACATGTTTTCAAAGACATAGATTGAGAGATATATGATGAAAATGATATCCTATACTTTGCTATAGGATTCATCAATGGAGAAGATAAATTAGAAGTTTAAAATTGTATGAATTAAGATTTTTTCAATGAAATGTTGGAAAAATATGAATATCAGTTAATATATGTTTTATTCTAAATGGTAGTGCTCTAAATTAGAAGAGTTCTAAACAAGAGAGAATAACTAATTCTACAAATGAATAAGAGTACACCTTCACATTTGAGAAATAAAGAGGTTGTTTGGATTAAGAAGGAATATCATCCTTCTTGCTAATTGACTCCCTATTCACGTAATGCTTTAGACGATACCCATTCATTGTGAATGTTCCCTTCTCATCATAAGTGACCTCCACTACTCTATAAGAAAACACCTTAACAACCATGAATGACCTTAACCATCATGATTTAAGCTTACTAGGAAACAAGTAAAGTCGTGAATTAAAGAGTAACGCTTGTTAACCAGGGATAAACTCTTTATGTGTAATATGCTTGTCATGCCAAGCCTTGGTCATTTCCTTATATATTTTAACATTCTCATAAGACTCATTGTGGAACTTATCCATCTCATTGATTTGCAAGATTCGTTTCACACTTGCAACTTGTAGATCCATATTTAACTACCTCATTGCCCAATATGCCTTATGCTCTAATTCAATAGGGAGATGACATGCTTTCCCAAAGACTAATTGATATGGAGACATTCCCAATGGTGTTTTGAATGCTGTCCGATAAGTCCACAATGCATCATTTAGCTTTCTTGCCCAATCCTTTCGAGAGTCATTAACTATTTTCTCTAGAATTTGCTTCACCTTCCTATTTGACACCTCTTCTTGGCCATTTGTTTTGGGATGATAAGCCAATGCTCTCTTGGGTCTAACTCTATATTTAGACAAAAGTGCTTCAAACAACTTGTTACAAAAGTGAGTTCCTTCATCATTAATGATGATCCTAACATTCATTCACTTGCAATTTTGACTAACAAGGACCTAGGGCTTTTACCCTATCGCAATTCCAAATTGCTTGTTTGACCTCTTCCATAGTTACTTTTTATTCCAGTTGTTGAACTTATAGTGTGAAGAGTTTATTGAACCCAAATGGCTCTATCATAACTCTTGTAGAGATGTCATTATTATTTTTGGACGTATAATCTTGATTATATTAGTTTTTCCTAACTAGTTATTCTACCAAAAAAACTCACTTCCCTTTTTATTTGTCAAACCCTCAAATAGGTATCTTCTATTGGCTATTTGATATGTCAAACCTCTCTTTTGGAGTCAAGGCTTGTTACATAACATTAATAGGAGTAATACTAATAAGTGAATACTAAATTAGATTTAACTTCTTGATTCCTGAAAACATATCCCTTATTGCATATAAATCCACAATTCATTCATTATATCTTATTTAAATATCCTTGTTGTGTCATAATCATAGCCTAGAATAAAACTCTCAAGTGGTGTAAAATTCTAAAGATCTTATAGTTTCAAGAGGTGGTGAAAAAAATATATAGAAAATTTGAAATTTTGGTGACTAACTTAGTTTAAAAACTAGGTGTTCCTCATTTTAGGACACAATCTCATTTTGGTGCCTTGCATGTTCAAAAGTTGTAGTACATGGTTTTATACTTGTTATTATTGTGAGTCTAATTTCATTCTTTATCACATCTAGGCCTAGGTGTGAGGTCTATTATGTAACTTGTTAAGCTGTAAGATCTATAAATGCAACCATATATTTTGTATAAACTATTATTTTTCATGAAAATGTTCTCTAGACTTTCCCGTGTTTATTTTCAAAAAATATTTTTTTGTTTTTGTTTCTCATAAAATATTTTATAGGAAAATTGATCAATGAAAAATATTTTACACTCAACCTTCAAACTTAGTTATTCATTTGCTAATGAAAAACTATTTTCAACTCATAACGTTCCATAAAATATTTTACGATTAGTAATCTACTTACAATATCATCAAACTATTTCATCCACCACCACCACCTCACCATTATCTCCCCCTCCACTATCACCATTAAAAACTATTTTACATGTAAAACATTTTACATGTAAAATATTTTTTATTTGTAAGATATTTTATGCAAAAGAAACATACCTCTCCTCTAAAAAAACTCTTCATTGTTGAAGTTGGTATATCCACTTCAAATCTCTAAATATATTTCTAGCAGTCTATGCTAAACTATTTTTTTTTATTTATGCTAATCAAGGAGAATTCTATATATCTACCCTTGTTAGCTTCATTATTATCCAATTTTATCCAAATGACAAGAGAAAATAGATAGAATATTCTTGGTTGACATCAATAATTATTGGCATAAGTGATATTTTCATTGTTAAGGTTCATTCCAATTTTGAAGGGTTGAGTAAGTACTTAAGCGTCTTTTTATTTGATTCATGCCTTTTATCTTGCATATTGCACAATCATCATTTACAGTTATAGCTTTACTTTCCATAACTATCTCATTAATCAAATGCCACTAGTCCATTCTAATAGTCAATCCTCTCTCTTGCTAGCCAGTCGAGTAGCGAGCCAAATGCTTTATTTTTTTCCTATTTTGAGATCCTTTCTGACATTTGAGCATCCATTTTGGCCCTTACATCCAGCATTTGAGACAATGTTTCTTACAATTCCGATGCCAAAAAAAGTTAGCAACATTTTTGGTAGTTATAAACATTGAGAATTTTCTTTTTTTGATGTCTAGGATTAGAAATTCTTTCTATCTTTCCTTCAGTCGAGCTAAGTCAATGAGCTATCAGAAAATCTTGCTAACTCGATCTTACCTTAGGTCTTACCTTTGCTTTATCTGGTTCAAGTCCAGGATGGCCTAGATTTTCCAAAGAAAAGAATAAAAGAAGCATCTAACTCCTTCATTCACGCTCCACTTAGCTCGAGGGGATATAACTTAGTTGGTAGAGCTTCGCTCTTGTAATTGGGTCATTATGATTCAGGTTGGATGTCTAATTATCCAGTTAAGAATGATAATATCTTGAACCTGATCTCATGGTTCATTTTTTTAAGTAATGGGAAAGATGAATGAAACATATCACTGAAAGACTTTATTAAGGCAAAGATAGGCTTTTCAAAAAACTTTTTGAATCCTGACTGGCTTTTATTTTTACATTACTCATTCACTCACATGCTTATAAGTTGGATCAAAATTAACAAATCATCATAATTGTTTGTATTATTTTCATATCAGGTCACTAAGCCTTATATGTAGACTTAATTTTAGAGATGCCTATATTAGTAGGTTCAATTTATTCTAGGTTCCATTTCCTTCAAAGTCTTGAATCTCCTGATTGTTTGTGTCTACTTAAAGTTTTTACTTTAGAGGATATGAAGCTTGGGTATAGTGATAAACTTGATTAGTGGTATGTAGTCAAATTTTTTTCAAGTAAAAAAAAGATGTTGAGGTGACACTAGAGTTTTTAAAGAAACAAGAAAAATCTGAGACTCAGGTTATTAACTTGATTTGATTTAATAAGTATGGTTAATTTAATAATATGATTAGAAAAATAGACAATGATGATAAATAAATCAAATTAAAAAACACAATGATCAACTAAAAAAGAATGGCTGTCAATACTACAGAAATATATCCTCACAATATTTGATACAAATAAAAATTAAATGCGAACGTGATAACCCCATATAAAGTAAAATAAAAAAAATCAAAGAAAAATACCAAAAAAATCAAATATTGAAGGAAGAAACTGAAAAAAATAAAATTAAAAAATGAATAAAAAACCTACTCGAGTACACCCGAGTAAGCATGCCAAATACTCGATTTGGTCGTGAGATCAAAATAACATCATAAAAAGTAAATTAAATAAAACAACGAAGCTCAAATTTCAAACAAACCAACGTTAAAGGGTGAAATTAAAAAAAAACCTAAAAATAACAAAAAAAAAAGAGAGACATGAGTTAATTGGGGTTAACCTGTTAAGCAGCGACTCAGGACATGAGATCAAGATAACTATATAGAAAGAAAGTGAAAACAAACACGAAACCCAATCTCTAACCAACTCAATATTGAATAATAAAATCAAAATAAAATAATGATCTAAAAAAATTGAAGTCAATTTGGGCAAATTTTTAAAACCTATAACCTGGGCCATGAGGTCAGGCTTAACCTTATAGAAAGAAAAAAAAATCACGAAGCCAAATCCCTAATCAATAAAATGCTAAATGATAAAATTAAAAAAAGTAATTCAATAAAAAAGAATCAATGAGAAAACAAATAGCAATGAAAAGAAAAAGAATGAGAATCAAATTTAACATAAAAATAAAATAAAGCCAAATATACAGGAATAAAATAAAAAAATCAATAAAGAATAGGATAAAAAAATAAATAAAAATTAAGAGACTGAGGACCAATTTGATATAAAAATTAAATGAAATCAAATGGTAAGAGATGAAATTGAGAAAAAAATCAATAAAAAAAAATTCAAAATAAAATAAATAACAATAAAAAAAATGAAGAGCAAATTAAAAAAAAATAACAGGACATATTTCAAATTTTGCAGGCTAACATGATTTCTGAGAAGAGGAGAGAGAAAAAATAGAGAAGTAAAAAGAAGCCCACTAAAGATCAACCACCATGCCTCCATCGACACGAGTCAAACCATTAGGATGATCTCGATGGCAAGGTTGTCAAAAATACTTTTTTGACATGACATGAAAAATACAATATAAACTCAAATCGTAAAATTATAAGTAATTTTTTTAACTAATTATATATTGACAATTTCAACCAAGAAATTAAATTACATTAAAATCTGATAAAATGAGTCAACAATATTATAATCAATGAGTGATCTAAACAAAATAAGATAGATAGATAGTATGAATCAATAAATTAATGACATGAAAAAATAAAAAGTCTCAAAACAAAACTTCTCAATACAGGGGAATCACTGAATGGTAGGAAGTACACATATAGCTGGTAAAAACTTGGTTGTTCCCATCACAATAAGTCGCAATAGACCCCATTCAGATTGCAAGCTAATGAGTCTAAAGTAATAATTAACTAACATAAATTCAATAATGAAATAAACCCTTAAACAATGTTTAATGTGCTAGAAAAAAAATTCAAATTAAAAATAATTATTCAAAAATAAATAAATAAATAAAATAGAATAATAAAAAAAGTCTTCATTTTAAAATTCCTCTATGTAGCCTGAATCTTCAATTTTCGTATATTTTTGGCAGATTTGAGTCTTGATTTCAAACATATCATTCTCTCTCATCTAGATAAATTACTGGGCTTTATGATATATGGTTGGAAAGTTTTAGATGTCTAATTTCCAGTCCAATTTTAATCATTGTAAAATTTCACCAGTAGCTTCAAATATGTCCCAAATAGTATATGAAGGTTTAATTTGACATATTTGAAAAGATTCATCTACTAACTTTGACCATCTAAAATGTTATGTTTCCGAACTCCATTTGACCTGAAAATTTACTGCAATATATTTTCATGTGTCTAATATTTTCCTATAAAATTTCAGCTTTATCCAATGTACGGTTTGAAAGATATGTTCAATATCGCAAAACTGGTCAGCTGACATTTTAAGGCCAAATTTGAACATGACTTGGTTCATATTACAAATTTAGTAAACTCATAAAATCGGACCGAGTTTACTGATTTTGCATGGGATTTTACTGGTTTTCAAGTTTTTAGTCCGATGTTGCACATTAGATACATGTTATCTCGTAAAATCATCCGATTTTATAAGTTAACTCTCGATTTTAAAAACAATGCTCGATGGGATGCTTCCTACGCCGCGCTGATAAAGCCATAGTTTGGATGCCAGATGACACCTTATGCTTCTCTAAAAATCCACAGCCGCCCCCACATGATGGCATATGCATTACACTCACCAAATTATTTTCCCTACTCGTTTACCCTAGTCCTCACAATTGTTTTAGTTTCAATTGTGGTCCCTTAACACTCAATTATTTTAAATTAGCTAAATTTTGTTTTATTTTGCAAAACTAAGCACTGAAAATTTCTCTCGACATTGTAAGATCATTGTATCAAGGCAATAAAAATAAACAACAAAGTCAAATTACAAATAAAGTCAATGCGAATGGATCAAAATGAAAGAAAATTAGGATTGAAATAAAAAAAGGCATGAACTTTCACTAAATCGTGCAAATCAATCTCTAATATTAGAACAAAAGGACTGAAAATTTATTTAAGATTCAAATTTGCTCTCTGAAGCTCTAATTATTTAAATTAATCAAATTAAATTTTATTTTGCTAAACCAAGAATTAATCGAATGATGGGACCAACCATAAATCAAAGTAATTTTAAAGGACTAAAAAAAAATAAATTAAGGATCAAAGTGTAAAAAATCATACCAACTAAAAAAATAAAGAAGAAGCACAGTTTGATTAACAGTGCTTCCCCTTACAGTCGGCGGTGAAAGACTGAGAAGTGCTTAGTTAGTTTGTTTGTTTGTTTGTTTTTTTTTAATTTTATGTCACTGTTGTCATATAGGGTTCGAATCTAGAGGTAAGGTCGTGGAAAGTAATTTCTTATGAATTCATCAAATAACCTTTACATTAATTTATCAATAAGAAGACATGAAGGATGCTTGGGGCTAGCTTTTATATATGCCATTGATGTATAATGAGTATATTTTTGTGGATTGATGTGTCATTTCATGCTCTGATTAAATAATTTGTTTTTTTTATTTATGATGGATTAGATGCTTCAGAAGGATATCAATATTTCTTGTTCTTGAAATTCCAGCAGGCGATCGAGATGCAATTCAATACTTTTCAACCAGTTATGGTCTGTAATTTGCAGTGTTGTTTTTATATCCCAAGCTAGCTTTAGGCCATTGATTTTCATGAATCTCGGTATCCTTCTTACAAAACATTAGTTTCATGCATAGTTTTGAAACCCAACCCGGTCATCGATCCAGTCAAGTGATCTGGTCACGGGTCAGATAGGTTGACCAGGTCAAAAAAAAAACACCTATAAAAAAAACACATAACTAGTTACAATGCAACACTTACACAAACCAAATTTAAATTATAAATCAACAACATAAATTTAATTCAATATCCAAAACATAAACAAAATATAAATTCTAAAATATTTAAAACAAAACATCAAACAACATAAATTCTAAATTAACACCACATTCACTTTTATTTTATTGAATCAACACATTAATTTCTTATGCTCACATCACATTAACTATTTTAAAAAACCCTAACAAACCTAAACTCCAAATCTCTGCTTCCAAATCTTTAGTTTCTCCATTCGTGGCGGTAGCGACTATGCTACCCGATGAGGTGGCTCCGCAACCGGAACTGGTAGGGGTGAATTCGGTGGTTGTTGAGGAGTATGATTCGGCCAGGTCGAATGATTATGAAGATTATAGGAGGGAGAAAAAAAGGAAGGCGATGGAAGCAGAGAGGTTGAGGGAGATTGAGAGGAGGAAGCAAGAGGAGGAGGAGGAGAGGGAGAGGGAGAGGGAGAGGGAGAGGGAAAAGGAGAAGGATAGGGATAAGGATTTGAATATTTATAGGGAGGAAGCGTGGAGAAGGCGTGCTGCTATGAGTGGAGGTGTTCCGAGGAGTTCTTCACCACCCAGGAATGGAAATGGGTTTAGTATTGGGACGTCAGGGACGGTAGGGTTGGGAGTTGGTGCTGGTGGATAAATGACTACGGCGCAGAGGATGATGGCAAAGATGGGGTGGAAGGAAGGGCAAGAATTGGGGAAACAGGAGCAAGGGATTACGACGACATTGATGACGAAAAAGACTGATAGGAGAGCTGGGGTTATAGTGAATGCTAGTGAGAAGAAGGTGAAGAGTGTGAATTTCAATGGAACTCTTCCAACTCGGGTTTTGCTCCTTAGGTAGCAGGTGCAATAGGCCGGGACGTGGAGTTTGAAGGAAGAGAAGAGGCAGTGGCAGTGGCAGGAAAAAAATTGACTGGGTCTCACCCGGGTTTGATCGGGTCGACCGGGTTTCCCTGGGCCAATTCCCAAGCGAGTTTTTGCCTCCACCCGGACCGGTCCCAGGCCCGGGTCGGCCGGGTTTCAAATTGACCCGCTAAGCCGGTCCGGGTTTTAAAACACTGGTTCATGGAGTATTTGTTTTAGTTCTATAAATGATTATTTCTCGACAATATAACTCTCTCTCTTGCCATCATTAATTTTTGTTCTGCTACGTGAAAACCAAAACCGATTATGTGTAATTAAACAAAGCACCATATTTTGTAATTTCAAGTCCTATAATTAATTAAGTTCATATTTGCCTAATTCAAAGGAAACAAGGGTTAAAATATTCTCACAAATGGTTCGAATTTCTTAACAACAATGGTAGATGCAAGGGCAAATAGAGACTGGCTCAGTTAGGAGGGTTCATCAAGATGCTGCTCAGGGGCAAATTGGCTACATGTTTTGGAGTGAATTTCCTTGGTAAATTACTTTATACTTTAGAGAATTGAAATAGATTTTATAAGAATGTGATTATGTAAGTGGAATTATGAGAAACAATCTCAAAGTTTTATGAATATTGTTTTTTGTCCTAGAGGTGAAAAACGACGGCTAGGGAAACATTCATAAGTAGAGAATACAATACAATGTCAAAACGAGCAAGAGTGAAGAATAAGGCCTAGAGAAAGAGTCATTATTACACAACACAAGATTATGAAAACACAGGATCATAAGTACATATATGCATGCAATGATCCACAATTTACAATTATGGAACAACATAAGCAAAGGGATAATTAAGAAAGGTGAACAAAAACTTTCACCAATGACTCTAAACTTGTAGGAGATTCATTTTGCATGCGAATTCTCCTCTTAGCACAGACATATTCATTCACCTAAATACATGATCATCATCAGCATGCAACTTCTAAACCAAGACATTAACCTTAGCTCCTACTATAGCACTATTATTACCATGAATACATCATCTTACATAAATAAATCGCAACATTACAAGTGCAAGAGCTTTTGTTATATGTCAGGAAAGCAGTCAAGGAAATGGCTAACATGGTCTTGCTGCCCAGCTGCTAGGTCATAGTTTTGCGTTATAGAAGGAAAATTTTGAAGGGGAAATGATGAAGAACTGGAATCATTCACTTGTGATGCAAGTAAGGTGTCCAAACTTTTCCAGTCGATATAGTGGCTGCTATTGTTGCTCCTTTCTTCATCGTAATCTTCATTGATCTGGTGGAAGTTACCTTCTTTGGGAGCAAAACTTGTTGAAAGTGTACTAGGGCTATCTAGTTGTGGGAGTTCAACAAGCCGATTATTATTGTCCAAAAATTCTTGGTGTGAAATGAGGTCCGAACTCGAGCTAAAAGGCTGATGAAAACTTGCACTTTGATTCGGATGAACCGTATGTGTAGTCGTTACTGTATCTGAGAATGAAGGAGGTCTAGCATGGTTGATATTATTGACATAATAAGCATGATTCCAAGCTTCAAAACCTTGTCTTTGATTAGGGATTGGTTTCTTGAATGCCCGGCAAACCACCCACCCTTCTTCCTGCGCAATTCACACCCAGAAATATTAGCTTATACGTACACCAAGTAATATTTGTAAGTTCATGGTCATGATAATTTAAAAATATTATTGCCCTAAGAGGATAAAATAAATGTAACGAATGCTTTTTTTGTGAAAGAGTTAAATATTTGCTAAAGAGTCACTCAACCCAAAAACTAGGTGTTTCGTGCAGGTAAAAGTTATTTTTTAATAATTTTTGTTTTTTGTAATATTGATGTAATGTTTAATTTTTTTCAAAAGTACTTTATATGTCAAAGTGTGAATACTTTTTCGGTTTATGCAGCTATATATTCCCTCCAAGAAAGAACGTTTAAAGAATGCTTTTGTACGTGCAATATTGTTGAAAAAGAAAAAAGTGTTGTTATTGGAATGGAGAATGAACTTGCCTGTTGGGGTCCATGCTCAGATGTTTGGAG